>Ga0256839_1000931_pt1 | contig 36973 bp, 43 predicted proteins | sample 354166metaG_FD_185968 | JGI IMG/M metagenome (GOLD analysis project Ga0256839, IMG submission 185968) | Hydrothermal vent microbial communities from Mid Atlantic Ridge, Atlantic Ocean - 354-166 | ecosystem: Environmental > Aquatic > Marine > Hydrothermal vents | place: Atlantic Ocean: Mid...
TCAGTGGCTCCTTTTGATCTTTTCCAGCTCGGGAATGACTGCTTCCAGGATATCCAGGGCCATCACCATTCGATGGCTGCTCTTGGGTATTCTATACAGTTTATTATCTATTGGGACCTTACAGTTAGCAATTACGCAGCATCAAGCGCACGAACTGATAAAATTTCTCGATCGGATATTGGATGCACATCATTTATATTCAGGGTTAAGAGTGCTTGTGTTGCACCTGAGCCGGTAACAAATTCAACCTCAATACCATCAGGCTCGTAGATCTCGACGATTGCACCTACATCTCCAGCCTTCAGCCCATGCTCTGGAATATCCTTGTTTAACACTACAGTATCCAGGACGGTATACTTCATCACTCACCTCTTCGGATATACAGTAATCAAGCGGGGTTTGCTCTCACCAGCCCTCACAATCCAGACGGTTACCACATCATGTGATACACCAGACCGGGACATTAGCTTGCCCTCAACAACATACTTTATTCCATAATTCGTCTCTTCCGACTTCGTTACGTTTCCTTGGCGCAATATCCGATCAACATCTTCGGCCAAAGCTTTCCAATTCTGGCGGGAATAGCCTAATCCATAGAAAAACTTCGCCTTGAACTTTCCGATTGGGTGTTCATGAGCCAACAAGTAATCACGTATTTTCTCGACTGGGATAACTCCTTTGTCACGGCCAGGGATTTCCATGGATTATTTCCACGTATTGCTAACGTTAAGCTCACCTGCCGCTATGCAGCACAGCGGAATAGCGGTCAGGTGGAGCGCTTTGTTGGGCGTATTATCTAATTGCGCAAAACATTCCTTTCCACCAACTTGCAAAAACTCCGTCGGTTTCAACGCAAAAGTTTTTTACTATTCGTATCATATCTTTAATTTCTGAAGGTGTTTTGGTTGCGGACGGATCTCCATGTGCTATCCTGTTTCTAATCTCAACTAAATGCTCTATCATATTTTTAGTATACTGAAAGTTCGCCGCCAACTTTGATGCCAAGTCACGTTGATAAGTATCGTATCCAAAACGATTAAAATATGATTTAATTTGTTTAAATGCTGGATTAGAGAACCCTTTATTAAACATTTCAGCTGGCACTGAAGCCGGAAAAGAACCATCACGAGACCAAAACTCTATATCGTTTGCCAGAAAAGAAAAAATTTTATCCCCGATTGCACCTGGGTCTGATGTGTCTTTTATTTCGTCTATGTAATTTTTAGATATATGATAAAAAAACCTTGAACATATCTCTTTTCTGGGGACCGATTTTTCATATAAGGAGTCTATAGCGAGTTCCCCAAGTTCTTTTATATATGCCTCCAAATGTCCAGAAAGAAGAACCACCGAAGCCCTACATAGTGCACTGATTTCAGAGCCATTATTGACAGGATCTTGCTTTTCCTTTTCTAAGGCAAACCTGCGTAGCAGTTCTACCTCCTCCAACCTTTCCACAAAGGAAGAGTAAGCTGCAGTATACCGAGCCATTACAGAATTCCTTCGAATGCCTCATCCCACATTTGAAATCTGCGCTTAGTTCTTTTTGTGTGATCAACTGACCTACTTATAAGGTCTTGAAACTCCTCGTTCGCCAATAATTCATTATAGGCATTTCTGAATCTATCTTTGGTTTGTAATGCGATTTCTGGTGTAACGCTAGCGGCATGAAACGCAACAAGATCATAAAGCGCGCGATTTATAGATTTTGATCCTTCACGCCTATAACATTCTTGAGGCTCAAACCATGTCAGCGAGCACCGTAAGGCGTTGTTCCAAATATCATGTAACTCAGCAATCTTATTCTGCGGATATTTCATTCCCTCTTTAGCCACGGCATTCAGCCAATGTTTCAATGGTGTACGATACGACTCTAAGCCGGATAATTGAAATGCAAAAAATCTTAGCACCAGCTCTTCGTCTCTCATTCTTTTGTCTGGTGTTTTTTTACCTAATATACTTAGCCAATCTTTATTGTTAACGGCTTCTTTGAGCAGGTCATTTAGCGCACCGCGATAAATGCAGTTTCTCAATTCTTGAGAGTTTAAAGGAACCGTATTTGTGTTTAGTCTTTCAAATACATCAAACTTGACTTCTGGGTGCGATTCATTTGTAACTAGCATACATCTCAGGGTATGCGTTTTTAATCGACGTTGAAGCTTGTTCGGAATTGCATGAAACCTTTTGCCATTAAGCTCTGTTAACACCTCAAGGCCCTTTAATGGAAATTGATTATCAATGAATCTATATATTGAGAACAATCTCTGCTGACCATCAATGACATCCAATTCAAATTCTTCGTTTTGCGATAGATAACACGGAGGGATGGGCACATTTAGAAAAATCGACTCTATCAACCGAGAAGCTAAAATGTCAGTCCACACATACCTGCGCTGAAAATCAGGGCGTTCAGATAATGGCCTAAGAAAGATTGTTCCAGCACGTATTTGATCGATTAGGGAATCTATCGCAAGATCATAAGGCTGCGTTACAACCTTTCGTTCCCGAATAGGTACCTCATCGGGATCTGGCGCATCCGACTCTCGATCTTTTTCATAAATTGGCTTGTCATCAATCATGGCGTTGATATACCTCAATCCAGTCTTATGCTACGCCCAACGATGAGCTCAGCCGCCGCGTTAGCGGTCGGCTGAAGCGACTTGTTAAGTGTTTGCACAATGGGCAGCAAACAGCACAGGGCCAATGCCGCCCCATTTACTCATTTTAGAATATTGCACACAATCTGCTACTGGGGTTCCTCGCACTGAACGGCCATTCGAGGCCGCACAGTTTGATTTCATTCTTGAATGGGCCTGCTTGATGCCAACATCCTGGAAAATAACTTATTCGATGACGCAAACGGCGTTTAGCGGACAGAGGCTGATTTTTGATTCCCCGCACCAAGCGGCTTCTGATTAGACCAGCGGCATCGGCTTTTCCCTTACCCTGATAGAAACCACCCTCCTTGCACGCACCTTGTTCGGTTGCCGGGATGCCGACAAACAGTCAGCGGCAATATTCAATCAAAGAAGAAAACGAAGTTTTCCACTTAACGACAAAGCTGTGCGGCGCAAACGAAGCGCAGCGTAGTTTGCGTCCGAACGAGCGCCTTGTTATGAATCATTTTGATCATCTCCTTGCAGGTGAATGTATTCATTAGTCAGTTCAGGTCGTTTCCACTTTATTACCTCTAAATCTCTGTATAAAAGAGGAGGGACAGTATTCTGCGCCATATGCAGGAAAGAATCTCTGGCTATCATTCCCCAATCTTCAACGATAGGCCTGCATATTTTTTCAATTTTTGGGTGATCGAAACCAGCAGAAATCTCGTGAGCAAATACATTCCTAACTTGGCGTATGGCATCAATCTTTTTTACTTCATCTTTTGTAATAAGGCCCATTACAAAGGCGGCTTTGGTTTTTCCTGACAATGAGCCGAATGGCGCATAAGGCCCTTCAAATAATTCTTTTACATTTTTTGAATCAATCAAGAATGACTCAATGATCCTACGTAGGCACTCTTCTATGTGGGCAGCTATTATAAGCGTAATGCCGCGATCACTTTCGTCCACGGAGTGCTCCATAGTGGCGAGCAACTCTTTGGCCCTCTCCATTTGTATATCTTCCGACATCAAGTCTCCAAAAGTGCTACTGATTCATAACGTTAAGCTCACCTGCCGCGGTGGAGCGCCAGCGGAACCGCGGTCAGGTGAAGCAAATTGTTAGCAGGTACGAATGATTTTATTACGTTTCACATGGTGTACATGTACAAGATTTCATGGTTTACCATCAAACTCTTTGCCACATTTGTTACATTTAAACCGAACCATTGATTCATCTATTTTTTCTCCTACTTTATTTCCTATTACCGCACCACCGGAAGCACCAGCCAAAGCACCTAAGACAGCCCCTGCAACACCTCCTATTGTAGCCCCAGCCGCAGCTCCTATAGGACCCCCAATTAATCCAACTGTTGCCCCCAACTCAGCTCCTGCTGTTGCACCAGCAGATACACCTACAGCACCCGCCACACCTCCTGCCACAGCCCCAACACCAGTACCTACTTTTTCAGCAGTATTTTTCAATACAACAAACTCTGATGTTTTACATTCTGGACATTTTGGCCTTTTGCCACTCATTTTTTACCCCTTTTGCTAACGATGAGCTCAGCCGCCGCGTTAGCGGTCGGCTGAAGCGTATTGTTAGATGCTTAGCTTCTTTGCACTTAAAGTAGATTCATTGTATTCCCAGAACTCGACGCCGCCTGGAATCAGGTGCCTATATGTCCGTATATAATACTGTGCTAATGTTTCTTTTCTTTTTTCACTATAGTCATACAGCACAAACATGATTTTCCGAAAGTTATTTGGTGCTGCAACAAAGTAATACATGGCTTCATTCCATACAGTCATCTTTGCACTTGGCACATTAGCTCCCGACGTCCACTTGTGTGATTTGCATTCGACAATTACTTTTTGATTTATGCAACCTAAGTCGAATGCATGTTCCTTTTTGATACTTTCTATGCCAATCTGTATTTTTACGTTTCTTTCAAGGTACAACCCTTCTCTTTCAAAGAACCGCATTGCCGAAATTTCGAAATCACTACCTACTTGGGCATTGGATCTTGACCCTACTCTCTGGAATGCTTTGTTCATATTATCTTTGCATCTAACAGTTAAATAGACGAAACACGTCATTCTAATACTAGACGAATTTCGTCTATTCATCTATCATTCCGATCATGAGCGAAAATATCATACCCATCAGTTCCCGTGCAACCCAGAAATCCCACTACTCCAACTGGCAGCGTTACTTGAATCTGCTTGATCAAAGGGGGGTTCCGGAGAAATGCAGGCGCTGGTATGTCAGTCATGTCGAGGAGCTGATCACCGCTTTTGACGGACGTAATTTGAAGAGTATCTCATGTGGTGAACTCACTGGATACCTTCGTAAACTGATCAGCTCGTCCGGCATCCCTGGCTGGATACTGCGGCAGAAGGTGGACGCCATCCGGCTCCTTCTGGTCGATCTGGTTCAAAGCAGGCATGCATTGGAAGTGGAGTGGAACTATTGGGCAGAGGCGGTGGTGGATGCACTTCCCCGGCAACATCCCGCCACCGCCCGTGAAACCTCCCCTGAAAGGGTGGTCCGATACCGAACCGACAGTGTTTCCGACCCCGCTTCCCGTGCGGAAGTGGTCAAAATGATCCGGATACTAAGGACCCAGCATTACTCCATCCGCACGGAAGCGGCCTATCGTGACTGGGTGCTGCGGTTTCTCTCCTTCACGGAAAAATCCACGGCGGAGTTGGGTTCTGAGGACGTCAACGCCTTCCTCACCTATCTCGCCGTGGAAAGGCAGGTATCCAGCAGCACCCAGCGTCAGGCATTGAATGCATTGAGCTTTTTCTTCAAACACGTGCTGGAGCGGGAATTGTCTCTGCAGGAGGGTTTCCGTCCCGCCAAACGCACGCGGCGCCTGCCGGTGGTTTTGAGCCGTGAGGAGGTCAAGCGTCTGCTGAACCGGCTGGAAGGCACCCACCATTTGATGGCAGGCCTTTTGTATGGAACCGGGATGCGGCTGATGGAACTGGTGCGCCTTCGGGTTCAGGACATTGATTTTGCACGTCAGCTGATCGTGGTTCACGATGGCAAAGGTCGCAAGGACCGGGTAGTCCCCTTGCCACAAACGTATACCGATTCCCTCCGCGACCACCTGGCGCAGCGCCGCCGGCTTTTCCTCTCAGACTGTCAGGCGGGGCCGGTGCATGTCTTTCTGCCCGATGCCCTGGCACGCAAGTATTCCAATGCCTCATCCGAATGGATATGGCAGTATGTGTTCGCATCGGCGCGCATATCCCAAGATCCCCGCTCCGGCCAGCGGCGCCGTCACCACATCCACGAGCGCACCCTGCAGGTGGCCATTTCGCGGGCGGCGAAGGAGGCCGGTATCCCCAAACGGGTCAACTGCCATGCCCTGCGCCATTCCTTCGCCACCCATCTGCTGGAAGCCGGTTACGACATCCGCACGGTGCAGGAACTGCTGGGCCATGCCGATGTCTCCACCACCATGATCTATACCCATGTGCTCAACAAACCCGGCTTGCCGCCGGTTGTCAGCCCGGCGGATTTCTGACGATGGACGATCTTCTGAGCTGCACCGTGCCCGCCAGGTTGGCCGGCCTGCGGCTTGACCAAGCGTTGGCCGAGCTGTTTCCCGACTACTCCCGCAACCGCCTGCAACAGTGGATCAGGCAGGGGCGCGTGACGGTGGACGGGGCCGTTCTGCGCCCCCGTGACAAACTGCGGGGTGGGGAATGGGTCGAGTTGAACGCGGTTGAAGAAACGCGGGCCGATCATACCGCCCAGGATATTCCCCTGCGGGTCGTATTCGAGGACGACCACCTGCTGGTGATCGACAAACCGGCGGGAATGGTCGTCCATCCCGCCGCCGGCCACCACGACGGTACCCTCCTGAACGCCTTGTTGTTCCACCTCCCGGCGCTGGAGTCGTTGCCCCGCGCCGGCATCGTGCATCGGCTGGACAAGGAAACCAGCGGCTTGCTGGTGGTCGCCAAAACCCTCAAGGCGCACAAGAGCCTGGTGGAGCAGCTTCAGGCCCGCACCGTCAGGCGCGAGTATCTGGCCCTGGCGCAGGGGGCGATGATCACCGGCGGGACGGTGGATGCGCCGATCGGCCGCCATCCCACCGACCGCAAGCGTTTTGCGGTCACGCCGACGGGCAAGGAAGCGATCACCCATTACCGGGTGGTGGAACGCTTCCCGCATCACACCGTGGTGCGGGTTCGGCTGGAAACCGGCCGCACCCACCAGATCCGGGTGCACATGGCCTATCTTCGTTTCCCATTGGTGGGCGATCCACAATACGGACGCTTGCGTCTGCCGCCCGACGCCGGTCCGGAGCTGACCGAAGCCTTGCGCAGTTTCAAGCGTCAGGCATTGCATGCCGCCAGGCTCGCGCTTCTCCACCCGGAGAGCGGCCGCGAACTCCAGTGGCAGAGCCCTTTGCCTGAAGATTTCACCTTGCTGCTGGAGAGTCTGCGCAAGGCGGCCAGCGGAAAATGACAGATCAATCGCCGGGTTTTCCCGCCAATGGGAACAAGGCATGGAAGTTTTCCGCGCTGATCCGGGCCACCTGCTCGAACGCCAGGCCGCGCAGTTCCGCCACCTTCTCCGCCACATGCCTGACCAGATAGGGGTAATTGGGTTTCCCCCGGTGAGGGACGGGGGCCAGGTAGGGCGAATCGGTCTCGATCAGGAAACGGTCCTCCGGCACCTTGACGGCGACTTCCTGTATGGCCTGGGCATTTTTGAAAGTGACGATGCCGGAAAAGGAAATGTAGAGATTCATGTCGAGGGCGCGCCGGGCCATGTCCCAGTCCTCGGCGAAACAATGGAGCACCCCCCCCACTTCCCCGCCTCCCTCTTCCTCCCAGATTCTGAGCGTGTCTTCCCTGGCGTCGCGGCTGTGGACGATGACCGGCTTGCCCAGTTCCCTGGCCACTTGGATATGCTGGCGAAAACGCTGGTGCTGCCAAGCCAGGTCGCCCTCGCTGCGGAAATAGTCGAGACCGGTCTCACCGATGGCCACCACCCGGGGGTCGCGCCCGTATTCCAGCAGTTTCGCGGCAGGAATCGTCAGGCCCTTGCAATCGTTGGGATGCACCCCGACGGAAACGGAGATTTCTTCTGGATAGGGATCGGCCAGATCCCGCATCCGGGGAAAGGTTTCGAGATTGATGCCGACAGAAAGCATGTGGGTGACGCCTTCCTGACGGGCTTTTTCCATGAAACGGTCGAAATCCTGGTCATAGGGTTTCAGGTCGAGGCGGTCCAGGTGACAGTGAGAATCGATCAGCATCCCAATACCCAGTCATTGTAGTCGGAAAGGGGCTACATGGTATGGGTCGGCTTCTCCGATTGCAACATTCCGGCCAAGTGGGTTTCGATTTTGCCGCGGGTCTTTCCCTGATCCTCGTCGCTGAACCGCACCCCCACCCCGGCGGCGCGATATCCCTCCGCACCCTTGGGAGTCACCCAGATGATCTGCCCGGCCACCGGAATACGCTCCGGCTCGTCCAGCAGACTCAACAGCATGAACACCTCGTCCCCGAGTTCGTATTCGCGGCTGGTGGGGATGAACAACCCGCCGTTGGGCACGAAAGAGATGTAGGCCGCATAGAGCGCGCTTTTGTCCTTGATGGTCAGTGACAAAATCCCCTGTTTGGACTTGGCTTGACTCATGATCTCAAACGGTGGAGGGTGATAAACAGCGTTTCCAGTAACAGAACCTGATTCAATTGCGTATGCAGGCCTTCGCGCATCTCGAGCAGGCGTTGCCACAATTCATACAATCGCTTTAAGTTTAGCCTGCATGCCAGCGTCTGCAACCATTGTCTGCGATCAGGATTGAGCAGCCGCTCTCCTCCTCCCTGGGCCAGACGAATCAGATCGGCGGTCACGGTCTGCAACCAGGTGAGCAGGTGGGACAAATCCTCTTCCTGCCAGGAGGCGGCGAGCAAAACCGGATCGTGCCGCCCATCGAGAAGTTTTTCCACGGTTTCCATGAACCGCCGGCGGCGGTCCGGCAAATCGCTTTCCATCCACTGCTTGGCCGCCAATGGCGCACCGCCGGTCTGTCCCAGGGCCACCTGGGAAAGCTCGGCGGCGAAACCTTGATCCTGCAACCATCGCAGCGCCTGTCTGGCGGGAGGAACCGCCAGCTTGAGATGCTGGCAACGGCTCAAGATGGTGGCCGGCAACCGCCCCGGCATTTCGCAAAGCAACAGAATCGTGGTCTCTTCGGCCGGCTCTTCCAGGGTCTTCAGGAAGCTGTTGGCCGCCGCGGCGTTCATTTGGTCGGCCGACTCGACCACGACCATCCGCCCACGCTGGTATTGAGGCTTGAGTTCCAACCGCCCGATGAGGCCGCGAATCCGGTCCACCGTCAGGGGCTTTCCCGCCTCGGGGGCGATCTCGATCAGATCCGGATGGCTGGAAGCGGCAAGGAGACGGCAGGGGCCGCAACGGCCGCAAGCGGTTGCCGTTTCACACAGAACCCGGGCCGCGAATGCCTTGGCCAGGCGCCGTTTTCCCAGCCCCCGCGCGCCGCTCAGAAGCAGGGCGTGGGGTAGCCGGTCCTGGATCAGATAAGCATCGAGGTGCGCCCACAACGGGTCGTGCCACGGATAGGTCATGGCCGCCATGTGTCGATGATGGAATCCAGAAGCCGGGCGATCTGACCCTGCACTTGGGGCAACGGCAGTGTGGCGTCGATTTTCCGGATCCTTTCCGGCTCCTCCCGCCACCGTTGCAGATAAGCCTGGCGCACCCTTTCCATGAACGCCCTCTCCTCCTCCTCGAAGCGGTTGGTCTCCCCCCGGGATCTGGCCCGGGCCAGCCCCACTTCCACCGGCGCATCGAAAAGCAAGGTCAGATCCGGCCTGCGACCGTCGAGCAGCCAGTCTTCCAGATACCCGATCCGCTGCCATGCGATCCCCCGTCCACCACCTTGATAGGCATAACTGGCGTCGGTGAAACGGTCGCTGATCACCCACTTCCCTTCGGACAGGGCGGGGTCGATCTTCTCTTTGAAATGGTGCACCCTGGCAGCGAACATCAACAACAACTCCGCTTCCGGCAGCAGCGACCGCTGCGCCAGAATGAAGCCGCGCAGCTCCTCCGCCAACGGCACCCCTCCAGGCTCCCGGGTCACGACCACGTCTATCCCCCGGGAAACCAGATAGCCCCGGATATAGCCGAGATTGGTGGTCTTGCCGACCCCCTCTCCGCCCTCCAGGGTGATGAAACAGCCCCGTTTCATTGGCGCCTGATCTGGTAGCGGTACACGGCCCGGTTGTGCTCCTTCAGGGTGGCCGAAAACACGTGGCTGCCATCGCCCTTGGCGACGAAATACAGCGCCTTGCCGGGAGCCGGATGAAGCACCGCATGAAGGGCGTCACGGCCCGGCAGGGCGATGGGGGTGGGGGGCAGGCCTGGGCGGACATAGGTATTGTAAGGCGTGGGTGCCCGCAAATCGTGGCGCCGGATATTGCCTTGGTAGGTTTCCCCCATGCCATAGATGACGGTCGGGTCCGATTGCAGCAACATGCCTTTTTGCAAGCGCCGCACGAATACGCCCGCGATCTTCGGCTGCTCTTCCCGCCTGCCGGTCTCCTTCTCGACGATGGAAGCGAGAATCAAGGCCTGGTAAGGATCCTTCAGCGGCAGACCTTGCGCCCTGGCGCGCCACTCTTCGGCCAGCACCCGCTCCATGCGCCGGTAGGCGCGCCGGAGGATCTCGCGGTCCTCGGTCCCCCGGGTGAAGAAATAGGTGTCTGGAAAAAAGCGCCCCTCCGGATGCCCGGGGGGAAACCCCAGCGCGGCCAGCAAGCGGCCTGGCGCAACTTCTCCGAGGGTGTGTTTCACCTCGGACTGGGCCTGCAAGGCCTGCAAGGCCTGCTTGACCGTCCACCCCTCCACGATCGTGAACCGGTGCTGCCTCACCTTGCCCGAAACCAGAAGCGACAACAAGGCCTTGGGTGTCATGCCCGGTTCCAGGAGATATTCCCCCACCTTGATATCGCCTGCGGCCTTCTTCTCGAAGGCCCACCACAGCAATGGCCGGTGATCTTCCAATATCCCCCGACGCTCGAGGCGCCTGGCGACGGACTTGAGCGACTCGCCTCTTTTGATCTCCAAGGTGACGGGCTCACGGAGCGCCAATGGCCGGTCGAGCGCCTGGCGATATTGGCGCCATTGCCAGCCGGCCACCGCCACGGCAAAAACGATCAGAAGCAGTCCCGCCCAAATCAGTTTTTTCATTGCCGAAACGCCCTCTGCAAGCGCCGGGCCGTCCCGCCGACAGGCCAATGGCGATCGTGGCAGGCCCATTCGGTCACCGGAACGATGCCCAGCACGCTATTGGTGACAAACACCTCCTCCGCCTCCAGCAAAGCTTCGGGCGACACCCGCACCTCGGTCACCCCCTCGCCCCAGGCGCCCACCTTCTCCATCACCCAAGATCGGACAATGCCGGCGATCCCGCACCGATCGATTTTCGGGGTGCAGAGTTTTCCTTGCCGCAACCAGAAAAGATTGCTCACGGTCCCTTCCACCAAACAGCCTTCAGAATCGCACATCAGCCCTTCCTGAATTTCCGGGTCGTCCCATTCGCTCCGGGCCAGAATCTGTTCCAGCCGGTTGCAATGTTTGATACCCGCCAGGAACGGATTGATTCCCAAGGGGGTTCGGCACAAGCGTATCCTGATGCCTTGCCGGCGCCAGGTTCCGATATCGGCTGGAAGCGGATGCAAGGACAACACCCGGGTGGCGAGGGCAGGCGCGGGAGGACGGTAGCCGCGCCCTCCCGTCCCGCGGGTTACCAGAATCTTCAATACCCCGGCAGCCTTCTCCCGGCAAAGACGAAGGGCCTCGCGCCAAAGCAGCGCCGGATCCGGCATCGGAATGGCCAAGCGTCCGCACCCCCTTTCCAGACGCGCGACATGTTCCGGCCAAAGGAAAGGCCGACCTTCCGCCACAAGCAGGGTTTCGAAAAGTCCGTCACCGTACTGGAACCCCCGGTCGAAGACATCGATCCAATGTCCGGGCCGGCCATTGATCAGTACCGGCGGGGTGTTCATCGTTCAGAAATCAGCCGGTGAATCGCTTGAACACCAGGGTGGAGTTGGTGCCACCAAAGCCAAAAGAATTGGAAATGGCGATCTCGATCTTCATCTCCCGGGCAGCGTTGGGTATGTAATCCAGATCACAGTCCGGGTCCGGGTGTTCCAGATTGATGGTGGGCGGGGCCACCTGATCGCGAATCGCCAACAGAGTGAAAATCGCCTCGATTCCCCCTGCCGCCCCCAACAAATGGCCGGTCATCGACTTGGTGGAGCTGACCGGAATGTGGTGGGCGTGCTCCCCGAAGGCTTTTTTGATCGCCCGGGTTTCGGCGATATCTCCAGCGGGCGTGGAGGTGCCGTGGGCGTTGATGTAATGGACGTCCTCAGCTGCTATCCCCGCCGAACGCAGTGCCCGGCGCATGCACAAGGCGGCGCCGTCGCCATCGGGGGTCGGCTGGGTCATGTGATAGGCATCGGCGGTGGCCGCATAACCGATCAATTCGGCATAGATCGGCGCCCCCCGTTTCCGCGCGTGCTCGAGAGACTCCAGAACCAACACTCCGGCTCCTTCGGATAGCACGAAACCATCCCGATCCTTGTCCCATGGCCTGCTGGCGCCCTGGGGATCTTCATTGCGCCGCGACAAGGCGCGGGCGGCGGCAAAGCCGCCGAGCCCGGTGGGAGAAATGGGATATTCCGCCCCACCGGCTATCATCACCTCGGCGTCTCCGGTACGAATGATTCGAGCCGCCTCTCCAATGTTGTGGTTGGAAGTGGCGCAGGCCGACACCACGGCGAAATTGGGGCCTCTGAGTCCATGCATCACCGCGAAGTTGCCGGAAATCATATTGATGATGTTCGACGGCACGAAGAAGGGGGAGATCCGCCGTGGACCGCCCTTCATGAAAGCGGCGTGGCCGTTCTCGATACCGGTGATGCCCCCGATCCCCGCGCCGATGGTCACCCCGATCCATTCGGAGGATTCCTCGGTCACCTCGACACCGGCCTCGGTAAAGGCCTGATGCGCCGCCGCAATGCCATAATGGATGAAGGGATCCATCTTTTTGGCTTCCTTGGCCGGCATGTAATCGGTGACATCGAAATCCCTGGCCACACCGCCGAAACGGGTGGAAAACCGGCTGACATCGAAATAGTCGATGGGACCGATACCGCTCTTGCCGGAGAGGATGTTTTCCCAGGCCGCCGCCACCGAGCTACCCACCGGTGACACGATACCCATTCCGGTCACAACGACCCGTCTATCGCTCAAATCACTCACCTGTAAACAACGCCAGAATATCCCGCAGAGGCGGGATCACTTGTTGAGATGATTCTCGATGTAATCGATGGCTTCCTGGACCGTGGTGATCTTTTCGGCCTCCTCATCGGGAATCTCGCAGTCGAACTCTTCTTCGAGCGCCATCACCAGTTCCACGGTATCGAGCGAATCCGCTCCCAGATCGTCCACGAAAGACGCATCGGTGGAAATCTCTTCCTTGACGCCCAACTGCTCGGCCACGATCTTCTTTACCCGTTCTTCCACGTCACTCATGATTTTTGTTACCTCTGTCAGGTGTTGTTTATCCAAACATACAGGGCGGGCATTTTAATGTCCGCCCCCCGCAAACACAATCTTTTTAGGGCATGAACATCCCGCCATTCACATGCAGGGTTTCCCCCGTGATATAAGCCGCCTTGTCGGAACAGAGAAATGACACCGCATGGGCGATTTCCTCCGCTTCGCCCAGTCTCCCGAGGGGGATCGCCTCGAGCAGCGCCTCGCGCTGCGCCTGCGGCAGATCCCGGGTCATGTCGGTATCGATGAACCCGGGGGCGACCGTATTGACGGTGATGCCGCGGGAACCCACCTCCTTGGCCAGGGACTTGGTGAATCCGAGCATCCCCGCCTTGGCGGCGGCATAGTTGGCCTGACCGGGATTACCGGTGGAGCCGACCACCGATCCGATATTGACGATACGCCCCCAACGCGCCTTCATCATCCCGCGCAGACAAGCCTTGGTCACCCGGAAGACCGAGGTCAGATTGGTGTCGATGATCGCCTCCCACTCCTCGTCTTTCATCCGCATCAACAGATTGTCCCGGGTGATACCGGCGTTGTTGACCAGCACCTGGGGCGGACCGAATTCCTCACCAATGGCGGCGACCACGGCGCTCACCTGACCGGCGTCGTTCACATCGAGCACCCGCCCCTTACCTGTGGCTTGCATCTCCGCCAAAGCGGCGGTGATTCCGTCGGCACCCGCCTGGGTGGTCGCCGTCCCCACGACGGTGAAGCCGTCGGAAGCCAGCTGGAGGGCGATGGCCCGCCCGATTCCTCTGCTGGCGCCTGTGATCAGCGCAACCTTCTCGGTCATTCGATTTCCTCCAATGCAGTGGCCAAAGAGGCCGGATCGAACACCGGCAGGGTCCGGCATTCCTTGACGATTCGCTTGTTCAAGCCGGTCAGCACCTTGCCTGGGCCGGCCTCGACGAAGGTGCTCACGCCCTGGTCGTGCAGAAAGCGCATGGAATCGCTCCAGCGGACGGGCGAATACAGCTGTTCCGCCAGCATCGCCCGGATGACCTCCGGTGCCGTGTGGGTTCCCACGTCCACATTGTGGACCACGGTGACAGCAGGCATGCGGACCGGTATTTTCTCGAGCAAGGCGGCGAATTTCTCCGCCGCCGGTTTCATCAGTTCGCAATGGGAAGGGACGCTTACCGGCAGTTTCACCGCCCGTTTGGCGCCAGCCGCCTTGGCTGCTTCGCATGCCTTGTCGACCGCCGAGGCTTCACCGGCTATCACCACTTGCCCCGGGGCATTGAAGTTGGCCGCCGAAACGAGGCCGTTTCGGGACGAAACCTCGCGGCAAAGATGCACCACCACATGATCTTCCAGCCCCAGGATAGCGGCCATTGCGCCGACCCCTTCAGGCACCGCGCTTTGCATCAGCCGCCCACGTTCGGCCACCAATTTGACGGCATCGGCGAAATTCAGCGCCTCCGCGCACACCAAAGCGGTGTATTCACCCAGACTGTGCCCGGCCACCCAGGCGGGCCGGATCCCCGTCTGCCCGCACCATAGCCGCCAAACCGCCACGCCGGCCGCGAGCAGGGCCGGTTGGGTATTGACCGTCTGGTTGAGACGTTCGGCAGGCCCCTGCCGGGTCAGTTGCCACAAATCGAAGCCGAGCGCTTCGGAGGCCTCTTCGAAGGTTTCCCGGACCTGGGGATATTCATCCGCCAAGGCGGCCAGCATTCCCACCGACTGGGAACCCTGGCCGGGAAACAAAAATGCGAGATAAGGTCTTTGTTGTGGTTCCATCGTTCCTTCAGTATCTGATTAAAGCCGAGCCCCAGGTGAACCCCCCCCCAAACGCCTCCATCAGGAGAACCTGCCCCCGTTTGATCCGCCCATCCCTGACCGCCTCGTTGAGCGCCAGGGGAACGGAGGCCGAGGAGGTATTGCCTTGGTTTTCTATGGTGACCACCACCCGCTCCATGGGCATCTTCAACTTGCGCGCGGTGGCGGCGATGATCCGGATATTGGCCTGATGGGGCACCAGCCAATCGACATCGGACTTTTCCATCTGGTTGGCCGCCAGCGTTTCATCCACGATTCGTCCCAGGGTGTTGACGGCGATCTTGAATACGTCGTTGCCCTGCATCTTGACGTAGGCCGGCTCCCCCGTGATCCCCATCTCGGGATTGGGCAGATAGAGCAGTTCGTGGTATCGGCCGTCGGCATGGATATGGGTGGAAAGGATACCGGCCTCGTCCGAGGCCTCGAGCACCACGGCACCGGCACCGTCGCCGAACAGGATGCACGTGGCCCGGTCGCTCCAGTCGACGAGACGGGAATTGATCTCGCTGCCGACGACCAGCGCCCGGGTGGCGGCGCCGGTTCGGATGAACTGATCGGCGACACTGAGGGCGTAGATGAAGCCGGAACACGCCGCCTGCACGTCGAAAGCGCCACAGACACCGACCCCGAGGCGCTGCTGCAACATGCAGGCGGAACTGGGAAATATCCGGTCGGGGGTGCTGGTCGCCATGACGATCAGATCGATGTCGGCCGGCTCCCGGCCGGCGGCGGCGATGGCCTGGCGCGCCGCGATCTCCCCCATGCTGGAGGCCGTCTCTTCCGGCGCCGCGACCCGGCGTTCGCGAATGCCGGTCCGCTCCATGATCCAGGCATCGGAAGTATCCACCATCCGGGAGATGTCGTCATTGGTGCGAACCGCTTCGGGAAGATAGCCACCCGTCCCGGCGATACGGGCATAGCGCCTCATGCGCTCTTCACCTGGGCCGGGCCGGAATCCTGCCGGGACCCGCTTTGGGCGACGATACCGCTCACCCGCTCACCGATCCTCTCCGGCACCGCCTTGTCGATCTCCAACATGGCCATCCGGATGGCATTGGCGAAGGATTTCTGGTCCGCGTTGCCGTGGCTTTTGATCACGATTCCCCGCAATCCCAGCAGGGTCGCGCCATTGTAACGGCGCGGATCGAAGCGCCGTTTGAAGGGCTTCAATACCGGAACCGCCAAAAGTCCCACCAGTTTGGTATACCAGTTGACCTGGAAGGCATCCTTGAGGCTTTGCCCCAGCAGCCGGGCAAACCCCTCGATGGTCTTGAGGGCGACATTGCCGACGAACCCGTCGGTGACGACGATATCGACGGAATTCCCGAAGATGTCGTCCCCCTCCACGTAACCGATGAAATTGAGGTAGGAATCGGACAACAGACGATAGGCCTGCTTGACCTGCTCGTTGCCCTTGATTTCCTCTTCCCCGATGTTCAACAGCCCCAGACGGGGGGAATCGATATTTTCCACCGCCCGCACCAGCTCGTAACCCATGACGGCGAACTGGAAAAGATGCTCGGCGCTGCAATCCACGTTGGCGCCCATATCCAGAATGTGGGTATGGCCCTGGGCGGAAGGGAGGGTCACGATGATCGCCGGCCGATCGATGCCGGGGATGGTCTTGAGCACGAACCGTGCGGTCGCCATCAACGCGCCGGTATTGCCGGCGCTCACACAGGCATCGGCCTGTCCATCGCGCACCAGGTTGATCGCGACTCTCATGGAGGAGTCGCGCTTGTTACGGAGCGCCTTGGAAGGCAGGTCGTCCATGGCGACCACATCGGAAGCATGATGCACCTTCAGGCGGCCCCCGGGGCTCTCTCCGTGCCGCGCCAACCGTTCGCGCAGCTCAGGCTCACGGCCCACCAGAATCAGGGTCAGCCCGGGATGTTCACGCAGACAATCCAGGGCCGCCGCCACGGTCACTTCGGGACCATGGTCTCCTCCCATCGCATCGAGAGCGATGACCGGCCCTCGCTCAGGCATGAACGATCCCTTGAGGTGATTCCATCATGATTGATGATCCAATTGCTCGTTGAGACTCGAGAAAAAGCGGAAGACGTTTTTTACTCTTCTTCTTCCACTTCTTCCTGTTTGACTTCGATCACCCGGCGACCACGATAATAGCCATCCGGGCTGACATGATGACGCAGATGGGTCTCGCCGGTCAAAGGATCCTGGGACAGGGCAGGCCCCTTGAGGGAGTCGTGGGCACGGCGCATGCCGCGCTTGGAACGTGTCTTTCGGTTCTGTTGTACCGCCATTTTCGGTTTCTCCTGGTCAGGATGGTTTTCAGGTTTTCGTTTTCAAATCCGCCAGCACCGCGAAGGGATTCGGGCGCTCCAACGTATCTTTCCGTATCTCGCACATTTCACATCGCTCATGCCGGGGAATCGGGGGAATGGCCAAAATCAGCTCATCTTCCACGATGTCCGCGAGCCGGATCCTTCCCTGCCCGATCAGCAAAGGCTCATAGTCCTCCGGCAGCAACGCCCCTTCATCGAGTGAAGTCACCAAGCCGAGGCTCACCGCCTGGTCCACTGCGATATCGACCGGCTCCAGACAACGTTGGCATGCCACTTTCAACCCCGCCCGCACATGACCTGTCACGACCGGCGTTCTGCCGTCCCGATGGAATCGAAGATCGATCTCGACCTCGTCCTCCGCGGGATTGACGATCATATCGGCCAATCTGCCCAGCCGGCCAAGCGCCAGCTTCCCCTGCCAATGACGCCCTTTGGCGGCGCACAACAAGGGATCGATCAATTCAGGCAAACGCATTGGCATAATTGATAAATGATATCGATATTCGGCAAAACCTGTCAAAATAATATGGATTGATCAACGAATCGACAGTGCGATGGCAATACCTCCCCTGGTTCTGGCTTCCGGCTCTCCCTATCGTAAAGTCCTGCTCGAAAAACTCCAGTTGCCCTTTACCACCGCGGCCCCCGACATCGACGAAACGCCCCACTTCAACGAAGGCCCCGAACAGCTGGCCATGCGTCTTGCGGGCGCCAAGAGCCGGGCGCTCAAAGAAGCCTATCCCCAACACCTGATCATCGGTTGCGACCAGGTCGCCCTGCTCGGCGGGCGGCAACTGCACAAACCCGGAAGCTTCGAGAAAGCAGTAGAGCAGCTCGAAGCCGCCTCGGGGCGCAGTCTGCGCTTCTATACCGGCGTCAGCGTTCTCAACAGCCGTTCCGGCAGACAGCTGAGCGACATCGACGTGTGCCGGGTCCACCTGCGCAAACTGAACCGCGGCCAGATCGAAGGTTATCTCCGCCGCGAACAGCCCTACGATTGCGTGGGCGCTTTCAAATCCGAAGGATTGGGAATCGCCTTGTTCCGGGCCTTCGAGGGCGATGACCCCAACGCCCTGATCGGCCTGCCGCTCATCAAGCTGATCGGCCTGTTGCAACGTTTCGGTGTCGAGGTACTGCCGCCATGAGCATCGACGACGAAGACAAGGCCCTGTTCCGCCAGGCGGTGTCAGGCATCCGGAAAATCCGCCACGACGCCAGGGAACACCGTTCCGTCAACAAAAAGCTCCGCGCGCCCGCCGCCGGTCGCAAAACGGATGCAGCGCCGGAAGGAGGCGACCTCCTGACCATTGGGGATGTGATTCGCTATCTGCGCCCGGGCGGCGACCAACGACTGTTGAAAAAATTGCAACAGGGCAAAATCCCTCCCCAGGCCACGCTGGATCTTCATGGTTGCACCCGCGCCGAGGCCCGGCCGATGCTCGAGTTCTTCATCCGCGACTGCCGCGAACAGGGTTTGCGCAGCCTTCTGATCGTTCACGGCAAGGGTTGGCGCTCAGAGGGTTTCAAACCGATCCTCAAGACCGCGCTCAATCGGTGGCTGCCGCAATTCCCCGAAGTGGTGGCCTTCTGCTCCGCCAAAACCGCCCATGGCGGCAACGGCGCTCTTTACGTCCTGCTGGAACGGAATCTTTAAGGCCGGAAGAGATAGAACAAAACCCCGCCCAGCACCAGACGGTAGAAAACGAAAGGCAGCATCCCGGTCCGTTCCAGCAGTTTCATGAACCAGCCGATACAACCATAGGCCGACAGCCCCGAAACGGCCACCCCCAAAGACAGGACGTACCAGTCCACCGGAACCTGCGCGCGAACCAAATCCAGGGTTTCGAGTCCCCCGGCAAGGAAGATGACCGGTATCGACAGCAGAAACGAAAACCGGGCGGCACTGACACGGTCAAAGCCCAACACCAGCCCACCGGTGATGGTGATGCCCGAACGCGAAGTGCCGGGTATGAGCGCCAGCGCCTGGAACAGACCGATAATCAAGGCATCGCGCCAACCCAGCCGCCGCAGCGGCCGCTCTCCCGAGGCCCGGTGATCGGCAAGTCCCAGGAGCAGGCCGAAGAAAACGGTGGCGGCGGCGATCACCAGGGGAGAACGCAAGTTGCCCTCGATCCAGTCCTTGGCCAAAAGCCCCGCCAGACCCACCGGAATCGTCCCGATGATCACCCCCCATCCCAACACCGCGTGATCGTTCATTTCCCGCAGGTACAACGACCGCATCCAGTCCCGCACGATCGCCGTCAGATCCCGGTGGAAATACAACACCACGGCCATCAGGGTTCCCACATGAACCGCCACGTCGAAAGCCAGCCCCTGGTCGGTCCATCCCGCCAGCCTGGGAAGCAGGATCAAGTGGGCAGAGCTGGAAATCGGCAGGAATTCGGTCAACCCCTGGAGCAGCGCAAGCCAGAACGCATGATCACAACTCATCGGAAACTGTCCTCGATTTCGATCAACTCCCTTATCAGCGCAGTGGCATAAGCCCCGGCCGGCAAGGCGAATTCAAGCCGCAGGTCGTCACCTTCCCAACTCCAGGACAGATCCACCGGCCGAATCCTCAAGGCCCGCCGGGCGGATTTGACAGCCACTCTTTCCAGCCCCCGGGCAAGCTCCCCGCATTCCTCCGCGATCCGGCGCTCGATCTCACCGGCAGCGAGAGAAGCCCGATCCTTTCCAAGGCCCCACAAGGGACCGCTCGGATGAATCTTCAAAGCCCGAACCCGGGAAACGATCTCGTCATCGACGGTTTCGACCCGGAAGAACGCGCCGCCTCCATCGAACATGAGCAGATCACCGGGCAACGGCTTGTTCCAATCCCCCCGCTCCACTCTCGAGGAAAGCACCCGATTGAATATCCAGGCGCGCGCGGCCGAAAGATACAGACCCTTCAAATGGCGGCTGGCAGGCTTTTTCCCTCCCTCGAACCAGGCCAGAGCGCGCTCGATATTGCCAGCCCCGTTTCCAAAACGCTGAAGGCCGAAATAATTGGCCATGCCCTGCTCCGCAATCCGGGAAAGAATACCGTCGGCCTGCCCTCTGTCACCGGAAAAATCATGGATTCGAATCCTGAAGCGATTGCCGGCCAAGGCCCCCCGCTTCAATTTGCGCCGGTTCCTGCGCCACCGCAAGACCTGGAAGCCCTCGCCCCGGCAATCCTCCCAGGGCAACGCCCTCCTCCCGGGCAAATGGACGCTGAACCACTGCCGGGTCAGGGCGTTCCTGTCCTTGAGACCGGCATAACTGATCTGCCGCCTGGCCACCGAAGCGAAACGGGCGAGCCGGTCGGCCACCTCATCGGTATTGAGACCGGATTTCTCCACCCACAGGAAAACGTGCTCCCCTTCCCCGTCGGGCGCGAAGCCAAGGATTTCCTCCACCTGGAAGTGTTCGGGAATTCCTTTCAACACCCCGCCCCCCGCGGGGCCGCCATAGGCCCGCAGCCACCGGGGAGGGATCAAACCGCCCTCAAAAGCGTCACCGCATAGGCGGAAATGCCTTCGCCACGGCCCTCGAACCCCATCTTCTCTGTGGTGGTCGCCTTCACGTTGACGCACTCCACCTCCAGCCCCAGATCGGCGGCGATGTTCCGGCACATGGCGGCGATATGTCCTGACAGCCTCGGCGCCTGACAAACGATGGTCAAATCCACGTTGAGGGGGACATACCCTTTTTCCGCCACCAGGTCCCGCACCCGGCGCAATAACAGCCGGCTGTCGATTCCGGCGAAAGCGGGATCGGAATCGGGGAAGTGGCGGCCGATGTCGCCCAGGGCAGCGGCGCCCAACAAGGCATCGCAGAGGGCGTGCAGCGCCACGTCGCCGTCGGAATGGGCCGCCATCCCCTGCTCGAAGGGTATCTTTTCGCCGCCCAGGATCACGTGGTCGCCGGGTTTGAAACGATGGGCATCGTACCCCTGACCGATTCGAAATGTCATAGACGTTGTCCCAGATAGAATTCGGCCAAAGGCAGATCCTCCGGCCGGGTGATTTTAATGTTGTCGGGGCTGCCCTCCACGATTTTAGGCTGAAGCCCGGCGTGCTCGATCGCATTGGCCTCGTCGGTGATGACCCGGCCCGCAACCAACGCCTGCTCCAGGGACTCGCGCAACAATCCATAGCGAAACATCTGCGGCGTCAGCGCGCGCCAGACCCGGCCACGATCCAGCGTCTTCCGGATCGTTCCCGCTTCCACCTCCTTGAGGGTATCCACCGAGGGCAAGGCCAGGATGCCACCCACGGGATCTTCCGCCAGCCGTTCCAGCAGCCGGACCACATCATCCGGACGCAGACAGGGCCTTGCGGCATCGTGCACCAGAACCCAGTCCTCCGCCGTGGCGATATCTTCCAGCGAACGAAGGCCCGCCAACACCGAATCGGCTCTTTCCGCACCGCCTACCGTGGTCAGCACCCGGGGATGGGAGGCGACGGACAATCCCGGCCATCTGTCATCCTCGGCGGCCAGCGCCACCATGACATGCCTGACTTCCTTGACCGCCAGCAACCTTTCCAGCGTGTGCTGCAAAACCGGCCGACCTGCCAGTTCCAGGTATTGCTTGGGAACCGCCGCGCCCATCCGCCTGCCGCTGCCGGCGGCGGGGACCACCACGAAACAGTGGGGTCTCATGGCTGTTCCACCATCATGACGTAGGTTTCTCCTTTTTTGATCATCCCCAGATCCCGCCTGGCCCGCTCCTCTATCGCGGAAAGGTCATGTTTGAGATCCTGAACCTCGGCCTCCAGCGCCTGGTTGCGTTCCCGGCTTTGTCGCAGCTGCTGCTGCAGATCGGCCACGTGCCGCCCCAGCTGGCGGCGCTCCATCGCCCCCCCGTCGCCGAACCAAAGCCGGTACTGGAGAACGGCCAGCAGTAGAGCCAGAATCGCCGTGGCCGTTTTCACCGCAGATATCTGAAAGCGGAACGTCCCGGATAGACGGCACTGTCGCCCAACGTTTCTTCAATCTTGAGCAGGCGGTTGTATTTGGCGATCCGGTCGCTGCGGCTGAGCGAGCCGGTCTTGATCTGGCCGGTCCCCCACGCCACCACCAGATCGGCGATCGTCACGTCTTCGGTTTCACCGCTGCGATGGGAGATCACGGCACTGTAATCCGCATCGTGCGCCATCCGCACCGCCTCCAGGGTTTCGGACAGGGTGCCGATCTGGTTGACCTTGATCAGGATGGAATTGGCGATCTGCTTGTCGATACCTTCCTGCAGGATCTTGGGGTTGGTGACGAAAAGGTCGTCCCCCACCAACTGGATGCGACCGCCCATTTTCTCCGTCAGAATCTTCCAGCCGCTCCAGTCATCCTCCGCCATGCCGTCCTCGATGGAAATGATGGGATAACGCTCCACCCAGGCGTTCAGATAGTCGGCAAAACCTTCGGCATCGTAACTCTGGTTCTCCGATTCGAGGACGTACTTGCCATCCTTGTAGAATTCCGAACTGGCGACGTCCAGACCCAGGGCGATGTCGTCGCCGGGCTTGTACCCCGCCTTCTCGATGGCCTCGATGATGACCTGCAACGCTTCCTCGTTGGAAGAAAGGTTGGGTGCGAATCCCCCTTCGTCGCCCACCGCGGTATTGTAACCGCGCTTTTTCAACACGGTTTTCAGATGATGGAAAACCTCCGCGCCGTAACGCAGGGCTTCGCGGAAAGTGGGCGCGCCGATGGGAAGGATCATGAATTCCTGGAAATCCACGTTGTTATCGGCATGGGCGCCGCCGTTGATGATGTTCATCATCGGCACCGGCAGCCGCCACGACTCGCAATCCTTCAGATAGACATACAGCGGAACGTTGCCGTCCTGGGCGGTGGCATGGGCCGCCGCCATGGAAACGGCAAGAATGGCGTTGGCCCCCAAACGGCCCTTGTTCTCGGTGCCGTCGAGTTCGATCATTTTGGCATCCAGGGCGGATTGCTGGGCTGCGTCCATTCCCACCAGGGCATCACGGATTTCACCGTTGACGTTGCCCACCGCCTTGAGCACGCCTTTCCCCAGGTAACGGGCGGGGTCTTCATCCCGCAACTCGACCGCTTCCCGGGCGCCGGTGGAGGCACCCGAAGGCACCTTGGCACAGCCGATCACACCGGAAGCCAGCTTGACTTCGGCCTCCACCGTGGGATTGCCACGGGAGTCCAGGATTTCGCGGGCATGGATGTCTACGATTTTCGCCATGTCATCTCCTCAAAAAAATAAAGAATATGCAATTAAAGGGTATCTTCCAGTAACGGGCCTTGCTTCACCGCCCGGTCCAATGATTGCAGCGTCGCCAACAAGGCCTCGATCTTGTCCAGAGGCCAGGCATTGGGCCCATCACTCAAGGCCTTGTCAGGATCGGGATGGGTTTCCATGAACAGCCCCGCCACACCCACGGCCACCGCCGCGCGCGCCAGGACGGGCACGAATTCACGCTGGCCGCCCGAGACGTTCCCCTGCCCTCCCGGCAATTGGACCGAGTGGGTGGCATCGAAGACCACGGGGCACCGGGTGTCACGCATCACCGCCAGGGAACGCATGTCCACCACCAGATTGTTGTAGCCGAAAGTGTAGCCGCGTTCACACACCATGATCCGCTCGTTGCCGGCCGCCCTGGCCTTGGCGACCACATTTCGCATGTCCCATGGAGCGAGAAACTGGCCTTTTTTGATATTGACCGGCAAGCCCTGGCGGGCGACATTCTGGATGAAATCGGTCTGCCGGCACAAAAACGCCGGCGTCTGAAGCACATCCACGACCGAGGCCACCTCCTCCAGGGGGGTGTATTCATGCACATCGGTCAACACCGGCACGGAGAATTCCCGCTTGACCTTGGACAGGATCTCGAGGCCTTTCTCCAAGCCGAGCCCCCGGAAGCTGTCCCCGGAAGAACGATTGGCCTTGTCAAAAGAGGACTTGTAGATGAAATCGATGCCCAGCCTGGCGGTAATCTCCTTCAGGCGGCCGGCGGTTTCCATGGCCAGACCTTCGCTCTCGATCACACAGGGACCGGCGATGAGAAAAAAGGGAAGCGAGAGTCCGGCTTCGAAACCGCACAGGGAAACAGTCGTCATAGTGATTGCTCTTTGGTCTGATACATCAAGGCCGCCTCGATAAATCCAACGAACAGCGGGTGGCCCCGACGTGGGGTGGAAGTGAATTCGGGGTGGAACTGACACCCAAGAAACCAGGGGTGCTCCGGGATCTCGACGATCTCGACCAGCTCGCCATCGATAGAAACCCCGGAAATCCGGAGACCCGCCTGCTCCAGCGGCGACCGGTAGACATTATTGAATTCGTAACGGTGACGGTGACGCTCCTCGATGATCTCTTTGCCGTACAACCGATACGCCAGACTGTCGGCGGCCAGGCGGCACGGTTGCGCCCCCAGGCGCATGGTTCCGCCCAGATCGGTGTTCTTGTCACGATGCTCTATCCGGCCCGCCTTGTCCTGCCACTCCGTGATCAGGGCGATCACGGGGTGCGGGGTATCGGGATAGAACTCGGTGCTGTGCGCGCCTTCCAGCCCCGCCTGATGGCGGGCATACTCGATCACGGCCACTTGCATTCCAAGGCAGATCCCGAGATAGGGAATCCGGTTTTCCCGGGCGAAACGGGCGGTCGCGATCTTGCCTTCCACCCCCCGGCGACCGAATCCTCCCGGCACCAAAATCGCATCGCTACCCTCGAGACAGGCGGTTCCGTGATTTTCCACCTCCTCGCTGTCCACGTAGCGGATCCTGACCTCGGTGCGGGTCTGAATGCCGGCGTGGACCAACGCCTCGTGCAAGGACTTGTAGGCATCGGTATGTTCGACATATTTTCCCACGATGGAGACGTTCACCTGGTGCCTGGGGCTTTCCATCGCCCGGGCGACACCTTCCCATTCCGACAGATCGGCCGCCGGCGCACTGAAACGAAGCTGTTCCAGAACGATCTCGTCGAGCCGCTGCTCGTGCAACAACAAGGGAATCTTGTAGATCGAATCGGCATCGACGGCCGAGATCACCGCATCTTCAGGCACGTTTGTGAAGAGGGCGATCTTGCTCCGCTCGGATCTTGGCAGCCCCTTTTCCGAACGGCACAACAACACATCCGGCTGGATCCCGATCGCCCGAAGCTCCTTGACCGAATGCTGGGTTGGCTTGGTTTTCAGCTCCCCGGCCGAACGAATGTAGGGCACCAGAGTCAGATGGATGAACGCGGCCCGGTCCCGCCCCAGTTCCACCCCCAATTGCCGGATCGCTTCAAGAAACGGCAAAGATTCGATGTCGCCCACCGTTCCGCCAATCTCGATCAACGCGATCTCGAAGCCTTCGGCGCTTTCGAGGATGACTCTCTTGATTTCGTCGGTGATGTGGGGGATGACCTGAACCGTGGCGCCCAGGTAGTCTCCACGCCTTTCTTTCCGAATGACGTTTTCGTAGATACGGCCCGTGGTCCAGTTGTTCCTGCGGCTCATAGTGGTACGAACGAAACGTTCGTAGTGCCCGAGGTCAAGGTCCGTCTCGGCCCCGTCCTCGGTGACGAACACCTCGCCATGCTGAAAGGGACTCATGGTGCCCGGATCCACGTTGATGTAGGGATCGAGCTTGGTCAAGGTCACCTTGATGCCGCGCGCTTCCAGAATCGCGGCCAACGAAGAGGCCGCAATACCCTTGCCCAAAGAGGAAACGACACCTCCGGTGATGAAGATGAATCTGGTCATGAAATTCTTGGCAGGAACCTTTCCGTGGAGAACAATCTGCCTATTTTACCTGAGCCACGCTCCATCGTCACGGAGAGACATCTCTTGCCGCCCGCCCCGCCAATGGGTATCTTATTGGACATGATCCAATCCACTCGAAATCAAGCCATTGCCTTGGCAGGGCTGACTCAGGCCGTTCTCCTGGTCCAGCAAATCGCCAAAGAAGGGGAGGCGGATCAGGAATCCATGGCGGTGAGTATCGGCAGCACCCTGAAAATCGATGCCGAAAGTGTCGAGGACGTCTATGGCGGCCTGGGTGGACTCCGCAAGGGGCTGGTCAAATTGCGCCAACAACTGGGCGACAAGCTGCACATCGATCCCGAAAACGCCCGCTATGGCGCCCTGCTGGTGCTACTGCAAAGCAAACTGGAAAAGCGCCCCCGGGCCCGGGAACAGGTGCGTGCGGGGGTGGAGAAAGCCGCCGCCTGCGCACGAAAATCCAGCCTGCTCGACGAATCGGTGCTGGAAATCCTGGCGGAAACCTATCACGATCATATCAGCCCGCTGGGGCCGAGAATCATCGTGTCCGGTGAAAGGATTCACCTGACCAACCCCGCCAACGCTCACAAGATCCGCTCGCTGCTGCTGGCCGGCATCCGATCGGCCGTATTGTGGCGCCAGTGCGGTGGTTCGCGCCTGAAACTGCTCTTCAACCGCCGCCGGCTTGGGCACGAACTCCAAAATTTGCTGGAACAGCTCTGACCCCATGCTAATTGAAGCAGAACATCTTTACCGTTTCTACGGAAACACCTGCGCCGTGTCCGACCTTTCCCTCACCCTGGAAAAGGGGGAGATCCTGGGTTTTCTTGGACCCAACGGGGCCGGCAAATCCACCACCATGCAGATGTTATGCGGGAACCTGGCGCCCAGCGCCGGGCAGATCCGCATCCATGGCATCGACCTGCTGGACTCACCCAAAGAGGCCAAACGCCATCTGGGTTATCTGCCGGAGACCCCGCCTCTTTACCGGGAACTGACGGTGGATGAATATCTGGACTACTGCGGCCGCCTGCACGGCCTGAGGGCCGCCCGGCTGCGCGCGGCCAGAGAAGAGTCGAAGCGGCGCTGCGGCCTGGGGCACAGCGGCGGCAGGTTGATCGGCAATCTTTCCAAAGGCTACCAGCAAAGAGTCGGGATCGCCCAGGCGATCCTGCATTCCCCCCCCGTGGTGGTGCTGGACGAGCCCACCGTGGGACTGGATCCCATCCAGATCCGCGAGATTCGCGAACTGATCCGGGATCTTGGCAGAGAGCATGCGGTCCTGCTTTCCACCCACATTCTGCCGGAAGTTCAGGCGGTCTGCAGCCGGGTGCTGATCATTCATCAGGGGAGACTGGCCCTCAACGCCACCACCGCGGAACTGGAACACCACGTCCGCTCTTCCAGTCTCACCCTGGAGACCCGCAACCCCATCGACCCCGGCCTTCTTTCGACCCTCGACGGCGTGGAGGCCGTGGAACGGGAAGACGAAAATCATTGCCGCTACCGGATTTTCTGCGCCCGGGACAACGACCCGACGGAAACCATCGTCCGGAAGGTGCTCGAGAACGGCTGGGGGCTGGTCGAAGTGAGCCCGAGACGCCGGACGATCGAACAGATTTTCATGGAAATCACCCGACACGAGGAATCATGAGCGCACTGACCATCGCCTCGCGTGAATTGCGCAGCCTTTTTCTGTCGCCGCTTGCCTGGTCGATCCTGGCGGTTGTTCAATTTCTGCTGGCCTACATATTTCTGTCCCAGGTGGAATATTTCCAGAGGCTGCAACCACACATCGCCGCATTGGAGAGCAGCCCCGGGGTCACCGACCTGATCGTCGCCCCCCTTTTCGGCAACGCCGGTGTGATCCTGCTTCTGGTGACACCGATGCTCACCATGCGCCTCATCAGTGAGGAGCGTCGCAACCGCACCTTGAGCCTGCTGTTCAGCGCACCGGTTTCCATCACCGAGATCGTGCTGGGGAAATATCTGGGCATTTTGGCTTTTTTGGCCATCATGATCACGATGATTGTCCTCATGCCCCTCTCGCTCACCCTCGGCACCGATCTCGACTGGGGGAAATTCGCCGCCTGCGTGGTGGGCCTGGGGCTGCTGCTCGCCGCTTTCGCGGCCATCGGGCTCTATCTCTCCTCCCTGGCCACGCAACCGGTCGTGGCCGCGGTGGGTAGTTTCGGCATGTTATTGCTTTTGTGGATCATCGACTGGAATGCCACGGTGGGCACCGCGAAGGGAGAGTTGTTGGGTTATCTCTCGATGCTTCGTCATTATCAGAACCTCCTTAAAGGCATGGTGAATACCACCGACCTGGTGTACTTTCTTCTGTTGATCGTGACTTTCGTGGGATTGAGCATACGCCGTCTGGACAACGACAGGCTGCAGAAATGAAGATCGACCGCAAGATTCATCAACAAATCCGGCTGCAAAATCTTCTCTTCACCCTGCTGTTCCTGATCCTGGTGGGGTTGCTGGGATGGCTGTCACAACGCTACTTCCTGGAATGGGACTGGACCGCGGCCGGCCGCCACAGTCTTTCCGAAGCAAGCCGCAAAACCCTGGACAAGCTGGCGGGCCCGGTCAAAGTCACGGTCTATGCCCGGGAAAACAACGAACTGCGCCAGCGCATTGACGACCTGCTCGCCCCCTACCGGCGTTACAAGCCGGATCTCGAAATCGTCTTCGTCAACCCCGATCTCCACCCGGACAAGATCCGTGAGCTGGGCATCACCCTCGACGGTGAGCTGGTGATCGAGTACGGGGGGCGCCGGGAAAAGATTCATGATTTGAGCGAACAGGGCATGACCAACGCGCTGCTCCGGCTGGCTCAAAGCCAGGAAAAGAAAATCCTGTTCCTACAGGGGCATGGGGAACGCGACCCTCTGGGCGATGCCAATTTCGACCTGGGTCAGTTTGGCCATACCCTGCAGCAGCGAGGAATGCAAATCGAAAAATGGAATCCGGGCAAACAGGCGGCGCTGCCGGAAAATACCACGCTCCTGGTGATCGCCAGTCCCCAGGTGTCCTATTTGCCAGGGGAAGTGGACATCATCCGTGACTACCTGAAAAAAGGCGGCAACCTGTTGTGGCTCACCGAACCCGGCGATTCCAGAGGATTACGGGATCTGGCGGCATTCCTGGGAATCACCTTCCTGCCGGGGGTGATCGTCGATACGACTGCAGGTCTTTTGGGAATCGACGACCCCACCTTCGTCGTGGTGGCACAATACCCCATTCACCCCGTCACCCGGAATTTCGAGACATTGACCCTTTTCCCCCAGGCCAGAGCCATCGAGGCAGCCAACGAGGAGACCTTCTCGCCTGCCCCTTTCCTTCAGACCCTGCCGGGATCCTGGAATGAGACAGACCCCCTTGAAGGCAGGGTCGTTTTTGATCCTGACCGGGGAGAAAAAGAAGGCCCCCTCACGCTGGGCCTCTCATTGACACGAACGATCGATACCACCCCGGAACAGGCGCCCGGCCAGCAGAGGATCGTCATCATAGGCGACGGCGACTTCCTCTCCAACAGCTATCTTGGCAATGGCGGCAACCTGGATCTCGGGCTCAACGTAGTGCAGTGGGCGCTCCATAACGACCAACTGATCGACATTCCCGCCAAAACCAACCCCGACACTCGGCTGACACTTTCCGAACTGACCCTGGCGCTGATAGCGTTCGGCTTCATGATCCTCCTCCCCTTGTCGCTGTTCGGCTTCGGAATGTTCATCTGGTGGCGCCGGAGGCGGGCATGAGCTTGCGTGGAATGTGGCGGCTCATTGGATCGTTGTCGCTCCTGGTGATCGCTTTGGGGAGTTGGGTTCTGTGGCTGGAAAAGAGACCCGCCCCAGAGGAAGCCACCCTCGCCGATCTGGACCCACAATCCATCCAAACCATCGTGATCGAGCGCTCAAACGGCACCATGGCATTTACCCGCCGGGCCGAAGGCTGGTTCATGCGTAAACCTTTCCAGGCGCCGGCCGATCCCTACCACATGGAGCAGGTCACCGGACTTCCGCGACAAATCAGCCACGCCCGCTACCAAATCGAAAAATCCAATCTGGCACAGTTCGAACTGTCGCCGCCCCGCGTCAGCGTCAAACTGAATGACACCCAGTTCCGCTTCGGGATGCAGAATCCCATTGACTTTCGCCGCTACGTTCAGGTGGATGACGGCCTGGTCCACTTGACAGACGACACCCTCATGCCACTGCTGAACGCGCCGGCCACCAGCTGGATCGACACCAAGCTGCTGCCCTCTTCCGCCATTCGCGAGCTGGAACTGCCGGATTGGCACGTCATGCTCACTGAAAAGGGTGCCTGGACATCCAAGCCTCCGGCAGACGACACCGCCTTGAGGGAATGGGTGAATGCCTGGCGAAACGCCCGTGCCATCCGGATCACTCCCTTCGAGCAAGAGATACCGGCGGATGCGCCGGTCATCAAAGTCCGGCTGATGAATTCGACGATCGAATTCAGGGTACTGCAACAAGAACCTGAATTGATTCTGCTCCGGCCGGACTTGGGGTTGCGCTATCACTTCTATGCCCATACCGGTCGCCGGTTGCTCGCCCCCGGCGGCGAGGCCGAAAATTCCTCCTGATGCCCGAACTGCCAGAGGTGGAAACGACCGTTCGGGGGCTCGCCCCTCTGATCGAGGGCCGTCATTTCACCCGGATCGAAATCCATCAACCCAGGCTACGCTGGCCCGTTCCCGGGAATCTGGAACGGCAGCTGTCTCACCGGCCGATCCTGAATATCGGGCGGAGAGGAAAGTACCTGCTGCTCGAAACCGGCCAAGGAACCCTCATCATCCATCTTGGAATGTCCGGTAGTCTCAGAATCTCCGAGGTGGCAACCGAACTGCGCAAGCACGATCATGCGGTATTCCATCTCGATGACGGCAGGCGCCTGATCTTTCACGACCCCAGACGGTTCGGGGCGCTCCTGTGGACGGAATCTCCCGCCGGGGAACACCCGCTGCTGAAATCCCTGGGACTGGAACCCTTTGACGATCTTTTCGATGGAACCTGGCTCCACCGGAAAGCCCAAAGCAGCCGGTGCCCGGTAAAATCCCTGATCATGAACCAACAGGTGGTGGTGGGCGTAGGAAACATCTACGCCAACGAGGCCCTGTTTGTTGCCGGAATCAGACCGGACAGGATTGCCAGGACGATCGCCAGAAAACGCTACGACAGGCTTTGCAAGGCGATCTGCGAGGTTTTGTCGCAAGCGATCGATCAGGGTGGAACCACCCTGCGCGATTTCACCAACGAAAAAGGCCAGCCTGGATATTTCCAGCTGGCCCTGAACGTCTATGGCAGAGGCAACCTGCCTTGCCCCGCTTGCGGTACTCCGATCCGGGTCACGAGAACAGGGCAACGGACGACTTATTACTGCCCGCGCTGCCAGCGATAAATCACGGGGTACCCCGGGTGGAGGATCACCTCAGAACGAGAATTCTTCCTCCAGGTCCGGCGCTTCCTGCTGGGCCTCTCCCGCCGGGAGCAATTCCTCGGCCCCCGATTCCATTTCTTCCAGTTTGTCTTCGAAACGCGAACCGGTATCGATACTGACGAAAGCACCTTTGAGCAGCGTCATCCTGTGTCCGGGGGCAACGAAGCTGAATTCCAGCCTGGCCTTCAGAGTACGGGAACCTGCGATCAGATAGCGTTTCTTGCCTTTGTACTCGAACAGGGCACTGTCGGTATCCTCGCCGACCTCGTGTTCCAAGGCGTCGGCGATCGGATCCTCCTGCCCTCCCTGGGAAAAAAAGCCGATGAAATGAACCTTGTCACCGGTCGCCACACCGACGCCCGTCTCGGTGGTAAAAAAACCGTCAATTTTGGCCCGCGCCATGACTTTTCCCACAGGACCTGGTGGAAACGTATGCCGGAATTCTATGACCACTTTATCCGGAAGGCCGCCGCTGGACAGGTCATTCGCGGCCCCGGCTGCGGCGTCAGCCTGAATCTGCCCGTTGGGACCGGGCTGGCTGACGGCATTCGTGGCCACGAAGGTGGCATTGCGCAACGCCAGCACGTCTTCCCTGGCGTCGCTGAAACAAATCAACGGCGTTTTCCCCGCCTCGCTGGCCTCTATCCTGACGCCAGGATACTCTCCAGAAATATCGATACAGGTACTCCCATCCGCCACCGGAAGGAGGGTCGTTCCCTGAACGGTCGCCTCGACAGCGTGCGCTGCCATACTGCCACTCATCAGCGCCGCACATCCTAAACCCATCATGGTTTTGAGCATGGATCCCCCAACAAGATTAATTTGCCATGATCTGTACTTGAAAACTATAGCATCATCCCTGCTGAACGCGAATTTCAATCCGTCGACAGGCACCTCCGCATCATTCAAACATGCAGCGCCTTGACCAAGAGACAGGTGGTCCGATTCGAAAACCTCGCCGGCCTCCCTGCCGGCTGTGAAATATCCGGGCCAGCACCGTAGCAACCTTACCTGTCTGCGGCTTCAGCCCAAAGGCCACATTTGGGTATCGCCACCTTTCAACAGTACGTTCCAGTAATACCAGGGCAGGAAGTATTTCTTGAACCAGTACATGCTGCGCCGTTCCTTGCTTTGATCGATCGGAAACGTTTCCTTGGGCTGCAGATTGTAATCGAATTCAGCCAATACCAGTTTCCCATAGCCGGTGATGAGAGGGCAGGAAGCATAACCATCGTAGGCCGCGATGCCTTTACCCCCCCCAATATCGGTCAACAGGTTACTGACCACGACGTAGGTCTGGCTGCGGGCGGCCGCAGCAGTCTTCGAATTGGGCGTGTTGGTACAGTCCCCCAGCCCATAGATGTTATCGAACTTGGTATGCCGCAGGGTGTGGGGGTCGACATCCATCCACCCCGCCTCATCCCCCAGGGGAGACCCCTTGAGAAACGCAGGTGGGCGCATGGGGGGGGTCACGTGGAGGAAGTCGAAGGCGTGAGTCTGGGTTTCACCGGTTCCGACATGCTCGAAGGTCGCCTCTTTCTTGTCTCCGTCCACCGCCACCAAATGATGCTGATAATGGGTTTCGATGGCCTTGCGCTTGAGCACCTCGTTCAATGTCTTGGCATACCGCTTGACGGGGAAGATACCGGGAGCGGCGGAAAAGAACAATTGCTTGGTCTTGCCCCGGACATTGCGTTTGCGCCAGGCATCATCGGCAAGATAGGTGATCTTCTGCGCTGCCCCCGGACATTTGAAAGGGGGCTTTGGCTGGGTGAAGATGGCCGTTCCACCGGAAAAATTCTTGATCGCCTCCCAAACCAGCGGAGCCAGATCGTAGTCATAAATGGAAACCACGCCGATATTCTTCTGTAGCGCGTCCTCCAACCCCGGAATCGCGTCCCACGCGATTTCGATACCGGCCGCCACGACCAGATACTCGTAGCGGATTTGCTTTCCCGAAGTGGTGGTCAGGCTATTATGATCGGGATCGAAAGCGGCGGCGCCGTCGTGAATCCAGTCGACCCCCTGCGGTATCACCTTGTCCATGGGCCGCCAGGTCGCCTTGGGCTTCATCTCCCCCGCTCCCACCAAGGTCCAGCCGGGTTGATAATAATGGGCATCCCGGGGTTCGAGAATCGCGACATCCAGGGACTCGTCCATTTTTTTCAGATGAGCCGCCACCGCCACACCGGCGGTACCGGCACCTATGATGACCACTTTGTGTGAAACCGTTTCAGCCATTGGTTCTTACCTCCTCGTTCTTTTTTATACGTTATGGATCTGAAAATAGAACCATATCACATAATACCCTGCCTGCCCGGGCACTCCAAGCCTCATTCCTTCACCGGGCGCTTGTCGAGTTTCCGCTGCAATGTCCTTCTGTGCATGCCCAAAGCCCTTGCGGCCGCGGATATGTTCCCATCGTGCTCCATCAACACCTTCTGCAGATATTCCCACTCCATTCGCTTGACCGACAATGGCCGGTCTTTGGGCGCAACGCTTGGATCCCCTTCCTCCTTATGCAAAGCGGCAACGATCTCGTCGGCATCGGCCGGTTTGGTCAGATAATGCACCGCTCCCAGCTTGATCGCCTCGACAGCGGTCGCGATACTGGCATAGCCTGTCAGCATCACGATGCGGGTATTGGCATCGAGCTGTTTCAATTCCTTGACCAAGACCAACCCGGACTCATGGCCGATCCTGAGGTCGATCACCGCGTATTCGGGCATATGGCGGGCCGCTTGCTCCAGCCCTTCCTCCAGCGTGCGCGCGGCTATGACCTCAAACCCGCGCTTACTCAAAGCTCTTTCCAAAACCTGGCAGAAAATTTCATCATCATCCACCAAGAGCAAATGGGGTTTGTCACTCATCTCCGTCCTCTCTGACCATCAAAGGAAGGACGATCCGGATCACCGTGCCCCCCGCCGGGACCGATCGCATTTCTATGCTTCCTCCCAAACGTTCAATGGTGGCATAGGCCAGGAACAACCCCACGCCCAACCCCTGCTTTCTGGAGACCACCGGCTGCTTCCCCAATTTCTCACTCAGCACCGGACTGATACCCGGACCATGATCGATGACAACCAGCTCGAGCCTGGCGCGGTTCCAGCGCGCCCGTAATTCTACCCCTTCCGGCGAGACGTCCGCAGCATTGTTGAGAATGTTGATCAAGGCATGACTCAATGTCTGTTCCGCAAGAATCAAAGCCTGGGAGTCCGCCTCCTCTCCGACCTGAAACTTCAGCCTGGTTTCCGGCCGTTGCTGCCGCCACTGGCCGACCAGTTTCTCGAGATATCGCCGGACCTCTTCCACGTGTCCGCCCTCGGCGCGCATATGGCCGGCGGAAGCCGACATCACGGAAAGCGCGTTCTTGCAACGGTCGATTTGATCTTTGAAAATCATCAAGTGACGACGCAGATCTTCATGCTCCTTGTCCCCGTATTCTTCCAGGAGCTCCTGGAGCAGAATCGCCATCGTCGCCAACGGTGTTCCCATTTCGTGGGCGGCACCGGCGGCCAGCGTTCCCAACGCGACCACCCGCTCGTCCCGCAACCCCTGCTCCCGCACCTCCGCCAGTTTTCGTTCCCGCTCGCGCAAAGTATTGGCCATTTCCACCACGAAATACGCCACCAGGCCGGCACTGAACACGAAACCGACCCAGGTACCGAACGTATGGAGTTCAAACCGGCGCTGGTTGAGGTATTCCGGTGACAAAAGATGGGTGTCCTTGATCTCCGCAACCGGCAAAGGAGGAACAGGTTGATAATGGGTGATCAAAATGGAGTAACACCCGGTCGTCAGCAACATCATGTACCAGGTGTAGTGCTGCGGCAATACCGTGGCCGTAATGATCAAGGGCAACAACAAAAACCAGGCCATCGGATTGGTGGCCCCGCCGGTGAAATACAGCATCACGGCAAGACCGAGCGCATCCAGACACAAGTGGGCAAACAATTCCAGCTCGGTGACGGCCGCAGTTTGCTGGAGCCTGAACCAGGTCAGACAATTGACCGCCACCATCAGCGCGATGACCCCCCAGAGCGGATCGGTTTCCAGGGGAATTCCAATCCCATACACCGTCACCAGAATGATCAGGATTTCCGCCGTGATCAAGAGATTACGCAACACGAACAGCCAGCGGAGATTTCTGCCGGCGGCATGGCTGGAGTTCAAGGGAAGGTGCAACATCTGTCGTCGATCCTGAAAGGGTGATGCCCGATTCGATAAGGTGTGCCACCTGCGACAATTTGTCACATTCTAAAGTTCGATCTCAGGGGCTATCATTAGCATCAAGGTAATTGCTCATTACCTCTAGTCTCGCGTTGCTTCAAGCGTGCGATACTTTCCTCCTCTTGTGCAGGGAGTTCCACTCCCTGCAAGTTTTCTCCCCCTGCTCAATTCTATTGCCCCCATGCGACAATTTGTCGCATTTTCAAAACAATACCGCTCTGCTAGGATATTTATGTGTTCGGCTGAAACCCGAACCGAATATTGCATGACAGTAGTGCAATACTCCTCCTCTTTGACAGCAGGGCTTTACCCTGCTGTTTTTTTTGCGCTCGAGAAAAAACGAAACGCCATCACCATCGATCGGCGGAAACGATGGCCGGATGACGACCCCGAAATCAGGAGCAATCCTTCAAATCAAAGCCCATGCCCTGGCCAGAGTTTCCACCACCAGCCTTCCCGCCCCCTGGACCGATTCCCCATAAGCCAAAAAACCATCCCGATGTCCTTTCATGACGATGATATCGTCCTCGGGATGCTTTTTCACCAGGCAGACCACCGCCTCCGCCATGGCGGGCGTACCATAGTCGATCTCTGAAGAGGTCGCCGCCAGCCCCAGACGATCCGCTTGTTCCCATATATCCGGGCTATGTCCATGCAGAACCACACGCACTCGGGACGACGCCTCATAGACGGCGGCATGCGTCAGCGCCTCGGAAGAAGGCGGAGCGCCCCCCGAGGCGACGACCAAATTGGCGCCGAGATCGGCTCTATGGACCAGGCAATATTGGTCCGGCCGTAGATTTTCCACGCCACCGGTTTGGGTTGCACTGATCATGAAACCTTGGGCGACTCTTTCACTGACATTACCAAATCCCAGCCCCTGGTATCGAAACCTGTCCTGGCCTATCAGCTGCAAACGGAACAGAACCCGCCGCCAGGCATTGAGGCAAGGATAGCCCGGCCAGACAGAAACCCTTCTTCGTTCGAAACGCAACCGGTATTTTATGACCCCTTCCCCGGGGCCGGCACCTGAATTCATTCCGCCCCTCTGTCACATCCAAGAAGCGTTATCTGTTTCAATGATGTGGATCCGGCCTTCTTTACATTCGGCTAGTGTCTCCCCAATTTTCCCAAGCGGTCAGCGCAAGGCATTGATATACGGATAAAAAGGGGTTCAAAACGAGAGGATCGGGGTTCCTGATCGGGTAAAATGTGTATAGCAATAAC
>Ga0256839_1000932_pt1 | contig 36944 bp, 36 predicted proteins | sample 354166metaG_FD_185968 | JGI IMG/M metagenome (GOLD analysis project Ga0256839, IMG submission 185968) | Hydrothermal vent microbial communities from Mid Atlantic Ridge, Atlantic Ocean - 354-166 | ecosystem: Environmental > Aquatic > Marine > Hydrothermal vents | place: Atlantic Ocean: Mid...
GTGAATTCCCGAAATCATCAGTTGTTAGCTGCAACACTGTTCACACACATGTGTTGTTTTTGAGTTCTGCACTGCCACTGACATACTGTCATCAACCTGCCTTTGTGAAGTATTCCACGCCGTCGAGACCTTCGAAATGATTGTCCGAGGTGATTAATCGTGCCTGATTGTCACGGGCTGTTGCGTAGATGATGGCGTCCGCAAACGAGAGCTGGTGCTGTTTGGCAAAGTCCGCAGCCAGCAGAGCTATGCTCGTCGATAGAGGAATAACCTGCCCCTGTTCCGTCAGGCCGATGACTTCAAGTGCCCTGGATTCACTCGACTCGCGGCATACCCATTTGTAGAGCTCATACTGTACCGAGGTAGGCACGATAACAGTCTGGATATCAGCGAGCGCGGGGGCATAGCGATCTGCCAATAAACCATCCGTTAGCCACTCGATCCAACCGCAGGTGTCAACCACAGCCGCCATCAGTAACGATCAGCTCGATCACGGTAAAGAGATGGATTCGCCTGCTCCAACAGGCCGCGGGCAGACTCAATGCTTCTCACCGGCACCAGCTCGATAACCCCGCCCTTGGCGATCACTGAAAACTTTTGTCCAGCTTGTAACTGCAATTGTTCTCGTACAGCCTTCGGGATGGAAAGCTGGTATTTACTTGAAAGTGTGGCTGATATCATTTTTTACCTTCTCCGCATCGTCCTGAGATTGGTAAAATTATAGCGATTTTCTATGCATTGCTCAATACGCATGAATACATCAACAGCGCAGATTGTTGATCCATTTTGCGGCCAGCTGTCCGATCATTGAAAAGCCGGCAATCGGCACATAGCTTCTGCTGGTTGTGGTCTGGTTGTGGTTGCGTTCGCCTTTTACAGCTAACCATCTTTTCATTAAACGAAACGCCTGAAACCGAAATAGGTTACAGGTTTCCGCCCACAGATTGTGCTAACCATTAGTCATCAGGCAGGGTGACAACCTGCCTGCTGTAACCCGGCAGTACGATCAAACCCGAACATCAGATTCATATTTTCAATACCGACCTGTGCCCCACCTTTTCCAAGACTGTCCAGCACACTGAAAACGACGACTCGGTTTCTTTTTTCATCCACATCCAATCCGATATAACAATAATTAGTGCCCGAAACCGTACTTACCCAGGGATAAGCTCTGTACTGCCAGGCATCATTCTGATTCACAGGAAGATCATATATTTTGATAAACGGATGATTTTTATAGAAGTCATGATAAAGCGCCAGCAAACTGTGGCGTGAAACTGTTTTGAGGTTAAACGCATGGCAAACATTCAGTATGCCCCGTGTAATGGGTACATAGACCGGTGTGAAGTGTACATACACATCGTCATCGGTCAATCGTGATAATTCCTGCTCCATTTCATAACTGTGGCGATGGTCCACCACGTTATAGGGTACCAGGTTGTTGCCGATTTCAGGGTGGTGCGCCGCACGGGATAACTCAGCCCCAACGCCTGCTGTTCCCGATAAGCCGTTGACCACCAGAGAATGGGTATCCACCAGTTTTTCCTTAAGCAAAGGAGCCAATCCCAGTATCGCTGCTGAGGAAAAACAACCGGGGTTGGCAATCAATCTTGCCTGTTTGATATCATCAAGGTGAAATTCAGAAAGGCCATACACGGATTCTTCGGCCAGTGACCACTCGGTATGGGTCTGGTTATATACCCGTTCCCAGGTGGGCCGGGAATCCAGTCGGAAAGCCGCACCCAAATCAATGACTTTGCAGCCGGTTTCCAGTAGCCGGGGAGCTATTGCCAACGAGGCCGGTGTCGGCAGGGCCATGAACACCACATCACATGCGGGTATGTCATCAGGATGAATCAGTTCAATACCCCGGCCATACAGGTTTGGGTGATAGTTTTCGATTTTACCCGGTGTACGACTGGTGGCCCAGGCAAGTTCAGCCTCAGGATGATTTAATAACACCCGGATAACTTCTCCTCCCATGTAACCCGTTGCCCCAAGTACACCGACGTTAATCATGATGCAGCCCTCCATTCTTATTCCAGGATATGGAACAACCGTAACCAGAAACCAACATACATTACAGATACAGTCTGCGGCCTATTTAACCAGTACAGATTCAAAGCAAGCATTACGTTAAATGTGAAAAGTGGCGTGTGACTGTTTCATTGCGGACTGGATGAAAGTGGTATTCATAAAGCCCAGCTGCGTTGGCAACGATGCTACAGAGCGATATTCAAACCAAGTGTTGTAAACGCAAAGGGCACAGGGACGCAAAGAAAAAGCACATACTTTGCGTTAAATCCCCAGGGATGTTTAACCTAAATTCCGCGCAGAGGTTGTAACAAGATGAAGTGATTTCAATTGTTGCTTAACAGTCGTTTAGGCGCAACCCGGCCATCATCCAGCACGGTACCCAAACCCAGAAAGCGTTTGTCGCTGGCATACAATCTTACCCAGCCACGGTCCTTGAGCTGCGGTACAAATACCGCCTGCCCCTGACAAAGATAAAAACTGGCATCTTCCGGGAGGCACACTTCCGGCCAGTCCGGCAGGGTAGATTCCATGGGTAGTAGCAATTTGTCCAGTGCGTGTGGACCTGATTGCTCCACAATGGCTTGCAGAAATTCCAGTGTATACATGGCATGCCCATCCAGGGCACCGACACCGGTACGTCGCAGAGCGGCTACATGAGCACCACAGCCCAACGCTTCACCGATGTCCTCAGCCAGTACACGAATGTAGGTGCCTTTACTGCAACGCACATCCAATTCCAGCTCATCGCTATCAAATCGCAGTAGTTTCAAAGAATGAATGGTGATATCACGTGGCTCACGCTCAACTTCAATACCTTGATGGGCCAATTTATAAAGAGGCTGGCCACCACGTTTGATGGCGGAATGCATGGGCGGGATTTGCTGACTCTGGCCCAGGAAACGTTCCAGCACTTCTTCTACCTGTGTGACAGCAAGCTCTCCCACTGATCGTGTTTCGCGGATTTCACCATCAGCATCACCACTGTCGGTGGTCGCCCCCAGCTTACAGGTTGCGCGATATTCTTTATCTGCAGAAAGCAGAAAACCGGAAATTTTGGTGGCCTCCCCAAGGCAAACGGGAAGCATGCCGGATGCCAGTGGATCAAGACTGCCGGTATGCCCTGCCTTGTTTGCATTAAAAAGCCGTTTGACCATTTGCAGGGCGGCATTGGAGGTAATGCCGGTGGGTTTATCCAGCAACAACACGCCATTCACACTTCGGCCACGGTTACGACGACGCGCCACAATCATTCTCCAAAAGCATTAAAAAAGAAACGGGAGGGTTGCTGCTCAAATCACTCTGACTTTTCAGACTGGGGGTCAGCAGGTTTATTGGTTGGCTCATCATCCCCGGCAGAGGCTGTGCCGGACTGTTTGATCAGGTCCGTCAAACGGTTCCCGTATTCCATCGAGGAATCGTAAATAAAAACCAGCTGGGGCGTGGCACGCAACTTGAGACGCCGGGCCAATGCCGTACGCAAATAACCAGCAGCCTTGTTCAGGGCCAGTGTGCTGCTTTCAACGGACTTTTTCGCCTGTTCTTTATCCGCCAGATTTTCATCCAGCACAGTAAAATACACGCGCGCCCGTTCAAATTCGTGCGTGACATCGACACCAGTGACGGTGACCATACCCACCCGCGGATCACCCAGTTCCATCTGGATCAGCTCAGCCATGTGCCGCTGAATCTGATCCGCCACCCGGCGTGTGCGACTAAACTCTTTGGCCATGGCTATTTACTCCACAAATCCACAGGCGAACAAGTGCTGTTACAGGGTACGTTTAACTTCAACTTGTTCGAAGACTTCAATTTGGTCGCCTGCTTTGATGTCATTGTAGTTTTTCACGCCGATACCACATTCTGTACCGGAACGAACCTCTTGCACGTCATCCTTGAAGCGACGCAGCGATTCCAATTCGCCTTCGTAAATCACGACATTATCACGCAATACGCGAATAGGGTTGTTTCGTTTCACCACACCTTCCGTCACCATGCAGCCTGCAATAGCGCCCAGCTTGGGAGAACGGAAAACATCGCGCACTTCAGCAAGACCCACGATTTCCTCTTTGAATTCCGGTGCCAGCATACCGCTCAGTGAATTTTTCACTTCATCAATAGCATCGTAAATCACACTGTAATAATGCAAGTCGATACCATCTTCTTCGATAATGCGTTTCGCCGATGCGTCAGCACGCACATTAAAGCCGATCATAACTGCGGAAGAGGCCACGGCCAGATTAACATCAGATTCGTTGATGCCGCCTACACCACTGGCCACAATTTTCACCTTCACTTCGTTGGTCGATAGTTTTGTCAACGACTCATTAAGCGCTTCCACTGAACCTTGCACATCCGCTTTCACTACCAGATTGAGGGTATTCACTTCGCCCTCTTCCATCTGTGAAAACATGCTTTCCAGTTTGGCTTTTTGTTGACGTGCCAGCTTCACATCACGGAATTTCCCCTGACGGAACAACGCCACTTCACGCGCCTTGCGTTCATCCTCCACCACCAGCATTTCATCGCCAGCACTTGGCGTACCCGACAGACCCAATACCTCTACCGGGATCGATGGACCTGCTTCGGTGGTCGGCTGACCATTTTCATCCAGCAATGCACGTACCCGACCATACTCCTGACCGGCAAGTACCATATCCCCTTTACGCAAGGTGCCATTTTGTACCAGTATTGTTGCCACTGTGCCACGCCCTTTATCCAGACGTGATTCAATGACTACGCCGCGTGCCGGCGCATCTTTTACGGCTTTGAGTTCCAGTACTTCTGCCTGCAAAGAAATGGCTTCCAGTAGTTTCTCAACACCTTCACCGGTCAACGCAGACACATGTAAAAACTGTGTATCACCGCCCCAGTCTTCCGGCACCACTTCTTCAGCCACTAATTCCTGTTTGACGCGATCCGGTTGTGCATCCTCTTTATCAATTTTATTCACAGCGACCACGAGCGGCACACCGGCAGCCCTGGCATGTTGAATGGCTTCCCTGGTTTGCGGCATAACACCGTCATCGGCTGCCACAACCAGTACAACAATATCGGTTGCCTTCGCTCCACGCGCCCGCATTGCAGTAAATGCTGCGTGTCCGGGGGTATCCAAAAAGGTGATTGGGCCAAGTTCAGTGTTCACATGATAGGCGCCGATGTGCTGGGTAATACCCCCCGCTTCGCCTGCGGCCACTTTTGATTTTCGGATGTAATCCAGCAGCGATGTTTTACCATGGTCAACATGTCCCATGATGGTGACGGCGGGCGCACGCGCTATTTGTTCGCTCTCATCACTGGATGCCTGCACAATACTGTCTTCCAGGGCGTTGTCACTCACCAGCACAGCCTTATGGCCCATTTCTTCCACAACTATTCCTGCGGTTTCCTGATCAAGTACCTGGTTAATCGTTACCATGCTGCCCATTCCCATCATCACTTTGATGACCGCAGCAGCTTTCACCGCCATTTTTTGTGCGAGTTCACCGACCGTAATGGTTTCAGGAATATTGACATCGCGCACCACAGGTGCCACTGGCATTTCAAAAGCATGCTCAGCCGGCCCGGAAGATACTGCGCCACGGGTACGCCGGGGCTTCTTCTTGCGGCGGCCTGATTTACTGGCATCTACATGAAGTTCTTTACGACCATATTTCGTCGGTTTTTCAGCTTTCCCTGGCTTATCTGCACGTTCACGTTTCGCACCACGTTTATCAGTGGTTTTCTCCGCAGCAGCCGGTTGGGCAGGGGCCGCAGGCGCGGTCGCTGCGGCAGCCACCGCCTCTGCGGCTGCTTTTAATGCAGCCTCTTCGTCCCGTTTTTTGGCCTCGGCTTCTGCCAGACGCTCTTGTTCTTCCCGGGCTTTTGCCTCGTTTGCATCAACACGACGCTGACGCTCAAGCTCGGCCATCCTTTCCTCATCAAGGCGATCCTGTGCAATTTTATCGGTTTCCGCCTTGAGCTTTTCAGCTTCCTCGGAAACAACTTCGCTGCGTTTCATGTAAGTCCGTTTTTTCCGCACTTCAACATTCACTGTTTTACCGCGCGTTGCACCACGCCCCGCCCCGCTCGGTTGTTTCAATTCAGAAACAGTCTTACGACGCAAAGTGATTTTTTTCGGTTCACTGGGTTTTACGCCCCCGCCGCCGTGGGTATCACGCAGAAAATCCAGTAACTTCATTTTCTCTTCGTCGCTAACGATTTGCTCGCTGCTCTCAAAGGACATACCAGCCTTATCCAGCTGTCCCAGTAAACGATCCACCGGAACACTCAAGACTTCAGCTAATTGTTTTATACTTACGCCTGACATAACTTCCCCCAATCACTTAACCCTGTTGTTCGCCAGTCGCTGTATCTTCAGCAAACCAGGGCGCTCGTGCGGTCATAATCAATTTACCGGCCCGTTCTTCATCCATATCTTCGATATCCATTAATTCATCAACAGATTGCTCCGCCAAATCTTCCATGGTGATCACATTACGACTGGCCAGAACAAAAGCCAAGTGCTGATCCATTCCATCCATTGTCAGCAAATCTTCTGCTGGCTGTTTTTCCTCCAGCACTTCTTCCTGCACCAGTGCTTTGGTCAGCAGTACATCTTTGGAACGGTTACGCAATTCATTCACAATATCTTCATCAAACTCTTCAATGGCCAGCATCTCTTCCAATGGCACATAGGCAATTTCCTCGATACTGGTAAAACCTTCCTGCACGAGAATGCCGGCAAATTCTTCGTCCACATCCAACTGCGACATAAACAATTGCAAGGCGGCTTTGCCTTCCTGCTCACCTTTTTCCGACAATTGCTGGTCCGACATCACGTTGATCGTCCAGCCGGTCAACTCACTGGCAAGACGTACATTTTGCCCGCCACGACCAATGGCTTGCGAAAGTTGTTCTTCTTCCACCGCAATATCCATGGCATTATTTTCCTCGTCCATCACGATGGACACCACTTCTGCGGGAGACATGGCATTAATCACAAACTGTGCCGGGTTTTCGTCCCAAAGAATAATATCCACACGTTCGTCGGCCAGTTCGTTGGACACCGCACGCACCCGCGAGCCTCGCATGCCAACACAGGCACCCACCGGATCGATACGGGCATCATTGGATTTAACGGCAATTTTTGCGCGCGAACCGGGGTCGCGTGCAGCCGCCAGGATATCAATCAGGCCTTCACCCACTTCGGGGATTTCCAGTTTGAATAACTCGATCAGCAATTCCGGCGCTGTGCGACTTACAAACAGTTGTGGGCCACGCATTTCGGAACGCACGTCTTTCAAATAACCTCGCACGCGGTCACCGGGGCGCACAGCCTCACGCGGTATCATATCTTCGCGCGGCACCAGGGCTTCAACATTTTCGCCAAGGTCCATAATGATGTTGCCTTTGTCCAGACGCTTGACCACACCCATCACCAACTCGCCAATACGTCCCTTAAAAGCCTCGACAACGTGCGCACGCTCGGCATCACGCACTTTTTGCACGATGACCTGCTTTGCCGCCTGTGCCGCGATACGCCCAAACTCGGCAGACTCCATGGGCTCTTCAATGAACTCTCCGACTTTGATATCCGGGTTTTTCTTCAGCGCATAAGTCAGCTTGATTTGCGTATCGGGATCTTCAAAATCTTCGGAGTCATCCTCAAACACCTCCCAGATACGAAAGGTTTTGTATTCTCCCGTTGTTCGATCAATATCAACACGCACATTGATATCCATACCACTCAGTTTTTTGCTGGCCGTCGCCAACGCTGCTTCAATGGCACCAAAAATCGTTTCTTTATCGAGTCCCTTCTCATTCGATACGGCATCCGCAACCATCAATATTTCTTTGCTGTTCATCGCTCTCCGCCTCATCATAGCCATGGCCTGTTACCCAGGGCATTTAGATTTTTCTCTAAACTTGTTGCTCTCAATTTACGACTGTTTTTGCAAGTCTATTTATGCTTACACACTAAAAATCCGCAATCAGATTTGCCTTATCAATGGCACCCAGCGCCAATACCAATTCATTTTCACCAATATTGACGATGACCTGCTCATTTTCGACACCCTGCAAGGTGCCTCTGAATTTACGCTGCCCATTAATCGGCGTTACTAACTTCAATTTAACCTTATGGCCTGCAAACTGCGCAAAATGTTTCAGCGTAAATAACGGTCGATCAAGCCCCGGCGACGAAACTTCCAACTGATATTGCTCCTGGATAATATCCTCCACATCCAGTACACCACTCAGCTGATGGCTCACACGCTGACAATCACTCACACCAACGCCGTTCTCTTTGTCAATATACACACGCAACAGGCCACGATTGCCCTGTCTGCCATATTCAATGCCCACGAGTTCGCAGTCCAATGATTCGACCACCGGGGCGATAACCGCCTGTATATGTGCTGGTATCTGCCGCACAATCTCGCTCCAAGTAACACTTTTTCCAGAAACAAAAAATGGGCCTTAGGCCCACCATCACATCAACCACTTTAACCAAGATCAATTATAGCGCCTGACGGTCTGCACACCAAACTACATCAGCGCTTCAGCCGCTTGTTTTTAACAAAAAAAAGTTAAAAAAAAACCACGTTTACTCGTGGCCTTTGCGATCCGCATTCGAATCGGTGATTCCTCGTGGAATCATTCAACTTTTTCTCGACGGGTCATTGGGAACAGGTTGAACCTGTGACCTTCAGCGGCTGCGCCGGATGAAAGCTGAGCCCGATTGTCGGGCACTCCACAAAACCGTTTTCTCGTCGTTGGTAGCGGGACAGGATTTGAACCTGTGACCTTCAGCGGCTGCGCCGGATGAAAGCTGAGCCCGATTGTCGGGCACTCCACAAAACCATTTTCTCGTAGTTGGTAGCGGGGACAGGATTTGAACCTGTGACCTTCGGGTTATGAGCCCGACGAGCTACCGGACTGCTCCACCCCGCACCCGAGGCAGCGCATTCTACCCAAGTCCGCTGAAAATACAAGCCCGGCCGACAAATAGTTAGCATTTTTTATTATTCACGGCCTCAAGTACCACATAAGCAATCGCATATTCTCTTTCATCCGACAGGCTAAGGTGACTGTTACCAACACCTTGTTTTTGCAAAATTTGTTGCGCCTGCTGAGAAAACACCAATGACGGCTTACCCAGCGCATCATTCCCTACGCCAATATCGTGCAAATTCAGCCCATCACGAAACCCGGTGCCCAGCGCCTTGGCGGCAGCCTCTTTAGCCGCAAAACGCTTGGCCAAAAACGATGCCTGTTGTCGCGAGTTTGTAAAAGTGGCCATTTCGCTCCGGGTAAGAATGCGCGCCGCAAAACGCTCGCCATAGCGATCCAGATTATCGGCCATACGCGGGATACGTACGATATCGGTGCCAATGCCAAAAATCATGCGCTTTGTGCCTCACGCATCAGCTGTTTTATTTCACGCACCGCGGGTTGCAAACCGCTGAACACTGCCCGGGCAATAATGGCATGCCCGATATTCAGTTCACAAATACCCGGAATGGCCGCAATGGCGTGTACATTATGGTAATGCAGACCGTGGCCGGCATTAACCTGCAAACCAAGGCTGAGGCCATGTTCCACTGCCGTAACGATTCTGGCCAGTTCGATATCACGCTGCACTGCTGTCTGTGCATCGGCAAAATGTCCGGTGTGAATTTCGATGACGGGAGCGCCTGCTTCAGCCGCAGCGTCAATTTGCAACGGGTCAGCATCAATAAACAGCGACACCCGTACCTGCGCCTCTGCAAGACGGGAGCAAGCCTCACGCATGCGCTCACGCTGCCCTGCCACATCCAGACCACCCTCTGTCGTCAGTTCCTCACGGCGTTCCGGCACCAGACAGCAGTCGGCTGGCTGAATGCGCTTGGCGATAGCCAGCATTTCCTCGGTGACTGCCATTTCGAGATTCATACGTGTTTGTAAAATATCCCTGAGCATCTCCACGTCACGATCCTGAATGTGGCGGCGATCTTCGCGCAGATGCAGGGTAATGGCATCGGCACCGGCCTGCTCGGCCTCGATGGCTGCCTGGACAGGGTCAGGGTAGCGTGTACCGCGCGCCTGGCGTAGCGTGGCAACGTGATCGATATTAACGCCCAGCAATATGGCGTTTGAGTTTATATGTGCGTGTGCCATAAAAGAGAACCTGTGCTGTTTGTTGTGAGTTTTTCCGTAGAATCGGTTTTCGTAAAATCAGGGGGCCATGCGTTGTGCCAACTGAGCACTTTGTTGCAGCAGCTGTCGGCTTTGCAAGGGTTTGGGACCGAGATAATGTCCCAGCATGGCACGCAATAACTGTTTTGCCTGACGGCGGACGGGTGCTGTTGATAAATCATTTGCCTGCAATGCCAATAACGTGTGCCCGGATATTTTAATTCCCATGTGCGCTTCATTATTTTCTGTTGATGCAGAATCCTCAACAAGCAGTACCGGCCCCTGCTCAAGAAAATAAATATAGTCCTGGCCAGCCTGTACAGGTGTTGCGCTATGTACGTCATAATCAAGCACTAACCCATACCCCAGCGCCGTCAACAGACGTATTTCAAAACGACGTAAAATGATTTCCAGTTCCACTTGTGCGTCTTCTGCCGTATTCAGTGCCGCCAATGCACGCAAAGCTTCATCATACCAGCCAAACAATTCCAGTTGTGCATCATGGCGCTGTAACAAACGTAACAGAATCTCATTCAGATAAAACCCGCTGGCGATTAAATGTGGATTGATGCGCAATGCGGCACCTTGCGCTTCGGCTTCCGTTAACAGTCCCAGTTCACCGCGCTGATTAAAGGAGACCAGTAAAGGCTGAAAGTTTTGCAACAATCCACGCCAGCGTGGTTTGTTGCCGCGCACGCTTTTGGCAATAACACCGACTCGTCCCTGTTCGGGGGTAAACAATTCAAGGATGGCACTGGTATCGCGATAAGCGTGCTGGTGTAAGACATAAGCGGGCTGCAACAACACCCGCACATTAGTCATCCTGATAACCGAGACTGCGCAGGGCGCGCTCATCGTCGGCCCAGCCACTGCGCACTTTCACCCAGAGTTGCAAAAAAACTTTACCGTCGAAAGCGCGTTCCATGTCCTTGCGCGCCAATTCACCGATGCGCTTGAGTTGCTGGCCTTTTTTACCAATGATAATACCCTTCTGACCATCACGCTCCACCCAGATAATGGCATGGATGTGACGGACATTATTTTCCACCGAGAATTTTTCAATCTCCACCGTTGTGGAATATGGCAGTTCCTGCGATAAAGAACGCACCAGTTTTTCGCGTACAAATTCGGACGCCATAAAACGTTCGCTACGGTCTGTTACCTGGTCTTCAGGAAAAAAAGGCGGTGCCGCCGGCAATAACTTTTCAATGGCGGCTTCCAGCTGACTGACACCTTCACCGGTTTGCGCAGAGATGGGCATCATCTGTGTAAAGGTGTGCTTTTCAGCTAACATACCCAGATGCGGCAGTAATACATCCTTTTCTTTCAGGCCATCGACTTTATTGACCACCAGAAACACAGGCACGGTGACCTGTTTTATTTTTTCCAGGACATGTGTATCTTCATCGGTCCACTGAGTACGATCCAGCACAAAAATAATCACATCCACATCGGTAATGCTGCCCGAAGCCGCACGGTTCATAAAACGGTTAATAGCTTTTTTTCCACCAAGGTGCAAACCCGGTGTATCGACATAGACCGCCTGGCAATCATCTGTGGTTTTCACCCCTAAAATGCGGTGGCGGGTCGTTTGCGGGCGATTGGCCGTGATGCTGATTTTCTGACCCAGAATGCAATTGAGCAAAGTTGATTTGCCCACATTGGGGCGGCCAACAATAGCAACATAACCGCAGTGAAAATCGTGCTCGTGTGTTTGTATATTCATTTTTTACCGTCGTTTAGCAGTAGCAGCGCCTGTTCTGCGGCATCCTGCTCTGCTTTGCGTCTGCTGCTGCCAATACCGGAAACTGACTGAGACAAGCCTTGTACAGCACAGCTAATTTCAAAAGATTGATTATGCTCATCACCCGATGTGCTGACAACGGCGTAAACCGGGAGCGGAGAACGGCGTGCCTGCAAAAACTCCTGCAAACGTGTTTTGGGGTCTTTTAATTCATTTTCTGCGGAGAGATTGGCAAGGCGTGGGGCAAGACATTTTTCAATAAATTTGCGCGCACTGTCCAGTCCGCTGTCCAGATAGATTGCACCAATAATAGCTTCCATCCCATCAGCCAATATGGAGTCCCGGCGAAAACCGCCGCTCTTTAGTTCACCAGAACCCAGCAACAAAAAATCGCCCAGTGAAAACTCGCGTGCCAGCTCCGCCAGGGTTTCTTTTTTTACCAGAGAAGCACGAAAGCGACTGAGATGCCCTTCCGGTACAGAGTCAAACTGAAAATAAAGAAGGTCGGCGGCCACAAAACCAAGAATAGCATCACCCAAAAATTCCAGCCGTTCGTTATTGGCCGCCCCTTTGCTGCGATGAGTTAACGCGAGGGTAAGAAGGGCGGTATCACTGAACTGGTATCCAAGTGTGTACTGTAATCGATCAAGTTGCACATCCGGTTTATTCACAACAATGTCAATCCAGTTTTACCTCGTCAACAAAACTCACCACCATATCGACATTGCCCAATGCCGGGGTACGAACTTCATATTCAATGGCGATAACCATGGAGCCGTCTTTATCGCGTTCAATGAAAATATGTTCATTGGTGACATTTTTTACATCATCAATGGAAAAGCGTTTACTGAGCGTATCGAGAATTTCGCCGTTGGTTTTTTCCGTGATACCGGCTTCCTCTGCCAGACTTTCGAGATGCGAGGCGACACTAAAGTGTTCCATATAAATAGGGAACAGACGTATGGCAATGGTGGCAAAAAAGCCAATCATCGCAAGAATTAATATGACGCTGATGGTCGTCAAACCCTGTTGACGGTGTGGGTGCCGCTCAAATGGCTGGATTGTTCTATTCATTGTTCTTTGGCTCCACTCGTTTTTTTATCGTATTCCATAATCCTAAAATCCGCAGTTGAATGGCCGGTTATAGCGACTCACTCAACAAGTGGGCTAGACAAAAACTCAAAACATAATGTTTATCAATGTGTTATTACACTCTCTACGCGGTCAACTGCGGAATTCAGGATAATCATCGCTATGACTAAATCCGAATACCGCAAACCTTGAATACTACACATCGGCCTGGTTTTTCATCTATTTAATGCTGCTTCCCAGCCGATCCCAGGCAATACCGCTGGCTTTTGAGTCCCAGTTCATCCAGATCATAAAGGCCTTGCCCACCAGATTCTCTTCCGGCACAAAGCCCCAATAACGGCTGTCGTTGCTGTTGTCCCGGTTATCACCCATCACAAAATACTGGCCTTCCGGCACAATAAATTCACCTTCCATCGTGCCCCGGTTTTCGTCAATCAGTATATCGTGATCCACGTTTGACAAGTGTTCCAGCAGCACCTTTGCCCCCGACATGGAAACACCGGAGCCAATACCAATATACGTTCCCTTTGCTTCCTGTTTGACCGGTTCACCATTCACAATCAGTTGTTTATTATAATAAGCGATTTTATCCCCGGGCAAACCGATCACTCTTTTGATGTAATCAATAGAGGGGTCTTTGGGATAACGGAAAACCATGACATCGCCCCGCTTTGGTTCACCCACATCAATGATTTTGCTATTGAGCACAGGCAAACGCACGCCGTAGGAAAATTTATTCACCAGAATAAAGTCGCCTGTGAGCAATGTAGGCATCATCGAGTTTGAAGGGATACGGAAAGGCTCCACTAAAAATGAGCGCAGTACCAGCACAGCCAGTATCACCGGAAATAACGAACGTGCGTACTCAACCAGTACAGGTTCTTTAAGCAGTTTTTCTTTTGCTTCGGACAGTGTTGCAGTAGGAGACACATTTTGTTCCGACAGCGCATCGGCAGCCGCACGTCGTTTAGGTGCCAAAACATAGGCATCAAACAACCAGATAATGCCAGTAATAAAAACCGCACTGACCATAATCGCGGGAAAATTAAAATCCATGAGCTTCTTTACCTGTACTTGTTATTATTTACTTTTACCAACCTGCAATATCGCCATAAAGGCCTCCTGCGGAATTTCCACAGAGCCCACCTGCTTCATACGCTTTTTACCCGCCTTTTGTTTTTCCAGTAGCTTGCGTTTACGTGATATATCACCACCATAACACTTGGCGGTCACATTCTTGCGCAAGGCTTTTACATTGCTGCGCGCCACAACATGGGCACCAATCGCGGCCTGAATGGCGACATCAAACATCTGTCGTGGAATAATTTCACGCATTTTTTCGGCCAGCTCACGACCGCGATACTGTGCCTGATCGCGATGCACAATCACTGACAACGCATCCACCCGTTCACCATTGATTAACAAATCCAGTTTCACCAAATCAGCGGCCTGAAAATGAATAAAGTGATAATCCAGCGAGGCATAACCACGGCTGACTGATTTCAGCCGGTCGAAAAAGTCCATCACCACCTCGTTCATCGGCATTTCATATTCCAGAGACACCTGGTTGCCGATGTAAAGCATTTTGCGTTGTACGCCGCGTTTTTCAATACACAGACTGATCACGTTGCCGACGTATTCTTGAGGCAATAAAATGTTAGCGACAATAATGGGTTCACGCAGTTCTTCAATTCTGCCTGCATCAGGTAACTTTGAGGGATTATCAACCTGAATCACTTCACCATTACTGGCCAGCACTTCATATATGACCGTGGGCGCAGTGCTGATCAAGCTGAGATCGTATTCACGTTCCAGGCGTTCCTGAACGATTTCCATGTGCAGCATGCCCAAAAAGCCGCAACGGAAACCCAGGCCCAGTGCCTGCGAGGTTTCCGGCTCATAAAATAGAGACGCGTCATTCAAACGCAGTTTTGCCAGGGCATCGCGCAGGTCTTCGTAATCTTCAGCACTGATGGGAAAAATACCGGCGTACACCTGTGGTTGCACGGCTTTGAAGCCCGGCAAGGGTTCTACTGCCGGGTTATCTGTCAGGGTCAGCGTATCCCCCACCGGTGCGCCCTCGATTTCCTTGATGCCCGCAATTACATAACCCACCTCACCGGCCTGTAAAATATCGGTATTCAGTCGTTTGGGATTGAAAATACCAACATGGTCTACCAGATGAGTGCGTCCCGTACTCATTACCAGAATTTTTTGACGTTTTTTCAGTGTTCCCTGCTTGATGCGCACCAATGACACTACGCCCAGATAATTATCAAACCAGGAATCAATAATCAACGCCTGCAAAGGGGCGTCCCGGTCACCTTCCGGCGCAGGAATTTTTTGCACCAGGTCTTCCAGCAACTCATCGACACCCAAACCGGTTTTAGCACTGACGCGCGTGGCTTCGCTGGCTTCCACACCAATGATGTCTTCAATTTCGTGAATCACCCGCTCCGGATCGGCGGCAGGCAGGTCAATTTTATTAAGCACCGGCAGCACTTCCACATCCTGTTCAATCGCGGTGTAACAATTGGCCACGCTCTGTGCTTCCACACCCTGTGAGGCATCCACCACCAGCAATGCGCCTTCGCAGGCCGCCAGTGATCGTGATACTTCATAGGAAAAATCAACGTGACCCGGGGTGTCAATAAAATTCAGTTGGTAGGTTTCACCATTTTTCGCGGTGTAATTGAGCGTAACGCTTTGCGCCTTGATAGTAATACCGCGTTCGCGTTCCAAATCCATGGAATCCAGCACTTGCGCAGACATCTCGCGCTCGGACAGGCCACCGCACATTTGAATGAAGCGGTCAGCAAGTGTGGATTTTCCGTGGTCTATATGCGCAATAATGGAAAAATTGCGGATGTTTTCCATTTTTGACATGTAAAAGGTACCACCGAATTAAGGGAATGAAATCACGTTCGGAAGGAACGACCGGCGGGCATTGTAATCTATCTGGCCCGCCGCCGAAACAGAAACCCCGCAGACCATTACAATCTGCGGGGATTTTCTGCAAAACCCGAGCGGGTTATTTTTCCTTGACTTTCAGCGCCAGAAAAACAGGACCGCCACGGCGCTGCACCAGCAACGGCAACGACTTGTTCACAGGCAGTTCTGCCGATATCTCGGCAAAGTGCTTGGCATCTTTCACGTCCACATTGTTGATCATCAAAATTACATCACCACGTCTCACTCCGGCTTTGCGCGCCGGACCGGCCTGGATTTTCTGCACAATCACACCGCCGTCCTTGATTTCCAGTTTTTTGCGCTGCTCGGCAGTGAGGTCCATTACTGTGATATTCAAGCGGGTTTCACTGGCTGTGCTCGGTTCACCGGTTGCCACCTGCATGTCATCATCCGGTAATTCACCCAGAGTGACTTTCAGGGTCTTGACCTTGCCCTTACGCAAAATCTCCACCTCGACCTTTTTACCCACCGGACTGATACCTACCAGGGGTGGCAAATTGGAAGAACGCACCACCGGATTATCATTGAACCGGGTAATGACATCCCCCACTTCCAGTCCTGCTTTCTCTGCCGGGCTGTCTTTCAACACCTTGGCGACCAAGGCGCCACGGGGTTTATCCATGCCGAACGATTCTGCTAACTCGCGAGTGACATCCTGAATCAGCACACCCAGCCAGCCCCGGGCCACCTTGCCACCGTCTTTTAACTGGTCAACCACCTGCATGGCCATATCGATGGGAATGGCAAATGACAACCCCATAAAACCACCGGTACGACTGTAAATTTGCGAGTTAATACCGATGACTTTCCCGTCCAGGTCAAACAAGGGACCACCGGAATTACCGGGATTAATAGCCACATCGGTCTGAATAAACGGCACATAGTTCTCACGCGGCAGGGAGCGGCCTTTGGCACTGACAATACCCGCTGTCACCGAATGATCAAAACCAAACGGTGAACCAATGGCCAATACCCATTCACCCACTTTCAAGCGACCGGAATCACCGATTTTCACCACAGGCAAGTTATCTGCGTCCACTTTTAACAGAGCAATATCACTGCGCGCATCACTGCCAATAACCTCAGCCACCAATTCACGTCGATCAGACAAACGCACCAGAATTTCGGTAGCGTCTTTCACGACATGATGATTAGTCATCACATAACCATCTTTGGAAATGATAAATCCTGAACCCAGTGATTTAGCCTCCTGTGGCTCGATACCACCATGACCGCCGCCATGTTCACCAAACCCGCGACCCTGTTCACCAAAAAAATGGCGGAACAAATCACCAAACGGGCCTTCTGGAATCTGCTCAGGCATGCTGTGTGGCCGACGTGAAATTTTCGGGTGTTTGATTTTTTGCGTGGTACTGATATTTACCACCGCCGCACTGTGTTTCTCAACCAGTTCGGTGAAATCAGGCAAACTGCCCGCCTGCACCTGACTGGACAGCATCAAAAATGCCAAAACAACAGCCATTATCAAACCAGGTGAGATCGATGAAATCATCCCGCGCCTCGCTACAAAGTTACCTGCGTTACCCGACTGGATACTCTTAAAATTCATGTTTGCTCCTAACATTCAACATCACTTTTTTCATTCAACAATTATTTACCGTGGCGTAATACCAGTAATACCAATTACACGCCGCAGCAGCACAGGCTGGTAACGCACATCATCTGCAATCTGCCGGGTAAAGCGTCGTACCCAGACAAACCCCAGCAATAAACCGGAAAGGCCCAGAACAATCGGCAAAATGTCCTGATTTGTCATCAGCAATTGCGTGCTCAACAACTGACCCAAAAAACCAAAAACAAACAACATCAACAGCGGCACAGTGTAAACGACCAGCGAGCCGCGCACCAATGCTTGCTCGTTAATGCCAATAATGACTTCATCACCAATGGCCACCGAGGTGGCCTGTGGATTCAGCGTGCGCACTCGACTGCGCTTATTGCCCAGCACCTTGGCCAGCGTTGCTGTACCACAGCCTTTGTTTGCAGCACATTGGCCACAGGCACTGCGTCGTTGTGTTTCCACCCACACATCGTTATTTTCCAGCGCGATGACTTGTGCGTGCTCTTCAATCATTCTTCCACACCTGAGGCAAATATCACTGAATGTGCAAGCTGTTCAACCGTGTTTGCCGGGACTTCACCGATAATGGTAATTTGATGTCCCGCATTGATTATGCCAAATGCATTCACTACACCCATGGGCGAAATACCTTCAAATGCGTCCTGATCATCCGTGAGCTTTTCAAAATAAATCGAGATGTTTGCCAAGCCATCAGATAATACCCAATGTTCACTGGGTACACTGGAGCCCAGCATTTGATGCCGAAAACGTGAGGATACCGTAAACCCCTTGGGTAATGGTTCTATTTTCCAGTCACTGTCCAGAATCATGGGCTTGCTGCTGTCAGATTCACGCTCATACCAGGTAAAACCATCGCCGGTTGACGTTGGTTGTAATAAATTTTCAGGGATGTGATCAACAATGGCGATATCTGCAAACATCGCCTGCTCCAGTGATTCACCCTGTTCGTTCAACAAATCAGATTTCAATAAAATGGATTTTTCATCGTCAACCCAGAGCCGATAGCCATAACGCAAATTATCTTTCGGGTGAATCAATACCCGCTGTGCTTCCCGTCCCGCAATGCGTTCCATGGACTCCAGTGTAAATTCATAATTTTTTTGCAGCTCTATAAAGTCATTTCCAGCCAATTGTGTCAGCACATTAACATTGCCTTTGAATTTTTGGCGGCTGACCATAACCTCTTTGCTATCCGGCATATAACAAATGACCAGATCATCCTTACGCACCACTTCACGCGCCACACCATTCAAGTTGATCAGGCGTTCAAACCGGCCCGTTTTGTCTGCCTTATGTACAACCCGCATGGATTGCACCTGACCATTTTGCAAAAACACCAGCGTACCGTGGTAATTGATATTTTGTGATGCTGTTTGCATGCGCAGCAATACATCCAGCGTCGCCTGATCCGCCGCTTGCACCACACTGCTAAAACAGGTGGCGAAAATAAACGTGGGTAAAAGCAGGCGTGGAAAGAAAAAGGATGACACCGTTATTTTTGCGCCTGAATCAGAAGTCGATGTGAATTGGGATATGCCACAATACGTGCATAAGGAATCATACCCTGTACAGCGGCTCTGGGTGCCTGTTGGTTATGATCCACCAGGTATTTGTTGAGCCGGGAATGAAACTGATTAACCGGCTTGGAGGAGTGAGCCATGGTGACGGACGATTGCGTCACTGTTTGAATATTGGCGCGAAGTGATTGCTGGACTCTTGACTGCTGAACACCTGATTGCTGAAGATTAACCCGTGCAGCCTGCGATTGCGCCGTGGGTGACAGTCCCATTGATGTCTGAGCCATTTGCGGCGTTAACGTCTGTCCATCCTGTTGATACATGAACTGCACTCCCAGTATCGCGACTGCCGTCACTGAGGCTGCAACAGCCAAACCCGCGACGCGCTGTCCCCAGGATGACTTTGCGGGTGCTGGCGGTGCCAGCACAGTGGGCTCGTTATCCAGTGCAGCCATTACCCGGGATGAAAAATCATGATCCATTCCTTTGGGTAAACTGCGTTTTAATGTGTCACCGATCAAATGATATCGTCCCCAGGCCTTGCGGTTTTCGCTGTGGGCCAGCAGCTTGTCCACACTGACCTGATGTTCCCGCTCATCCAGTTCGCCATCAACCAGCGCAGAAATTCGTTCATCTGATGGATTTATCATGCTCATCACCTTGTTTGTTTTATTCATTCATTCGCGCTCAATCAACGGCCGCAGTTTTTTATCAATCGCCTCACGCGCCCGGAAGATGCGGGATCGCACCGTACCCACTGGACACTCCATGGCTTCGGCAATTTCCTCGTAGCTCAGCCCTTCAATTTCCCTCAGGGTAATCGCTGTCCGCAAATCGTCCGGTAACTGCTCCATTGCTGAGAATATCGTCGTCTCGATCTCATCCTTCAGAGCAATCTGTTCCGGTGTTGCATATTCCTTGAGACCCTCAGCACCCTCAAATTGTTCAGCTTCCTGTGCATCAATATCCACATTTGGCATGCGTCGCCCACGGGCCACCAAATGATTTTTGGCCGTATTAATGGCAATACGATACAGCCAGGTGTAAAACGCGCTATCACCACGAAATCGTGGCAAAGCCCGATACGCCTTGATGAAGGCTTCCTGAGCCACATCCTGTACTTCGCTATGATCGCGAATATAACGTGAAATCAGCTTCATGATCTTGATCTGGTACTTCAGTACCAGAGTATCAAACGCCGATTTATCTCCCCGCTGCACACGCTCAACGAGAACCTGATCTACCTTTTGTTCACTCATTATCTATTCAGCGACCTGCCCTGCGAGGGCATCCCCTTGGTTTTATTCTTCTTGCGAGTGAAGCGTCTCCCAGCGTCCTCCCACGGAGTAGACAGCGCCCATCAGTGATAGTTCTGTCCGCCAATCCAGGTTTTATAAACCAAGAACGGCCTATTTTGACGCGATTTCCACTACACACGCAATTATTTATCTGTCTGCCTGAAATATGGGCGCGATGCGCAGAATCAAGTAAGCTCAGCGCATGAGTGAACATTTCAGCCATGATATCCTGGTTATCGGCAGCGGTGCGGCCGGTTTGGGCCTGATCCTGCGACTTGATCCCAGCCTGCGCGTCGCCGTTATTGCCAAGGGTTCGGTGGACGAAGGCAGCAGTAAGTATGCTCAAGGCGGCATTGCTGCGGTACTGGACCCTGCCGATTCTGTCGAGAGCCATGTGCAGGACACGCTCACCGCCGGTGCCGGATTGTGTGACCCCGCCATTGCGCGATTCACCGCCGAGCACGGCGCTGAACAGATTCGCTGGCTCAACGACCTCGGCACCACCTTTTCCACCGCCAGCGACAGCGAACTGCATCTCACCCGGGAAGGTGGCCACAGTCAACGTCGGGTCGCCCACGCAGCCGATGCCACCGGCCGTGCCACAGCCCAATCCATGGTGAATGCATTAAAAGGCCGACCCAACGTCGAGCTGTTCGAACACCATATCGCCGTGGACCTGATTACCGCCAACAAACTCGGCCATGAACCGCAACGCATACTGGGCGCTTACGTACTTGACCGCAAAGCCGACCACATCGAGGTTTTCCATGCCCGCTGCGTCGTACTCGCCACCGGCGGTGCCAGTAAAGTCTATCTGTACACCACCAATCCGGATGTATCCACCGGTGATGGTATTGCCATGGCATGGCGCGCAGGTTGCCGGGTGGCCAACATGGAATTCATTCAGTTCCATCCCACTTGCCTCTATCACCCCCAGGCCAAATCCTTTTTGGTTTCCGAAGCCCTGCGCGGTGAAGGTGCCCACCTGCTACTGCCCGACGGCAACCGCTTCATGCATAAATTTGATTCCCGTGCCGAACTTGCCCCGCGCGACATCGTCGCCCGCGCCATGGATCATGAAATGAAACGTCTGGGTGCTGACTGCCTGTACATTGATATCAGCTTTAAAGATACCGGCTTCATCACCAGCCACTTTCCCACCATTTATCAGCGCTGTCTCGAATTCGGCTTCGACATGACCCGACAACCACTGCCGGTCGTACCTGCCGCCCACTACACCTGTGGCGGCGTGATGACTGACTTGCACGGCCACAGCGACATCGATGGTCTTTATGCCATCGGCGAAACGGCCTTCACCGGTCTGCACGGTGCCAACCGCCTGGCCAGCAACTCATTGTTAGAGTGTCTGGTATTCGGCGAAGCTGCTGCAAAAGATATCAATTTGACCGTGAGGGATCGACAACTTACCGAACACATTCCCGACTGGGACGAAAGCCGTGTCACCGACTCCGACGAAGAAGTGGTGGTATCTCACAACTGGGATGAACTGCGCCGCTTCATGTGGGACTATGTGGGCATCGTGCGCACCGACAAACGCCTACAGCGCGCTCTGCGCCGTACCGATTTACTGGTTCGGGAAATAGAGGAATACTATAGCCACTTTCGCATCAGTGGCGATCTCATCGAACTGCGTAATCTGGTGCAAGCCGCCACCCTGATTATTCGTAGCGCCATGCTGCGCCAGGAAAGCCGCGGCCTCCACTACACGCTGGACTACCCCGAAACAAACAATACCCGTCCACCGGAAAATACGATTTTAATACCGCCGAATTTCACTTCACAAACAAAACCTTCTCGTCCGTTTTTACCGCGAAGCAACACATCATAATAAGTTGCCCCGCAGTTTGTTGCGCGGTTCGTTGCTTGCAGGGCTTAACTTGTCGTGATAGTTTTCACTCTGGCTATGTCATACTGCTTCAGTACAACCTTAACTTCAGAATGATTTTAAAGGGGTGATTTCGAATTGACATATTCACACCTTGGTAAGCTTCTCTTCTTGCTGATTATCAGTTCATTTTATTCATCTCAAGGAACTGCCATGTCGATATTTTTTAAAGGTAAAAAGGTCGAGGCGGTATTGTTTTCGCCTTTGGAAGGCAAAATGACTTACCAGGGCAAACCTGCCGCAGGTGCGACAATAAAGCTTTGGATCGCCTGGAAAGATAAAGATGGTGAGACAGAACTCTATTATACTGATGATCAGGGCAATTTTAGCATTCCCAAAAAAACAGTAGTATATAAAGATAACCCCTTGGCTCAACTCTCCGTTGGTCAAGAAGTCACCGTTGAATATCAAGGGAAAGAGACTCTTATATGGTCAGCCGGGAAATCGAGTTCACACTTGTTTGGTGAGTTAGGTGGCCAACCTGTTGGCCTCACTTGTGAACTCGCCAATGAGGAAATGACAGCGTACCTGGATCATGCTCTCGTTAAAACACTCTGTAAATGGCAACACTTGAAAACATTAGAGGATTGATATTCCTGAAATGAGTCCAGAGACCGCTGCACAGTTAGTGGAAAGAATCTATGATGTCCAAGACTTAATCCTGGTTGATTTTTTCCTTGAACAGTCCTGTTTTAAACAAGTTAAAAAACCCGGTTCTGCTCCGCAGAAACACCTGATGGCCGAATCGCGCCTTGCCAGCCACAAAATTCAACGCACTCTACAGATCGTCAACTGCGGAATCTAGGGTAATACACAGCCGTAATAAAATTTACCGCTTATGGATTTTTTCATCATCACAGGAAAAGTTGCGGCCTCTGTATTTTTATTCGCCTTTTTAGTGGCGGGCATTATGAGAGCCCATCCGCGTTTTCATTCCCCGCGTCACGGCCCGGTAGCCGAGTATGCGACTGGCTTTATCATTACCTGTTTGGCAAGTGTTGGTTTTTATTATTTGTGGTGGTAGACCGATCATCCAGAAATCAGAGTAAAAAACCAGAGGGTCAACTCTCCTGAAATGACACAAAAGTACCCTCTTGCCCAAAAATATCTTCCCCAAACGTCGCTTTAACTCAGGAAGTTTCTCAAACGATCTTTGCTCCCCCTTACCCTTCGCATTATACTCACTGGGTGCCATATTCGGCGGTGTTGACACCAACAGATGAAGATAATCCTGGCTCACTACACCTTTCAAAGCCTCAATCTCAAAAGCAGTACAAATCCGACGTAGATGATCATCAACCATCTTGATAGGAATGCTGGCAAAATTACTCTAATATACGCCGCTTTTCGATGGCGAAATTCCTCAACCGGAAGCCATCCCTGACCTGCCACAGAGAATTGACCTATGCATGAAATTTCCCCCGGACAACGCTGGATTAGTGATACTGAGCTGGACATGGGGCTAGGCATCGTGCTTGCCGTAGAGCACCGTACCATCAGCATTCTTTTCCCTGCCACGGGCGAACAACGTACCTATGCTCGCCAGACGGCTCCCCTTACCCGTGTGGTTTTCTCTCCCGGCGATACGATCCGGAATCAACAAAATGAAACACTCCGCGTCAGCTCGGTAGAAGAGGAGGATGGCTTATTGTTTTACTGTGGGAAAACCTCCGGAGGAGAAATAACGGTTTGGCCGGAAGGCCAGCTGGATCATTGTATTCAGCTGAACAGGCCACGCGAGCGATTACTGGCCGCACAGGTTGATGCCAACAAATGGTTTGAGCTGCGTTATCAAACCCTGCAACACACCAGCCGTTTGATGCGCTCGGATTTGTACGGTTTGACTGGAGTACGTACCAGCCTGATCCCTCATCAACTGTTTATTGCTCATGAAGTGGCAAAACGTTATGCACCGCGCGTGTTGCTGGCCGATGAAGTGGGATTGGGTAAAACGATTGAAGCCGGTTTGATATTGCATCAGCAATTATTAACCGAACGCGCCAGGCGCGTATTGATTGTGGTACCGGAAGCCCTGGTGCATCAATGGCTGGTGGAAATGTTACGACGTTTTAACCTGCGTTTCAGCGTGTTTGATGAAGAACGTTGTATCGGAATTGAGGAGGGTGATTCAGCAGAAGAGGAAAACCCTTTTTATTCCGAACAACTCATTTTGTGCAGCCTGGATTTTTTGTGTAAAAATACGAAACGCAGCCAACAGGTGCTGGCCAGTGAATGGGATTTTTTGGTTGTGGATGAGGCGCATCATTTGCAATGGTCGCCCATACAAAGCAGCGAGGAATATCAGCTTATCGAAGCCCTGGCAGAAAAAACAAAAGGTGTATTACTGTTAACGGCAACTCCGGAGCAATTGGGTAAAGAAAGTCATTTTGCGCGTTTGCGTTTGCTGGACCCGGACCGTTTCCCCAGCTTTGAGTCTTTTGTGCAGGAAGAAACCCATTACCGCCCTGTAGCCGAAGCGGTGGAAGAATTACTGAATTCAGAGCACAGCTCAGATAACAACTCAGATAACCACAATCAACTATCTGCACAAACACTCGACACGCTGCGGGCAGCACTGCCGGAAACCGAAAACCGGTTATTAATCGATTCACTTGCCACTGAAAATAATGATGATGCAGAAAAAATCAAACAACAGCTTATTGAGCGACTGCTCGACCGGCACGGTACCGGCCGCGTATTATTTCGCAACACTCGCGCCACAGTAAAAGGCTTTCCTGCACGACAGGTGAATGCCCATCCGTTGCCATTACCCAAACAATATGCAGATGCCTATAAAGACTTTGCAGAAGCCAACACAGAAATAACGCTGTCCGAGGCAAAAAACCTGATCTGCCCTGAATTGCTTGTTCAAAAAAAACCAGACCATCCGGCATGGACATCTTTTGACCCCAGAGTAGACTGGCTGATTGAGACACTCAACACACTCAAGCCACAAAAAATTCTGGTTATTGCAGCCAATGCCAAAACGGCTCTCGATGTCGCGCAAGCCATTAAAGCAAAAACAGGTACACATGTACCTGTTTTTCATGAGCAACTCAGCATTATCGAACGTGACCGTGCAGCAGCTTATTTTGCGGATACCGACAATGGCGGACAAATTCTCATTTGTTCCGAAATCGGTAGTGAGGGACGAAATTTCCAATTTTCACATCACCTGGTGTTGTTTGATTTACCGCTGAACCCTGATCTACTGGAACAGCGCATTGGCCGATTAGACCGCATTGGTCAAACCGACATTATTCAGATTCATGTGCCTCACTTCGCCCATAGCCCGCAGTCATTATTATTTGATTGGTATCACCAAGGATTATCTGCCTTTGAACATACCAGCCCTGCGGGAGCCAGTGTGTTTGCAACATATAAAGAAAAACTGCTGACGGCACTCGTTTCATTTGGAAAAACGGCTGGAAAAACAGAAACACATCAGGCGTTAATCCAGTCCACACAAAAACTCGCAAAAACACTTAATGATCAGTTGCACAAAGGTCGTGATGTTTTGCTGGAATACAATTCCTGTTTACCCGGAGTTGCTCATGCCTTGCAGGAAAAAGCCCATACAAAAGACGCGGACCTGAGCATCGAAGATTATCTCAACAATGTATTTGATTGTTTTGGTGTTGATACAGAAATCCACAGTGCCAATTGTTATATCGTGAAACCCGGCGAGCATATGCATACACACTTCCCCGGGCTTGACAATGACGGTATGAAAGTCACATTTGACAGAAATCTGGCGTTATCAAACGAGGATATGCAATTTATTACCTGGGAACACCCTATTGCCACAGGAGCCCTGGAGCTGGTACTCAGCAATGAAACGGGTAATACTGCCCTGGTAGCCATTAAACATCCTGGGCTAAGTGCAGGCACAATCTATCTGGAGTGCGTATACGTACTGGAACCTGTCGCACAAAAAGAATTGCAGTCAAAGCGTTACCTGCCACCCACCACGATTCATCTGGTCACTGATCAACAGGGAAAAAATATCAGCGGCACGTTACGCCATGAGCTGATCAATCAGTTATTGATTCCTATTGATACTGATACCGCGAAAAATGTCGTGCGCTCGCAAACCAATGAAATAAAAACAATGATTGAAGCGGGAGAGCAACTGGCAAACGGGAAAAAACCTCAGCTAATTGCCAAAGCCCGGCAACAGGCTATGGCCACCCTTGACACTGAAATAGAACGCTTGCGAGCATTAAAAGCCCACAATCCCAATGTGCGTGAAGAAGAAATTCAGTTTTTTGAAAGCCAGCGGGAGGCAATTAAAATAGCGCTCTCCACAGCCACTGTCCGCCTTGATGCAACCCGAATTATTGTTGCGACATAGAGAATATTATTCCGTTAGGGGCGTTGGATTTTGTGACTGGTGAGGCGCGATGAGGAGCAATATGCACTAACCGGAAAAAGCCTTTTTCACTACTTGCGCTAAATTTTGAGTCAATTGTGTCACCTGAGCAGCATCTTCACCTTCTACCATCACTCGCACCAATGGCTCGGTACCCGATGGGCGCAGCAACACTCTGCCCCGATTGCCTAATTCATCTTCAGCGGCACGCACTGCCTGCTGAATAACCTCTGAGCCTTCAATGTCCACTTTACCGCTGACCCGCACATTTTCCATACGCTGTGGAAATTTTCTCATACCGGATTTCAGTTTGTGCAAACTCAGTTTGCTATGATTCACTGCACATAACACTTGCAAAGCTGCCACGATACCATCGCCAGTCGAGGTGCGATCCAGGCAGATAATATGCCCCGAGGATTCCCCCCCCAGACTCCAATTGCCATTGGTGAGCACTTCCATGACATAACGATCACCGACTTTAGCTCGTTTGAAATCGATACCATCCCGCTGTAATGCCACTTCCAGCCCAAGGTTACTCATCAGCGTTCCGACCACTGCTCCCTGCAAGCAGCCTTCACTCAGTCGTGAGCGAGCGATGATATACAGGAGTTCATCACCATCGACAATTTCGCCCTTGTGGTCAACCATGATGAGGCGATCACCGTCACCGTCCAGCGCAATGCCCAAGTCAGCACTATGCTTTAACACCGTGCGCTGCAATTTCGCCGGATGGGTGGAGCCCACTTTCTCATTGATATTCAACCCGTCGGGCTCAATACCAATGGCAATAACCTCAGCGCCTAATTCAGAAAACACACTCGGGCCAATGTGATACGTCGCACCGTGTGCGCAGTCCACCACAATTGTCATGCCCTTCAGGCTCAGTGTCGATGGCACGGTGCTTTTGCAGAACTCGATATACCGTCCAGCGGCATCCCCCATACGCTCAGCCTTGCCCAGTTTTGCAGAGTCCACACATTGCATGTCTTTTTCCATCTCTGCTTCGATAGCCAATTCGATTTCGTCAGATAATTTTGTGCCCTGTGAAGAAAAAAACTTGAGGCCATTATCCTGATACGGATTATGCGATGCGCTGATCACAATACCTGCATCCGCATGAAAAGTGCGCGTTAAATAAGCAATGGCAGGTGTGGGCATCGGTCCCAGCAAAAAACTGTCAATACCCGCCGCAGCCAGTCCCGCTTCCAGCGCACTCTCAAACATGTAACCGGAAATACGTGTATCTTTACCAATCAGCACTTTTCCGGAATCGCCCTTTGCCAGAACACGTCCAACAGCCCAGCCCAGTTTCAGAATAAATTCCGGGTTGATCACACCTTCACCGACAGTGCCGCGAATTCCATCAGTACCAAAATATTTTTTATCCATTTTTTATTTCCCTAGAGCAATACATTGCATGCAGCAATGATGCTGTATATTGTTCAAAAGTGTCTGTCGTTAAGTGTTAAGTGTCAGCACGAGCCACTGCATGATAAATTTTTACCGCATCAACTGTCGCAGCCACATCATGTGCGCGAATAATGCTTGCTCCGTATTGGCAACACAAGGTCGCCATGGCAACACTGCCTGCCAGGCGCTCATCATTCGTGGATCTGCTCAACAATGCAGCAATACTGGACTTGCGAGATACCCCCATCAAAACCGGTTTACCCAGCATCGTAAACTCGCGCAGATTTTTCACTAATTGCAGATTATGATCAACAGTTTTGCCAAAGCCAAAACCCGGATCAACCAGCAAGGCATTAATACCCGCCGCTTCACAACAGATAATACGTTTCTGTAAAAATGACTTTACGACTTGTACCACATCAGTATATTCCGGTTTTTGTTGCATACTCCGTGGCTCACCCTGCATGTGCATCAAACACACGGGCACACCTGCCTCATTCGCTGCCTCCATTGCGCCTGGCTCACGCAATGCACGCACGTCATTAATCATACCTGCTCCTGCTTTTACGGCCTCACGCATGACTTCAGGCTTACTGGTATCAATCGAGATAATGGCACTGCATTCCCGTTGAATTGACTCAATAACCGGTATAACCCGGTCAAGTTCTTCCTGCGCAGTGACGGCCGCCGCACCGGGGCGTGTCGATTCACCACCCACATCAATAATCGCCGCACCGTCTTCTATCATCTGGTGTGCTTGCTGCAATGCCTTATCTGCGGACAAAAAAAGACCCCCGTCCGAAAAGGAATCGGGGGTGATATTGAGAATACCCATTACTTTAGGCGGTGTTGACGGGGAAAAATCCAGCAACTTGCCATTACACTCCAGCACACTGAACACCTGTGAACAGAGCTAAGCGTTAATCAATGCTCGCCTGCCGGGCCACCAATAGTGCTGTCACTTGGTTTTTCCGTGTCATCATCGCTGCTGTCAGCTTTGGCGCTGGTGTCTGTGGGCTTGTTATCATCACTGTCTTCGTCTTCCCAGTCAGCAGGCGGACGCGGAGGTTTGCCCGCCATAATGTCCGCTATCTGCTCCTGATCAATGGTTTCATACTTCATCAGGGCATCGGCCATTTTGTCCAATTGATCCCGTTTTTCTTTCAGGATACTTTCCGCACGTTTGTAATTTTTGTCGATAATCACACGAATTTCTTCATCGATGATATGTGCGGTTTCATCGGAAACATGTTTGTTCTGTGCAACAGAATGCCCAAGGAAGACTTCACCTTCTTCTTCCATGTAGGTCAGCGGACCCAGTTTTTCAGAGAGCCCCCATTTAGTCACCATGTTACGCGCAATTTCCGTCGCACGCTGAATATCGTTGGAAGCCCCCGTGGTCACCGAATCCGGGCCAAAAACCTGTTCTTCGGCAATACGCCCACCAAACATGCTGGCAATCTGGCTTTCCAGTCGTTCCTTGCTGTAGCTGTAACGATCCCCTTCAGGCAAAAACATGGTGACGCCCAGGGCGCGCCCGCGAGGAATAATCGTCACCTTATACACCGGGTCATGTGAAGGCACACTCAAACCCACAATGGCATGCCCTGCTTCATGATAAGCCGTCAGTTTTTTCTCCGCTTCATCCATCACCATGGACTTGCGTTCGGCACCCATCATGATTTTGTCTTTGGCTTTTTCAAAGTTGGTCATGGAAACCAGCTTGTTATTAGCGCGTGCCGCAAACAATGCGGCTTCATTCACCAGGTTAGCCAGATCGGCACCGGAAAACCCGGGGGTGCCACGCGCAATAATACCGGGTTTTACATCATCGCCAATCGGTACTTTACGCATATGCACTTTGAGAATCTGCTCACGCCCGCGGACATCAGGCAGACCAACCACCACCTGACGGTCGAAACGACCGGGGCGCAGTAAGGCCGGGTCCAGCACATCAGGACGGTTAGTGGCAGCAATAACAATCACGCCTTCGTTGCCTTCAAAACCATCCATTTCCACGAGTAGCTGGTTGAGGGTTTGTTCACGTTCGTCGTGTCCACCCCCCAGGCCCGCACCACGGTGACGGCCCACCGCATCAATTTCATCAATAAAGATAATGCAAGGCGCATGTTTTTTGGCCTGCTCAAACATATCACGCACACGGGATGCGCCCACGCCTACAAACATTTCCACAAAATCCGAACCGGAAATGGTAAAAAACGGTACCTTGGCTTCACCGGCAATGGCCTTGGCCAGCAGCGTTTTACCCGTACCGGGCGAGCCCACCAGCAAGACACCACTCGGAATTTTTCCGCCCAGTTTCTGAAATTTGCCGGGATCGCGGAGGAATTCCACCAGCTCAGCCACTTCTTCCTTGGCCTCTTCCACACCGGCCACATCGGCAAAACTCACTTTCACCTGATCTTCACCCAGCAAACGCGCTTTGCTTTTGCCAAAGGACATGGCACCACGACCACCGCCACCGCCCTGCATCTGGCGCATGAAGAAAATCCACACAGCAATCAGTAATAACATGGGGAACCAGGAAATGAAGATCTGCATCAACATCCCCTGCTGCTCCGGCGGCTTGGCGTTGATGATCACACCATTATTCAGCAGATCGGCAATCAGACCAGGATCATCAGGACTGTACGTGGTAAAACGCTCGCCATTCGCGCTCAAACCACGAATGGTACGACCGGCAATTTCCACTTTGGAAACGGAGCCCTGTTTGACCGCCGTCACAAACTCTGAATAGTCCATGGGCTTGGCGGAAGTGGGCTTTGGTCCGAAATTGTTAAACACCGACACCAGAACGATGGCGATAACAACCCATAAAACAAGGTTTTTTGCTAAGTCACTCAAATGGATAACCTCAATGTGTCCGTGTTACGTGTCAGTACGACATCATTTTCTGCACGTTTTAATAAATTAATGCTTTATATCACCCTATTCTACACTCTGCATCAGATTTGTGCTTTAAAACCCCGCGCCAGTATATACACTTCACGCGATTTAGGCCGTGACGCTTTCGGTTTGCGAATAACCACTTTGCCAAATGATTTGCGTAACGCCAGTAAATAGGGATCAAACCCCTCACCCTGAAAAACCTTGGTGAGAAAATCACCACCCGGCTTCAGCGTACCCTGCGCAAAATCCAGAGCCAATTCAGCAAGATACATCGCCCTCGGCTGATCAACTGCCCGCATTCCACTAATGTTGGGGGCAATATCTGACATTACAAGGTCTACCGGGCGTCCATTTAACGTCGTCAGCAATTGGTCATGCACATCCTGTTCCGTAAAATCACCCTCGATCATGGTCACCCCGGAAAGCGGCTCCATGGGCAGGATATCCATGGCGATGACGGCACCCTTGCCACCCACAAGGGGTGCAGCAATCTGCGACCAGCCCCCAGGAGCCGCCCCCAGATCAACCACCACCTGCCCTAGTCGAAGCATACGGTCCTTTTCCTGGATTTCCAGCAATTTGAACACCGCCCGCGAGCGATAACCCGCCTTCTGTGCCTCTTTGACATAATGGTCATTAAAATGACGCCGCAACCAATTCTGGCTGCTGTTGGTTCGTTTCATACTATCGGCCTTCCATCCAACGGGGCGGCCTAGTGTAGTGCCCTGAACGGTTTGTGCCAATCCATTAGAGCGCGTCAGAGCACCTCAATGAGTCCTGGGCCATAAACATCTTGGCATTCCAGAAAACAGTGAGCGGAATAATTGCGCCACTGGCATTCTGCTTGGGCATTCGAGAATGTGCTTTTTTTAAACACAGCAATAACAAAAATCACGCCGTGCCCTTCCACGACAGCCCATCGCTGACTTGATGGTGATAGTATCAACAATAAAAACAGGCGAACAACACCCTACCCCCAAAAAACCATTGAACTCAAAAAAACGGGCATTATGCCAAAGAGCCAAGGCGGGTAAAGCGGGACTAAATAATCTGGAAACATTGCGCAAGCCATTGGTTGATGAATGAGCCATTTATGACAACTCCGGGATGATGCCTGAATTTCCTGAAGAGAAAACAAGATAATGAGCAGCGATAAAAAACAAAGAACCCCCAATTTAATCAATGCCGGCATTGCAATGAAACGAGCGGCGCTTAAAGCGCGAGAGATTGCAGGGGAAACGGGCACAGCAGTGGTGATCTCTGAGAATGAAGTCATCCGGGAAGAGTATCCTGACCCAGTATCCTTTGAGCGCTGAATTCCGATGATAAATAATATGTTGTTTCCACTGTTGGAAAAACAACAATGAATCGGGTAGTCAATACGGTATCGGGCCGTTTGAATCTACGTGTACCATGACGCAAATCACTAAAAGCGTTAGCCAAAGCGATAAAGGAAAATGCCAGTCAGTACCTGTTGGCCAATGGCGGGAAAGAGTGGAAATATTTATTGATCCCTCATGATGAGGTTAAAGAGCGCAATGTGATGGAAAGTTTTGTGCGGCGGTTTGCATATACACCGAAGTAGGATGGCATTCAATATCGGTCTCGTTCCCATGCTCCTGCGTGGGAATGCATACGATGATGGAAAAATAATATGTGGTATGGATTCCCACGGAGGACCGCGGGAACCAGAATATGATTTGGACTCAAGTGACAAGGAATAGTGATGATTGAAAATATTAAAATTCAGAATGAAGCTAGCTACGGCGATTCAGGTGAAACTTTGTCAGGGCTTTCAAAATTCAATTTTATATACGGTTCTAACGGAACAGGTAAAACCACGATTTCTAGAGTTATTGCTGATGAGTCTATTTTTTCTCAAAGCCTCTTAGGCTGGCAAGGCGGAATTAGTCTTGAACCCTTGGTTTACAATCGTGACTTTGTGGAGAAAAACTTTAGCCAGTCTTCAGAATTGAAAGGTATCTTTACTTTGGGGGAGAATGACAAGGATTATCTTGATAAAATCAAAGACGCGAAAGAATTATTGGATTCTTTGAAGAAGGATGGGTTAAAGCTAAAAAACACACTTGGAGGTGAAGATGGAGATAGTGGGAAAAAATCTGAACTTGAAAAGATTGAGGCCGAATTTGAAGGAAAATGCTGGAAACTAAAGAGCAAGTATGACGAAAAATTTCAAGGGGCATTTTCTGGAGTTCGAGGCAGTAGATTTAAATTTAAAAACAAACTTCTTTCTGAGGCAGGAAATAACTTGGCGGAGTTGAAAAGTATTGATGAGCTTGAAAATAGAGCGAAAACGATATTTGGGGAGAGCCCACTAGCAGAAAAAAACATTTCTGTTCCAAATTATGAAAGCTTATTAAGCCTAGAATCCGACCCTATTCTAAAGAAGAGGATAATCGGCAAAGAGGATGTCGATATCGCAGCAATGATCAAAAAGCTTGGCAATAGTGACTGGGTTAGTCAGGGCCGGGAATTCTATGATGCCAATGATGATGTCTGCCCATTTTGCCAGCAAAAAATGGAGGCTTCTTTTGCTGATAGTTTGAACGCATATTTCAATGAAGCTTATAAAAAAGATATGGTTGCAATAGATACTCTATTGACTAACTACAAAACGAATGGCGGTCGTATACAGCAAAGCTTACAATTAATATTGGATAATCCACCAAAATTCATCGATGCCGATAAATTAAAAGTAGAAAAGGATGTTCTGGACTCCAAAATCAGCGGCAATTTACATAAAATAGAGAAAAAACAAGTAGAGTCTAGCTTGTGTGCTGAACTTGATTCTCTTGAAAATGTATTAGCTGAAATAAAAGTCATAATTAACTCTGCAAATAATGCAATCAACGAACACAATAAAATGGTTTCAAATCTTTCTCAAGAGAAAAGAGCCTTAGCTGACCAAATATGGAAATTTTTTCTTGACGAAGAAATCAAAGATGACCTCACGGAATATTTTTCAAAAACGAAGGGACTGAATAAATCCATTGAAAGCCTAGAGTCTCAGATTAAGGAGAAACGGATTGAATACAAAAAACAAGGAGTAAAAATAAAAAAACTGGAGAAAAATACTACCAGCATTCAACCAACCATCGACGATATAAATAGCCTGTTAGAAAACTTTGGCTTTAGCGGGTTCTCCTTGGCAAAATCAGAGAAGGATAGATTTTACAAAATTCAACGTCCTGATGGGTCTGATGCGCAAGAAACGCTAAGTGAAGGCGAAAAATCATTTGTTACATTTCTTTATTTCTATCACCTTTTGAAGGGTAGTGAATCTGAATCAGGAATGACAACTGATCGAGTTGTGGTATTCGATGACCCTGTCTCAAGTCTTGATAGCGATATTCTTTTTATTGTTAGCAGCCTCATCAGAGGTTTGTTTGAAGAGTTAAAAAATAACCAGGGGCATATTAAGCAAATATTTGTGCTAACCCATAACGTTTATTTCCACAAAGAAATCACTTACAGAATCGAAAAATACGGAAACCCAACGTTCTGGAGTGTGACTAAGCCAAACCAACGCTCAAAAATAATCCAGCATGATACTAATCCTATAAAAACATCTTATGAATTGCTGTGGATTGAGGTGCAAAATACTAACCGTTCAAATCTTTCAATTCAAAACACGCTGAGAAGAATATTAGAGAATTACTTCAAGATACTCGGAGGTATAGATCCTGATGATATTTGTGATTATTTCTCAGGAAAAGATAAGCTAATATGTAAATCGCTATTCTCCTGGGTTAATGATGGATCACATTCTTCTCATGATGATCTTTATGTTTCCGCTGATGACTCAACCATTGATCATTATTTAAAAGTGTTCAAAAAAATATTTCATGAAACAAACCATGATGCGCATTATGACATGATGATGAATAAGGTCAGCTGAGATAGAGCACAAATACTACCCTATGAAAACCCTCCACACCTCCGACTGGCACCTGGGCCGTTCACTTTATGGCCGAAAACGCTATGAGGAATTCGATGCATTCCTGTCCTGGCTAGCCAAAACTATCCAGCAACAGCAAATAGATGTTCTGCTGGTGGCTGGCGATGTCTTTGATACCACGGCTCCAAGCAATCGAGCGCAAGCACTTTATTACCAATTTTTGTGCCGTATAGCGGCATCGTCTTGCCGTCATGTTATCGTGATTGCGGGTAATCACGACTCGCCTTCCTTTCTGAATGCACCCAAAGAACTGTTACGTGCGCTTGATGTTCATGTTATTGGTGCAACCACAGAAAATCGTGAAGATGAAGTGCTGTTATTAAAAAATCAGGATGGTTCTCCTGAACTCATCGTTTGTGCCGTGCCTTATTTGCGGGATCGTGATATCCGCGTGGCGGAAGCAGGTGAAAGCATTGAGGACAAAGAACGTAAGCTGGTTGAAGGCATACGTGCCCACTATGCCGAGGTGGGTGTGCTGGCCGAGCAGAAGCGCTCATCGGTAAAAGAAGCGCTGGGCGTTGATCTGCCCATTATTGCTATGGGTCATCTTTTTGCCGCAGGCGGACAAACGATTGATGGTGATGGTACTCGCCCGCTTTATGTCGGCTCACTGGCGCATGTGACTTCAGCTATTTTCCCGGCGTGTATTGATTATCTTGCCCTGGGGCATTTGCATGTTCCTCAGATGGTGAATGGTTCAGAGGTGATGCGTTACTGTGGTTCACCGCTGCCCATGGGGTTTGGTGAAGCCAAACAAGAGAAGAGTGTTTGCGTTGTTGAGTTCTCCAACAATGAGGCAAGCGTGGCGCAGGTTCCACACGTCACACAAATTAAAGTGCCGCTGTTTCAACGACTCGCACGAATACAAGGCTCCTGGAATGAAATAGCCGCCCAGATTCTGGAGCTTTCTATTACGCAAAATGAGGCCTGGCTGGAAATTATCTATGATGGTGAAGAGGTCATTGCTGATCTGCGTGAACGCCTGGAGGCGGCCATTTCTAAAACTGAGATGAAACTGCTTCGTGTCAGGAATAACCGGATCATAGATCGTGTTCTTAATCGCATCCACGATGATGAGACGCTTGATGATTTGAATGTTGATGATGTCTTTGAGCGTTGCCTGGATGCGCATGAGGTGTCTGATGAACAGCGACCGGAATTGCTGCTCGCCTACAAGGAAATAGTTTTTGGAATTGAGAACGAATGATGATTGATGATTGATGATTGATGATTGATGATTGATGATTGATGATTGATGATTGATGATTGATGATTGATGATTGATGATTGATGATTGATGATTGATGATTGATGATTGGTGATTGATGATTGATGATTGATGATTGATGATTTTGGATTGGAAATGGTTGGTATGACTTTTGTTTTTCAATCAAAAATCATCATTCAAAAATCAAAAATAAAACATGGAACCCTCATGGATGAAGTCAGTTTAAAAGGCAGGACAAAGCAGTTTGCACTGCGCATTATGCGGCTTGTTGATGCATTGCCGAGTTCCGCTGCTGGGCGAGCTATTGGCAATCAAATTATTCGCTCGGGCACATCGGTGGGGGCCAACTACAGAGCGGCGTGCAGGGGACGTTCTAAAGCGGAGTTTATTGCCAAGCTGGGCATTGTTGTCGAAGAAGCTGACGAGTGTTGTTTTTGGCTGGAATTGATTATGGATGGAAAGCTATTGCCAAAAGAAAAAATTGAACCGTTGCTTGTTGAGGCCAATGAACTAACCGCAATCTTCGTTTCTTCAATAAAAACCACCAAATCAAACCGAGGGGGTTAATGATGATTTTTGATTTTAGAAGGATGATTGATAACTCAAGTTTCGGGGTTCAAAACCGACGAAAATATGGTTGTAACGAATTGAATATATTAAATATTACTCTGAAAATACCGCGCAAAGTTGAATGAGGTGGATCCGCAGCGATTCGCCTTTACTG
>Ga0256839_1000933_pt1 | contig 36932 bp, 34 predicted proteins | sample 354166metaG_FD_185968 | JGI IMG/M metagenome (GOLD analysis project Ga0256839, IMG submission 185968) | Hydrothermal vent microbial communities from Mid Atlantic Ridge, Atlantic Ocean - 354-166 | ecosystem: Environmental > Aquatic > Marine > Hydrothermal vents | place: Atlantic Ocean: Mid...
CAGGTCAGTGGCGGAGGAGGTGGGATTCGAACCCACGGTGGGCGTTCACCCACGCCGGTTTTCAAGACCGGTGCATTCGACCACTCTGCCACTCCTCCGCAGCGGGCGCCGTGCCGGCATGGATTACCCGCATGCGGCTGATTCTGAAAGCCGGGAAATCACGGGGAATTCTGCCGATCGCCTCTTGCCCTCTTTCCAAGACTCCGCCGCAGCGCTAGTATGCCGCAAAATATCAAGGAAGCGTGTTCAGACGCTGCAGGCAGAAACACCGCGCTCCGGGCAATGCAGGGCCCCTGGCAGTGCGGAGACAGATGAGGGCAAGGCATGACGATCACGACCATCGGGCGGCAGGCAATCCGGACGGGAATTCTGCTTGCGCTGCTCGCTCCGCTTGCCGGATGCGACGAAAACGGCAAGTTTTCCTTCCTGAAACCCGGGCAGGGCGCTGCGGCAGAGGATACCGCCGCCGAAGGCGAAAGCGCCACAGGCAAGCACGCGGTCAGAACCATCACCAAAGATGTGGAGCGGCCGGACGTGTTCCACGTCACCGAAGAGGGGCTGTGGGACGGACGGCCCTCGCTTGGCGGGGTCTGGGTGGCGCATCCCGGGGTGCAGGATCCCGAGCGGGTGCTGATCCGCAATCCGCAAAACGGCAAGTCGGTGATCGGTGCGCTGTTCCGCCGCGAGGCCGCCAACCCGGGCCCCAGACTCCAGGTGTCGTCCGATGCGGCGGCGGCGCTTGGCATTCTGGCCGGTCAGCCGACCAGGCTTGAGGTGCTGGCGCTGCGCCGCGAAGAGGTGCCGATCGCCGAACCGGCGGAAGACATGCCGAAAGCCGTCCCGGAGGCCGGCGAAATCGAGGAAACCTCACTGGACGATCCGATCGCCGGCGCCGCAGCAGCGATCGACGATGCCGAAAAGGCGGCGGCGGGAACACGGCCGCCAGCCCGTCCCGACATCACCGCTGCAGCCGCGGCCGCAGGCGTGGAGAGCACGGCTGACGCCGGAACGGGAACGGGCGCAGCAGCAGCAGCCCCCCCGCCGCCCTCTGTCACTCCCTCTCTGGCCCGCCCCTGGCTGCAGATCGGCATCTTCAGTGTCGGCCCCAATGCCGCCAGAACCGCCGAAATGATGCGCAAGGCCGGCCTTGCCCCGGTCGTCAAGCAGCAGACCAGCAAGGGCAAGACCTTCTGGCGCGTTCTCGTCGGACCGGCCGCCACCAGGGCCGAGCAGCGCGAAATGCTGGCCAGGGTCAGGGAAATCGGTTTTGCCGATGCCTATGCCGTAAGCGACTAGAGGAAAGATGAGCGCCGTTACCGCACGACACCGCCAGACCACCGCCACCGCACTCCTGGCCTTCGGGCTGCTGCTGCTTCTGGCCCTGCCGCTGGCCGCCTTCGAAACACGCGCCAAGGCGGCCTATGTCTATGATCTCGGTACCGGCACGGTGCTGCTGGAGAAAAACGCCGACGAACCCCTGCCGCCGGCCTCGATGTCGAAGCTGATGACACTTTACATGGCCTTCGAGGCTCTCGAGGACGGCCGGCTGCAACTGGACGAGAAGCTGCCGGTATCGCGGCACGCGATGTCCTACAAGGGCTCGACGATGTTTCTCAATACCACCGACAGGGTGCGGGTCGAGGATCTTCTGCGCGGCATCATCGTGCTTTCGGGAAACGACGCCACCGTGGTGATCGCCGAGGCCCTTTCGCCCGACGGCACCGAAGCCGGATTCGCCCGGATGATGACGGAACGCGCCCGCGAGATGGGGATGACCAATTCGCATTTCACCAATTCGAACGGCTGGCCCCAGGCCGGACACCGGATGAGCCTGCGCGATCTGGGCACCCTTGCCAAACGGATCATCCTCGATTTTCCCACCTTCTATCCCATGTTCGCGGAAACCGAGTTCCGATTCGACGGCCGCGCCCCGAAAAACATCCATAACCGCAATCCGCTGCTGGGCCTCGGAATCGGCGCCGACGGGCTGAAAACCGGCCACACGCAGGAGGCCGGCTACGGGCTGGTCGGATCCGCCAGACAGGGCAACCGGCGGATCATCTTCGTGATCTCGGGCCTCGACACGAAAGAAGCGCGCGCGGAAGAAGCCGAGCGGATCATCAACTGGGCCTTCCGGCAGTTCGTGGAAAAGACCGTTGCCGACAGGGATGAAGCCATCGCCACCGCCGATGTATGGATGGGGGATACCGGCCAGATCAACCTGATCGCCCCCGAGGATCTGACCATCCTGCTGCCGGCGCGCAAGCTGAAGGACGGGCTGAAAGGCATCATCGAATACCGCGGCCCGATCGAAGCGCCGGTCAGCAAGGGCCAGCAGGTGGCCGAACTGGTGATCGCGCGCAAGGATCTGCCCGAGGCACGCCTGCCACTGGTGTCCGACCGGGATGTGGCGCGCGGTGGTATCGGCCCCCGTCTGCGCACCGCGGCAAATGTTCTGATGGGGCGGCTGGTTGAAAAGGCCAAGAGCCTGTTCTGATGCCCCGCCCGCTGTTCATCAGCTTCGAAGGTATCGACGGTTCGGGCAAATCAACCCAGGCCCGAATGCTGGCCGATGCACTGAAGGCCGAAGGCCATGACGTGGAGCTGACGCGCGAACCCGGCGGCGCACCGGGGGCTGAAGAGATCCGCCGGCTGCTTGTCGAGGGGGCGCCCGAGCGCTGGTCGCCCGAAACGGAAATCCTGCTGTTCACCGCGGCGCGGCGTGATCACCTCGAACACCGGATCCGCCCGGCGCTGGACACGGGCCGAACCGTGATCACCGACCGTTTCGCCGATTCGACACGCGTCTATCAGGGCACGACCCGGGGCGATCTGCGCGCCATCGTCGATCGTCTGCACGATCTGATGATCGGCATCGAGCCCGATCTGACCCTGATCATCGATACCGATCCGCAGCAGGCCCTGGCCCGCGGCCTGGCCCGCAACAGCGGCGAAGACCGCTTCGAGGATTTCGGCGCCGCCTTTCAGGAAAAACTGCGCGCGGGCTTCCTGGAACTGGCCCGCGAACAGCCCGGACGCTGCCGGGTGATCGATGGCAACCGCCCCGCCCCTGTGGTGGCCAGGGAAGTGCTGGCCCTGGTGCGGCAGAGCATGGGCGAGGCCGGCCGATGAACGAAAGCCCCGGAGATCCCCCCGGTTCCTCCCTGGAACCCGATCGCCTGGAAGGCGCGCCGCACCCGCGCAAAACCGGATGCCTGATCGGACAGGACCGCGCAGAACAGGCATTTCTGGAGGCGCTGCGCTCCGGGCGGCTGCATCATGCCTGGCTGATCCACGGCCCCCGCGGAGTTGGCAAGGCCACGCTGGCCTGGAAGATCGCGCGCTTTCTGCTGAGCACCCCGGCTGACGGCCCGCCCCGGGCCGGCAATGCCCCGGCAGGCGCAGACCCCGGCCTGTTTGCCGATGATGCACCCCCTGCCCCTTCTCCGACCGATGCAAGGGGCTCTGGCGGCCCTGTCAGCCTCGACCAACCCTCCGATACCCCGCTTGCACGGCGCCTGCTGGCGCTTTCCGAGCCGCGGCTGTTCCTGCTGCGCCGCCCCTGCGACGACAGGACCGGCAGGCCGAAGCAGCAGATCACCGTTGACGAGGTGCGCCGGCTGAAGGATTTCTTCGCGCTCTCGGCTGTCGAAGGCGGCCGGCGCGTGGTGATCGTGGACAGCGCCGACGAGATGAACACCAGCGCCGCCAACGCCCTTCTGAAACTTCTGGAAGAACCGCCCGCAGGCGCGGTGCTGCTGCTGGTTTCGCATCAGCCCACCCGATTGCTTCCGACAATCCGCTCGCGTTGCCGCGAACTGCGTTGCATGCCGCTTGGCCCCGATGATCTGGTGCGGGCGATGTCCGCCGCCGGCTGCCCGATCGAAAGCGGCGAGGGAACCGCGCTTGCGGCACTGGCCGCAGGCAGTGTCGGCGATGCGCTGCGGCTGGCCGCATTGGGCGGACTCGAAGCCTATCAGGCGATCACCGATCTGTTCCGCGCCCGGGAGGTTGACCGCGCCCGGGCCCTGAAACTGGCCGAAAGCGCGGCCGGTTCCGGGGCGGGCGAACGGTTGGACCTGCTGCTGCATCTCTTCGATCTGTTCCTGTCGCGCTTGGCACGCACCGGCGTGAGCGGTCCGCCGCTGGTCGAGGCCGCAGATGGCGAGGCCACGCTGCTGTCCGGCCTGGCCCCCTCGCCTGCCGCCGGGCGCCACTGGGCGGCGCTGCAACAGGAACTGGGCGCCCGCGCCCGGCGCGGCCGGGCGGTGAACCTTGACCCGGCCGCGCTCATCCTCGATATGATCTTCAGAATCGAAGAAACGGCGGCGGAATGTGCCGCCCGATAACGGCAGGCATGTCATGGCGGCAGATCATCCCTCGGAAATCCCCGAAATCGTTGACAGCCACTGTCACCTCGATTTTCCCGATTTCGCCGGGGATCTGCCCGGGGTTGTTGCCCGCGCCCGCGCTGCCGGCGTGACCCGCATGGTGACGATCTGCACCCGGCTGCGCAACCTGCCCGCGGTGCGCGCCATCGCCGAGGCCCATGATCCGGTGTTCTTCGCCGCCGCCACCCATCCGATGAGCGTGGCCGATGAACCGATGGCCTCGGTCAGGGAACTGGTGGCACTGGCCGCACATCCCAAATGCGTGGGGATCGGTGAAAGCGGGCTCGACTACCATTATACCTGTGAAAGCGCCGCGCCTCAGCAGGAAAGCCTGCGCATCCACATAAAAGCCGCCCGACAGAGCGGCCTGCCGCTGATCATCCATGCCCGCGATGCCGATGACGACATCGCCGCCATCCTTGAGGAAGAGCACCGCAAGGGCGCCTTCGATTGCGTGATGCACTGCTTTTCATCGGGGCCCGACCTGGCACGCCGGGCGCTTGACCTGGGATTCTATCTGTCGATGTCGGGAATCGCCGCCTTCCCCCGCTCGCAGGCACTGCGCGACATCTTCGCCGCCGCACCGCTCGAACGCATCCTGGTGGAAACCGACGCTCCCTATCTGGCTCCCCCCCCTCACCGGGGCAAGCGCAACGAGCCGGCCCATGTGGTGCACACGGCCAGGGTGGGCGCCGAACTGTTCGGCATCGGATATGACGAATTCGCCGCCCGCACCACGGAAAACTTCGATCGCCTGTTCCGCAAGGCCGCCCGCCCCGATCTCGGCAGATCTGCCTCTGGTGCAGGAACCGGGGGGCGCGATGGCTGAGCTTTCGGCCACCATCCTGGGCTGCGGCTCGTCGGGCGGCGTGCCGCGAATCGGCGGCAACTGGGGCGCATGCAACCCGGACAACCCGAAGAATGTCCGCCTGCGATGCTCGCTGCTGATCGAACGCAGCAGCCCCGAAGGCATCACAAGGGTTCTGATCGACACCTCGCCCGACATGCGTGCCCAGCTTCTGGCTGCCGGTGTGGGCGCGATCGACGCCGTGGCCTATACCCATTCCCATGCCGATCACCTGCATGGTCTGGACGACCTCAGGATGATCGTCTTCAACATGAAGCGGCGCATCCCGGTCTGGGCCGACCGGGCCACCGGTGCCGATCTGATAGCCCGCTTCGGCTATGCCTTCGAAACGCCTGCGGGCTCGAACTATCCGCCGATCTGCGACCTGCACGAAATCGCGGGGCCGATCACCATTGCCGGCGCCGGCGGAAAGATCACCCTTGCACCGCTGCCGGTGCAGCATGGCGAAATCGGCGCACTCGGCTTCCGGATCGGCGATCTGGCCTATATGCCGGATGTTTCGGAAATTCCCGAAAGCACCTGGCCGCTGCTGGACGGGCTGGGCACCTGGGTGCTTGATGCGCTGCGCTATCGCCCCCATCCAAGCCATGTGCATCTTGAACGGGCGCTTGAATGGATCGCCCGCGCCGCGCCGAAACGGGCGGTGCTCACCAACATGCACATCGACATGGACCACGAAACCGTGGCATGCGAAACCCCGGAAAACGTGACGCCGGCCTATGACGGGATGCAGATCTCGATCAGCGCGTGAACTCCCAGACCTCCGAAGCGAACGGCCCCGTCCGGGCCGCATGCGCCGTGCAAGTTTCGGGTTTATCGCTGCAGCGTTATCCGCTAGGCCATGACCAACCCTTTGCACGATCAAGGCAGGCCCATGTCTGAGCCCGGTTCACAGCCCTGCGTCATCTTCATTCCGGCGCGCTATGCCTCAAGCCGCTACCCCGGCAAGCCGCTGGCCGAACTCACCGGCGCCAACGGCAAGGCGAAAACCCTGATCCGCCGCAGTTGGGAAGCGGCAATGGCGGTCAGGGGCGTCGATGCGGTTTACGTCGTAACGGATGACAGCCGCATCGGCAGCGCCGCATGCGCATTCGGCGCCGAGGTGCTGATGACTTCGCCCGACTGCCGCAACGGCACCGAACGCTGCGCCGAGGCGGTGCAGATGCTTGCCCATACACCGCGGATCGTCGTCAACCTGCAGGGCGATGCGCCGCTCACCCCCGCCTGGTATGTCGAGGATCTGATTGCCACCATGCGCGATGACCCGCAGGTTTCGGTGGCCACCCCGGTGCTGCGCAGTTCGGGCGCCCATCTGGACAAGCTGAGGAGCGACCGCGGCAAGGGCCTTGTCGGGGGCACCACGGCACTGGTTGATCACGCCGGTAACGCAATCTATTTTTCCAAGGAAGTTCTGCCCTTTACAACCCGAAGCTACAGTGCCGGTGAAGCCACGCCGGTGCTGCATCACGTGGGCGTCTATGCCTATACGCCGGCAGCGCTGGCGCGCTACATGGAACTGCCCCCCGGCACCTATGAGATCCTCGAAGGGCTTGAGCAGTTGCGCTTCCTCGAATACGGCATCCCGGTGCGCTGTGTCGAGGTTGCCGCCCGGGGCCATGAATTCTGGGAACTCAACAACCCTTCCGACATCCCGATCATCGAAACCATCCTGCGCGAAAGAGGCATCGAATGAAAACCGTCGCCATCGGCCCGATCGCCGTATCGAATGCCCTGCCCTTCACCCTGATCGCCGGCCCCTGCCAGCTGGAAAGCCTGGATCATGCGCTGATGCTGGCCGGCCGGCTGGCGGAAACCTGCGCAACCCTCGACATTCCGCTGATCTTCAAGGCAAGCTTTGACAAGGCCAACCGTTCCTCGCTGACCGGCAAGCGCGGCGTGGGGCTTGAAGAGGGCCTGCGGATCCTGTCCGAGGTGCGCGCACAGATCGGCTGCCCGGTACTGACCGACGTGCACCTTCCCGGGCAGTGCGCCCCCGTGGCCGAAGTGGTGGATGTGCTGCAGATCCCGGCCTTTCTGTGCCGTCAGACCGATCTGCTGCTGGCCGCCGGCCGGGCCGGAGCTGCGGTCAACGTGAAAAAGGGGCAGTTCCTGGCCCCCTGGGACATGCAGAACGTGGTGGACAAGATCGAAAGCACCGGCAACAAGCGCATCCTTCTGACCGAGCGGGGCACCAGCTTCGGCTACAACATGCTGGTGAACGACATGCGCGCCCTGCCGATCATGGCTTCGGGGGGCTGTCCGGTGGTGTTTGACGCAACCCATTCGGTGCAGTTGCCGGGCGGGCTGGGCAATGCCTCGGGCGGGCAGCGCGAATTCGTGCCGCCGCTGGCACGCGCCGCCGTTGCCGTGGGCTGCGCGGCGGTATTCATCGAAACCCATGAAACGCCGGAACATTCGCCCTCTGACGGCCCCAACATGGTGCCACTGGCGGAAATGCCGGCGCTTCTTGGCATTCTGAAGCGGCTTGACGGCATTGCCAAGGCAGGATGAGAAACGATGCCCAACACATTGGATTCAATCCTGAAATCCATATCCATAAACAAGAACGGCCTGGCTGCTCTTGAAGCCGCGCTGAAAGCGGGCCCGCTGGCCGGGGCGCTGGCCGACGCAGCCGGAAGAATCCTTTCCATGAAAGGGCGGCTGATCGTCACCGGGCTTGGCAAGAGCGGCCATGTGGGCAGCAAGCTTGCCGCCACCTTCGCCTCGACCGGCACGCCGGCCTTCTTCGTGCACCCGGCCGAAGCCAGCCATGGAGATCTGGGCATGATCCGCCCCGAAGACGTGGTGCTGATGCTGTCGTGGTCGGGCGAAACCCGCGAGCTCTCCGATATTGCTGCCTATACCCGCCGTTTCGCGATCCCGCTGATCGTGATGACCGGGCGCGCGGAAAGCCGGCTGGCGAAAAGCGCCGATATCACTCTGGCCCTGCCGCGGATACGCGAAGCCTGCCCGATGAATCTTGCCCCGACCTCCTCGACCATGCTGCAGCTGGTGCTGGGCGATGCGCTGGCGGTGGCGCTTCTGGAGGCCCGCGATTTCGATGAAACCGCCTTCCGCGATTTTCACCCGGGTGGCAAGCTCGGGGCTTCGCTTACCGCCCTGCGCGACATCATGATTGCCGGAGATGCGCTGCCGCTGGCAGCCCCGGATGCCCCGGTAATCGAGGTGATCGGCACCCTTTCGCGCGGCGGTTTCGGCATTACCGGCATCACTTCCCCCGACGGGCGGCTGGCCGGCGTCATCACCGATGGAGACATCCGCCGCTACCTGGAAAGCCGCGCCGATGCCTCGATGCGCGCGGCCATGCACGAAACCGCCGCAGCCGAGATCATGACCCGCGATCCGGTATCGCTGGCCCCGGGCTGGCTGGCCGCGAAGGCGCTGAACGTGATGCAGGAGCGGCGCATTTCAGCCGCCTTCGTGCTTGACGATGCCGGCCGCCCCGAAGGCCTGATCACCATGCTGCAACTGCTGCAGGCCGGGGTCGCCTGAGGCACATCCGGCGGAAACCCGGCATCCGGCATGTTCGAAAAACCTGAAGAACGGCCCGCAATATACTGGGATTCATATCAAAAAGAAAAAGGGAAGCCGTCGGCCTCCCTTCAGTTTCGCGGATCAGGCTCGTTGTTCTACCGCCCGATATGGTCTTTGCCTGTGTCCTGATCCACGTCAAGGGCGAGCGCACCCGCCCCGGAACTCGTCTTTTTCCGCATGGGGATCCTGGCCCCCGCGCGGCACCTCTCAACTGCACCCGCTGGTTGCCCCGCAGGTGTTGCATTTCATGCAGGTTCCGTTGCGCACCAGCGTATAATTGCCGCAATCACCACAGGGATCCCCTTCATAGCCCTGCATCCTTGCCCTGGTGCGGGCATCCATGCCCTCCCCACTGACGGCAACTGTCGGTTCGGCCACCGCCGCCACTGCCCCGCCGCCGCTTGCGGGCCCGGCAGCCACAGCTGCAGGCGGCTGCACCGCATTGCCACCGCGGCCACTGCCCTGCAGCACCACCAGCTCCTGCGGCACGCGCTTCCTGAGATAGCCGGTAGAGGTGATCTGGCGCAGCACCTCGAGCGACTTCGAGGCCGCCTCGCCGCTGATCTCGCGGATGTTGGAAACCCCCTCCTCGGCCCCGCGGCCCAGATCGTCGAAACGCGCGCCCGCAGGTTCGATATGGGCCAGGTCGGTGCGGTCGAGATAGCTCACTGCCAGCTCGCGGAAGATGTAGTCGAGGATCGAGGTGGCATTCTTGATGCTGTCGTTTCCCTGCACCATGCCGGCCGGCTCGAACTTGGTGAAGGTGAAGGCATCGACGAATTCCTCGAGCGGCACGCCATATTGCAGCCCCACCGAAACGGCGATCGCGAAATTGTTCATCATGGCGCGGAACCCGGCACCTTCCTTGTGCATGTCTATGAAGATTTCGCCAAGGCTGCCGTCTTCGTATTCGCCGGTACGCAGGTAAACCTTGTGCCCGCCCACGATTGCCTTCTGGGTGTAGCCCTTGCGCCGGGCGGGCAGCTTTTCGCGATGGCTGCGCACCACTTCCTTCACCACCACCTTTTCAACGATCTTCTCGGCCAGAACCCGAGCCTTTTCCCCGGCGCTGCCGCTTTCAAGCGCCTCGGTGGCTTCTTCGTCATCCTCGATCAGGGCCGAGGCCAGCGGCTGGCTGAGCTTGGAGCCGTCGCGGTAAAGCGCATTGGCCTTGACCCCGAGTGACCAGCTGAGTTCATAGGCAGCGAGGCAATCCTCGATGGTGGCGTGGTTGGCCATGTTGATGGTTTTCGAGATCGCGCCCGAGATGAAGCTTTGTGCCGCCGCCATCATGCGGATATGGCTTTCGACCGAAAGATAGCGCCTGCCCTTCTTGCCGCAGGGGTTGGCACAGTCGAAGACGCTGTAATGCTCTTCCTTCAGATGAGGCGCACCCTCAAGCGTCATGGTGCCGCAGACATGATCGTTGGCGGCCTCGATCTCGGCCTTCGAGAAGCCGAGATGGGAAAGCATGTCGAAGGTGGGATCATTGAGCTTCTCGGCCGGGATTCCCAGAACCTCGGTGCAGAAGCCCTCGCCCAGGGTCCACTGGTTGAACACGAACCGGATGTCGAAGGCCGAAGGCAGCGCCGCTTCGATCTTCTCGATCTCGGCCGGGCCGAAACCGTGGCCGATCAGCGCCGTGTGGTTGATGCCGGGCGCATTGCCAAGGCCGGGCTGGCCCACGGCATAGGCGATGATCTCCTCGATCTCGGCAGGGCTGTAGCCAAGCTTTTCAAGCGCCGCGGGCACCGAGCGGTTGATGATCTTGAAATATCCGCCGCCGGCCAGCTTCTTGAACTTGACCAGCGCGAAATCGGGCTCGATTCCGGTGGTGTCGCAATCCATTACCAGACCGATGGTGCCGGTGGGGGCAATCACCGTGGTCTGGGCGTTGCGATAGCCGTGCCTTTCGCCAAGCTTCAGCGCCTCGTCCCAGGCGCCGCGGGCCAGCTTCACCAGCCGCGGATCAGGGCAGCGGGCATGATCGAGCGGCACCGGTTTCACCGCAAGCCCTTCGTATCCTTCGGTTTCCCCATAGGCCGCGCGGCGATGATTGCGGATCACGCGCAGCATGTGCTTGCGGTTGCGCTCATAGGCGGGGAAAGGGCCGATCTCGCCCGCGATCTCGGCCGAGGTGGCATAGGCCACGCCGGTCATGATGGCGGTCAGCGCACCGCACATGGCGCGGCCCGCATCGCTGTCATAGCCCAGCCCCATGTTCATCAGCAGGCCGCCGATATTGGCATAGCCGAGGCCGAGCGTGCGGAAATCATGGGAGAGCCGGGCGATCTCCTTCGAGGGAAACTGCGCCATCAGCACCGCGATCTCCAGGGTCAGCGTCCACAGCCGGGTGGCATGCATGTAATCCTCGGCCTGGAATTCGCCATCGCGCAGGAAGGCAAGCAGATTCATGCTGGCAAGGTTGCAGGCGGTATCATCGAGGAACATGTATTCCGAACACGGATTCGAGCCGCGGATCGGGCCATCTGCCGGGCAGGTATGCCAGGCATTCACCGTATCGTGGAACTGGATTCCGGGATCGGCGCAGGCCCAGGCCGCATGGCCGATCTGCTGCCACAGGTCGCGCGCCTTGATGGTTTTCGCCACCTTGCCGTCGGTACGGTTCAGAAGCGCCCAGTCGCCATCTTCCTTCACGGCCTTCAGGAAGGCATCGGTGACACGGATCGAATTGTTCGAATTCTGCCCCGAAACGGTGCTGTAGGCTTCGCTGTCCCAGTCGGTATCGTAAGTGGGGAACTCGATAGAGGTATAGCCCTGGCGCGCGTATTGCAGCACGCGGCTGATGTAGGTTTCGGGAATCATGGCGCTTTTCGCGCCGCGAATGGCTGCCTTCAGGGCCTCGTTCGCCTTCGGATCGGTGGCATCTTCCGCCTTGCCGTCCCAGCCGCGGATGGCGGCGAAGATCTCGTTCAGCTTCTGCTCGTGCAGTTTCGAGCCGGCCACGAGGCTGGCCACCTTCTGTTCTTCGCGCACCTTCCAGTTGATGAATTCCTCGATGTCGGGATGATCGGCATCAACGATCACCATCTTCGCCGCGCGCCGCGTGGTGCCGCCCGACTTGATGGCGCCGGCGGCGCGGTCTCCGATCCTGAGGAACCCCATCAGCCCCGAGGATTTTCCCCCGCCCGAGAGTGGCTCGCCATCGGCGCGCAGCGATGAAAAGTTGGTGCCCGTGCCCGAACCATACTTGAACAGCCGCGCCTCGCGCACCCAGAGATCCATGATCCCGCCATCGCTCACCAGATCGTCTTTCACCGACTGGATGAAGCAGGCATGCGGCTGCGGGCGTTCATAGGCAGAGGACGAGCGTGTCAGCCGGCCGCTTTCGTGATCCACGTAATAGTGGCCCTGGCCCGGTCCGTCGATACCATAGGCCCAGTGCAGACCGGTGTTGAACCACTGCGGGCTGTTGGGGGCGCCCATCTGGGTGGCCAGCATGTAGCGCATTTCGTCATAATATGCGCGGGCGTCGGACTGCGAACTGAAACAGCCGCCCTTCCAGCCCCAGTAGGTCCAGGCGCCGGCCAGCCGGTCGAAAACCTGACGGGCGCTGGTTTCGCTGCCGTAGCGCTGCTCTTCGGGCAGTTCGGCCAGCGCCGCCTCGTCGGCCACCGAGCGCCACAGGAACTTGGGAACACCCTTTTCGCGCACCCGCCTGAGCCGCGCCGGCACGCCCGCCTTGCGGAAATATTTCTGCGCGATCACGTCGGAGGCCACCTGCGACCAGCCGGCCGGAACCTCGCATTCATCAAGCCGGAAAACCACCGTTCCATCGGGGTTGCGGATTTCCGAACTGGTGACCTTGAACTCGATCGCGCCATAGGCGCCGGTTTCCTCGGTGGTGAATCTGCGTTCGATCTTCATCTCTGCCTCATGTCCCGTCATTCCCGGCGCTCGGGTCTGAATGGCCCGTTTGCGCCCACACATTTCACACGCCTGCCGGCTCGGAAAAGAGGTAACAAGACATCTGCGGCAAACCCAGCTGTCTGCCGTTGGGGGCCCGCTTGCGCTGCGGAGGTATATCCTGGTCTTGTGTCCCTTCCCGAAGGCGGCACCACACCACATATTGTGGCACCCCGGTCGGCCAGCACAAACTGGCGTATGAGGCGGGGACAGGTCAACGAAAATTTTGGACATGAACGCAATTTTTTCCGGTTGACAGACCGGGGGCGGATTCGGGGCGCAGGCCATCGCTGCCCCCCGAACCTGGCGGCATGCCGGGCCAGGGCGCGGCAATGCCCGGCGAAAAACCGCGTTTTCGGGCAGGCTTATCGAAAGCGGCTGAAGCTGCAGGCAATCGCGGGTGGCGATTCGCTGCCAGGGGTGCGGGTTTCACGATCCGCCCCGGCCTGTGCAGGAATGCAACGGCAGCACCGGCTGCTGGCAGAAACGGACAGCGCATCCGGCGCGTGGTCGGGACGGCAGGATTCGAACCTGCGACCTACGGTACCCAAAACCGTCGCGCTACCAGGCTGCGCTACGCCCCGATGCCGGCCTTCCTAACCGCTGCGCGCGCGGATGAAAAGCCCTTCGCGCCGCCGGATCCCGGCCCCCGGCAACCCGGCCGCCAACCTCATCCCCCGCAGGGCCAGAGCGCGGGCTGCCCGGCAAGCGCCGGATGGCGCACCTGACTGCCGGGGGTGATTCCGAGTTCGCGGGCAAGACCGCCGTTGATTTCCAGCACCATCAGCACATCCGCCCCGCCATCGACCGGGGTTTCGTCATGCGGGCGGGCGTTTTCGTGCACGAGACGCACCCGGCCGAGGCGGTCGATGAACAGCATGTCAAGCGGAATCAGCGTGTTCTTCATCCAGAAATACGCCCGCCGGGGCGCGGGATAGACAAACAGCATGCCCGCGTCGCGCGCCAGTTCCCTGCGGAACATCAGGCCGCGGGCCTGTTCCTGCGGATCGTCGGCCACTTCCACAGTGAAGCGGGCCGTGCCCCAGGGGCCGCGCAGATCGATCCGGTCGGGCGCGCAGTCATCCTCGCCCGCGCGCACCAGGCCGCCCGCGAACATCATGACGGCGGCGACCGCGCCAGACAGCACCCTGCGCGACAGGGGCGCCAGCCCCCCCGCCCCGCACCGGCGCAGCGCTGGCGTCAGTTTTCCTTCTTTTCCTCGATTGCCGCATCCCATGCCGCCACATAGCAGGCCATGCGGCCGCGCTCAACCTGCACCGAGCGCAGCCCCACGGCTTCGCCCGGCTGCAGGTCGGCAAGCCCCGAGCGGCGCAGCACCTTGATGTGCAGGAACACGTCTTCGGGGCGGCCGAACACATTGGCAAAGCCGAAACCCTTGGCCTTGTCGAACCATTTGACGCGGGCCGGTTCGAGCGGCGCCGACATGTCGACCTCGACGCCGGGAATGACGAAATCGCCCCCCTCCTGCGCAAGCTCGTCATCGGCGGGCGGCTCGATCTTCAGCACCTCGGTTGCCTGCATGCCGCGCTCGGTCTGCTGCACATGCACCTCGATCCGCGCCCGATCGGCAACCGAGCTCTGGCCGAAATTGCGCAGCACATTGGCATGCAGCAGAATATCGGGCCCTCCATCATCGGAAATGATGAACCCGAATCCCTTGGCAGGATCGAACCATTTCACATGGCCCTGCACCGGCTTCTTGTTATCTGTCTTTTCCGTCATCCCCAGCGCTTCCAAAGCGTTTCAAAGATTTCATCCCCATCAAGACTTTTGTGACACATTCGAGGTTCATGCAAGCAAAAAACCTCGCAAATCAGGAAGTTTACAACTCACGTCACGTGAGTTTCACGGGCTCAGGCGCCGGATGCTCCAGTCTTCCGACAGGTCGTTCCGATACCACTGGAAACGATCGTGCAAACGGAATGCACCATCGGCCCAGAATTCGATCTCGAGCGGCAGGATCCGGTAGCCCCCCCAGAATGGCGGACGGGGCGGATCAAGCCCCTTCGTGGCAGCCGTTCTGGCAACTTCGGCCAGCAGCCCGGCCCGGGATTCAAGAGGACGGGACTGTCGCGAAGCCCAGGCGCCATAGCGGCTTTTCAGGGAACGCGATGCGAAATATGCATCGGCCTTGGGGCCATTCTCCTTTTCAATCAGCCCGCGCGCCCTTACCTGCCTTCTCAGAGACTTCCAGTGTATCACGAAAGCGGCCTTGCCGCTTGCCTCAAGTTCAACGGCCTTCACGCTTTCGTAGTTCGTGTAGAACACAAATGCGTTATCTTCGATTTCCTTCAGCAGAACCATGCGCACATTGGGCATGCCCCCGGCATCGACGGTGGCCAGTGCCATGGCATTCGGATCGTTGGGCTCGGCCGATTCGGCCTCGGCCAGCCAGCGGCGGACAATCCCGAACGGATCGTCTCCGGCAAATATTCCGCTTCTGTCGTTCATCCGCCATCCCGTCCTGAAACCGCACCCCGGAAACGCCGGCCCCTCCCGGCCCGACAGTCTGCCCGGCTTTCCAAGGCTGGTACAGGCCGTCCGGACTGCTCGCAAGTTATCCTTATGGGTGCTGTCCTTAAAGGCAAGGGATGAGCACCAGAAGCGCAACGCGGTTGATGATGCATCCGGTTTCGCATAAACCCGTTCCTTAACGAACACCCATGGGAACGAAGCGGACAAGGGAGCATCGGCCGGTGAAACTGCTAGAGGGAAAGCGTGGCCTGATCATGGGGCTTGCGAATGACAAGTCGATCGCCTGGGGCATCGCTCGGGCCTGCGCCGAACAGGGGGCAGAGCTGGCAATTTCCTATCAGGGAGAGCTGTTTCGCAAACGCGCGGTGCCGCTGGCCGAAAAGCTGGGCTGCAAGGTGATGATCGATTGCGACGTGTCCGATCCGGCTTCGCTCGATACTGCCTTCGGCAAGATCGAACAGGCCTGGGGCGGGCTTGATTTCGTTGTCCACGCCATCGGATTTTCCGACAAGGAAGAACTGCGCGGGCGCTATGTGGACACCTCGCCCGAAAATTTTGCCATGACGATGAACATCTCGGTCTATTCCTTCACCGCCGTCGCGCAACGCGCCGAACGCCTGATGGGGGAAACGGGCGGCGCGATGCTGACGCTTACCTATTACGGCGCCGAAAAGGTGATGCCCCATTACAACGTGATGGGCGTGGCCAAGGCCGCCCTTGAGGCCAGCGTGAAATATCTGGCCGAAGACCTGGGCAGGAAGAACATCCGAGTCAATGCCATTTCGGCCGGTCCGATCAAGACACTGGCGGCCTCGGGCATAGGCGATTTCCGCTATATCCTGAAGTGGAATCAACTGAACTCTCCCCTGCGCCGCAACGTGACCCAGAACGAGGTGGGCAGCACGGCGATGTTTCTGGTTTCGGATCTTGCCGCCGGAATTACCGGAGAGAACATTCATGTGGACGCCGGCTATCACGTGGTGGGCATGAAGGCGGTGGATGCGCCCGACATCGACGTGGTCACGAAACGCAGGCCCGGAGGCGGGCAATGACCCAGCGCCTGCCCCATGAAAAGGGTTTTCACATCAGCTGGGATCAGATCCATCGCGATGCCCGTGCGCTGGCCTGGCGCCTTGACGGCCAGGGCCCCGACGCAGGTGCCTGGAAGGCGGTGGTGGCGATCACCCGCGGCGGCATGGCCCCGGCGATGATCATCGCACGCGAACTCGATATCCGGGTGGTCGATACGATCAGCGTCAAGTCCTACGATCACCAGAAGCAGTCCGAGGCACGTATCCTGAAATCCCCCGATACCAAGGTCATGGGCAGCGATGGTGCGGGGGTGCTGATCGTCGATGATCTGGTGGACAGCGGCAAGACGCTGGAACTGGTGCGCCGGATGTATCCCCGGGCCCATTTCGCCACCGTCTATGCCAAGCCCAAGGGCAAGCCGATGGTGGACAGCTATATCACCGAGGTCAGCCAGGATACCTGGATCTTCTTCCCCTGGGACATGGCACTGCAATATGTCGAGCCCTATCGGGGCACCGACTGACCCCCGAATGGCCCCGCGCGCACCGATCAATCCGGCGATCGCGGCCACCATGGAGCCGCCGGTGATGATGGCGCGCCGCTGGCTCGACGGGGTGGAATTCCCGCCCGAGCGGCCATTGATCAATGTCAGCCAGGCCGCCCCGGTGGCACCCCCGCCAGCCCCCCTGCGCAACGCCATTGCCGAAACGGCCCGCCAGGATGATTCGGCCCATCTCTATGGTCCGGTGCTGGGCATGGCCGAACTGCGCGCCGAAGTGGCGGCACAGTGGTCAGCCGCCTACGAAGGCGAAATCACCCCCGCAAACGTGGCCATTACCGCCGGCTGCAACCAGGCTTTCGCCGCCGCCCTCGCCACGCTTGCCGGGCCGGGCGATGAGGTGATCCTGCCCTCGCCCTGGTATTTCAATCACAGGATGTGGCTTGACATGCAGAGGGTGCACACGGTGCCGCTTGCAACCGGCGACGATCTGCTGCCCTGCCCCGAACGGGCCGCCCGGCTGATCACCTCGCGCACCCGCGCGATCGTGCTTGTCACGCCAAACAATCCTGGCGGCACGGAATATCCGACCGGCCTGCTGCGCGCCTTCCTTGATCTGGCCCGGCGGCGGGGGCTGGCGCTTGTCATTGATGAAACCTATCGCGATTTCCACTCTGCCCCGGGCGCGCCGCATGATCTGTTCGCCGATCCCGACTGGCCCGACACGCTGATCCAGCTCTATTCCTTTTCCAAGGCCTACCGGCTGACGGGGCACCGGGTGGGGGCGATGATCGCCGCCCCCGCACGGCTGGCGGAAGCGGAAAAATTCCTTGATACCGTGGGGATCTGCCCCGGCCAGCTGGGCCAGCGGGCGGCGCTGTGGGGAATGCGCAACCTCGGCAGCTGGCTGGCCGGCGAGCGGGCCGAGATCCTGGCCCGCCGCGCCGCCATCGCCGCCGGCCTCGCCAGGCTGCCCGGCTGGCGCCTGATGGGGGCCGGCGCCTATTTCGCCTATGTGCACCACCCCTTCGCCGAAAACGCACAGGCCCTTGCCCCCGACCTGGTGCGCAGGGCCGGGATCCTGATGCTGCCCGGCACCATGTTCCGCCCTGCTGGCGATCCGGCCGGGGCAGAGGAATTCCGCATCGCATTCGCCAATATCGACACCGAAGGAATCGATACCCTTCTCGCGCGCCTTGCCGCCCTGCCCTTGCCCCCTGGCACACAACCGCCTAAGTAACGCTGAACACGTGCGATATCAGCAAGAACGGGGCGCCCACCGCATGGCCAAGGAAAGCATCACCAAGAAGGCTTCGAACACCATAGTCTGGATCATCCTGCTGTTGCTCATCCTGGGGCTGGCGGGTTTCGGCGTTACCAATTTCGGCGGTTCGGTGGGCTCGATCGGTGCCGTCGGCGATCAGGAAATCGACATCCGGGAATACCAGCGCACCCTGCAGCAGGAACTGCGCGCCCTCGAAGCAGAAACCGGCAAGCCGGCAAGCCTTTCCGAAGCCATGGCCAGCGCCGGAATAGACCGGCGCGTTCAGCAACGCCTGATCCTCGCCGCCGCACTTGACGACGAAGCCGCACGCCTGGGCATATCGGCCGGCGATACGGCGGTGCGCGACGAAATCCTTTCCTCTCCCGCCTTTCAGGGGCTTGACGGGAAATTCGATCGCGAAACCTATCGCCTGACCCTTGAGCAGGCCGGCATGAGCGAAGCCGAATACGAAAACCTGCTGCGCCGCGAGATGGCGCGCACCATCCTGCAGAATGCGGTGATCGGCGCTGTCTCGGCGCCCGAATCCCTGCGCGAAGCCTATCTCGGATTTGCCGGCGAACGACGCAACTTCACCTGGGTACGGCTGGGCCTGAACGACCTGCCCCAACCGCTGCCCGCCCCCGACGAGGCGCAGTTGAAGGAATATTACCAGAGCCACACCGCCGATTTCACCCTGCCCGAGATGAAGGCGTTTACCTATGTCTGGGTCACCCCGGAGATGCTGGCCGAGCGGATCGAACCCGACGAGGCGGAACTGAAGCAGCTTTACGAAAGCCGCCTTGCGGAATATGTGATCCCTGAACGGCGAACCGTCGAACGGCTGGTCTTTCCCACCGGGGAAGAGGCCGAAACCGCCATGAAACGGCTGGAAAGCGGCGCGGTCGGCTTTGCCGATCTGGTTGCCGAACGCGGCCTGTCGCCGGCCGACATCACCCTGAGCGAAGTCACCCGTGAGCAGCTTGATGCGGCGGGAGATGCGGTTTTTGCGCTGGAAGAACCGGGGCTTGCGGGGCTGCATGCCACGCCGCTCGGCCCGGCAATCTTCCGCGTGAGCGAAATATTCCCGGCACAGGAAACCACCTTTGACGAGGCCCGCCCGGCCCTGGAAACGGAACATGCATTGCAACAGGCCCGACGCAGGATCGCCGCCTTCGAATCCGAAATCGAAGATCTGATCGCCGGCGGCGCAACGCTTGAGGAGGTGGCCGAGGAAACCGATCTTGAACTTGGCAGGATCGAATGGGCCGAGGGCATGGGCGACGGCATCGCCGACTATGAAGCCTTCCGCCAGGCGGCCAAGGCGGCGAAAGCCGGCGATTTCCCCGAACTGCACCGCCTTGAAGACGGCGGTATCTTCGCCCTGCGCTTCGACACGATGGTTGCACCGCGTGTCGAAGAGTTCGAAAAGGTCCGCGACAGGGTGATTGCTGCCTGGGAAACCCGGGAAAGCGAAAAGGCGCTGCGGGCGCTGGCCGAAGAACTTGCTCCGCAATTCGCCGAAGGGGCCGATCTGGCGGCGCGCGGCCATACGATGACCGTGGAACAGGACATCACCCGCGGCGATTACATCGGCGGCACGCCTCTTGAATTCCTGCCCTCCGTCTTCGAGATGCAGAAGGGCGAGGTGAAGATACTCGAAGGGTTCGGCGCGGCCTTCCTGGTGCGCCTTGACGACATCCTGCCCCCGGACGAGGAGCGCCCCGAGCTTGCCCGGATCCGCGCGGCGCTCGATTCCCGGTTGCGCCAGGCAATCGCGCAGGATCTGTTTGCCCATTACGTGGGCGAGATCCAGCGCCGGGCCGGCATCCGCCTGAACCCGGCAGCGATCAATGCCGTTCACGCCCAGTTCCCCTGAGGCCGCTCTCCCGAGGCACACCATGCAGCTCAGCCCGTCGTTCGAACAGTTCGCAGCCGGCTACAATGCCGGCAGATCGCAGCTGGTGCACACCCGCCTGGCGGCCGATCTCGACACGCCGGTTTCGCTGATGCTGAAACTGACCGAGGCACGCGACGACAGCTTTCTGCTGGAATCGGTAACCGGGGGCGAGCTGCGCGGGCGCTATTCGATCATCGGCATGAAACCGGATCTGATCTGGCGGTGCCGGGGCGAGACGGCCGAGATCAACCGCAGCGCCCGAATCGACAGGAACAGCTTCACGCCCGAAACCGCGCCGCCCCTTGAAAGCCTGCGCGCGCTGATCGCCGAAAGCCGCATCGGGATTCCCCCCGGGCTTCCGGCCGCGGCGGCCGGGCTGTTCGGATATCTCGGCTATGACATGGTGCGCCTTGTCGAGCACCTGCCTCACAGCAACCCCGATCCTCTGGGGGTGCCCGACGCGGTGCTGTTGCGCCCCTCGGTGGTGGTGGTGCTCGACGGCGTGAAGGGTGAGGTGATCGTGGTTGCCCCGGCCTGGGCCGGCAGTGGCCTTTCGGCACGCGCGGCCCATGCCCAGGCCGCCGAGCGGGTGCAGGACGCGATCCGCGACATGGAACGCCACCTGCCCGCCACCAGCCGCGATCTGGGTGCCGAGGCCCCGGCGTCCGAGCCGGTATCGAATTTCACCCGCGCCGATTACCTGGCGGCGGTCGAGAAGGCCCGCGAATACATCCGCAAGGGCGATATCTTCCAGGTGGTGCCCTCGCAGCGCTGGTCAATGCCCTTCGCGCTGCCACCCTTCGCGCTTTATCGCAGCCTGCGGCGCACCAATCCTTCGCCCTTCATGTTCTATTTCAACTTCGGCGGTTTCCAGGTGATCGGCGCCAGCCCCGAAATCCTGGTGCGGGTATTTGACCGTGAAATCACCATCCGCCCGATCGCGGGCACCCGTCCGCGCGGCGCCACCCCCGAGGAGGATCGCGCCTTCGAGGCCGAACTTCTGGCCGACGAAAAGGAGCGCGCCGAACACCTGATGCTGCTCGACCTGGGCCGCAACGACGTGGGCCGGGTGGCCAGGATCGGCACCGTGCGCCCGACTGAAAAATTCATCGTCGAGCGCTACAGCCACGTGATGCATATCGTCTCGAACGTTGTGGGCCGGCTCGACGACAGCCGCGATGCGCTTTCCGCCCTGCTGGCCGGCCTGCCCGCCGGCACGGTTTCGGGGGCACCGAAGGTGCGGGCGATGGAGATCATCGACGAGCTCGAACCCGAAAAGCGCGGCATCTACGGCGGCGGGGTGGGATATTTCTCGGCCGGGGGCGACATGGACATGTGCATCGCCCTGCGCACCGCCGTGGTGAAGGACGAAACGCTTTACATCCAGGCCGGCGGCGGCGTGGTGCATGACAGCAACCCCGAGGCCGAATTCCAGGAAACCGTGAACAAGGCCAAGGCGATCCGCCGCGCCGCCGAGGAAGCAGGACGCTTCACCGGCGGCACCGGCAACCGCTGAAACCGGCCCCCCGCCCGAACATACTGCCGTTCCCTGCCCCGCAACCTGCCCGGATCCATAAAATCAGAATTATTTCAGCCCCTCCCATCCCCGGCGTTTTACCCTTCGTTAACCCCTGCCCCCGAGACTCGAGGGCCAGGTGGGGGTGTGAGCAGGAGAAGGAAAATGCATGTCCTTCCGATCCAGGCGACGCAAACGCCCGATCCCGTGGCCGCTGCACGCCCAGCAGGCGCGCCCCGGCCGCCGGTGCAGGCTCTCGCTGCGGGCCACGAAACACGCAATGATTCCGCCGGCGCAGGCGCCGGAAACGACACCCGGAATTCCGCCCGCGATACCGCAGTTGCACTGGCCCAGCTCCGCGCGGTTCTTGCGCCCCGCCCCGATCCCGACCGGCCGGTTGGCCCGCCGCCGGCCTTTGAAGCCAACCTGCTGGAAACCGAGCGCGAACGCCTGCGGGCCGGCCTTGCAGAAGAAAGGCACACCCCCGCGGCGCAGCAACCGGGCGAAGCCAGCCGGGCCGGGGCCGGAAACGGCACCCGGGAAAGCCCCGATACCGCCCCTCTCACGCCCGGTTCCGCTGCCACGGACCGCCCCTCCTTCGGCCCCTGGGGCGCAGCAGAGCCGGATCCGGCAACGGCGCCGCCCGGGGGGACAACCTCTGCCGGCCGCAGCGGACCTTCACGGATCGACATCACGCTCTGAACCCGGCCCCGCAGCGCAAACACAGGCCGCGGCCGCCGCCTGCCGAAGATTGTCTCCGCAAGCCCGCGCCGGCGGAAGGCTGCTGCCGCCACCCGGCCTGCTCTCCTATTCTGCCGCGCAGCTGCTGCCGGGGTTGTTCGGATGGGTCGTCCAGTTGGCGTATTCCCTTTCCACCACCTTGCCGGTGCGCGGGTCCACCTCGCCCGGCTGCAACCGGCGCATGGTAATGCAGCCTTCGACCGGGCAGACATCCACACACAGGTTGCAGGCAACGCATTCCTCGTCCTTCACGGTGAACACCCGGTCTTCGCTCATGGCGATTGCCTGATGGCTGGTGTCCTCGCAGGCCGCATAGCACCGTCCGCACTTGATGCAGAGTTCCTGATCGATCACCGCCTTGGTAACGTAATTGAGATTGAGGAACTGCCAGTCGGTCACATTGGGAACCGCCCGACCGATGAAATCATCCAGCCCGGCATGGCCCTTCTCGTCCATCCAGTCGGACAACCCCGCGATCATTTCTTCCACGATGCGGAATCCATAGGTCATGGCTGCGGTGCAGACCTGCACGCAGCCCGCGCCAAGCGCCATGAATTCGGCCGCGTCCTTCCAGGTGGTAATGCCGCCGATGGCCGAGATCGGCTTGCCGGCGGTTTCCGGGTCGCGGGCGATTTCCGCCACCATGTTGAGCGCGATCGGCTTCACCGCCGGGCCGCAATAGCCGCCGTGGGTGCCCTTGCCGTCAATCGTGGGTTCGGGGGCCATGGTGTCGAGATCGACGGCGGTGATGGAGTTGATCGTGTTGATCAGGCTCACCGCATCGGCCCCGCCCCTGAAGGCGGCGCGGGCCGGCTGGCGGATATCGGTGATGTTGGGGGTAAGCTTCACGATCACCGGCATGCGGGTATTCGCCTTGCACCAGCGCGCCACCATTTCCACATATTCGGGCACCTGCCCCACGGCCGATCCCATGCCGCGCTCGCTCATCCCGTGCGGGCAGCCGAAGTTGAGTTCGATTCCGTCGGCGCCGGTATCCTCGACCAGCGGCAGGATCCGCTTCCAGGCCTCTTCCTCGCAGGGAACCATCAGCGAAACCACCAGCGCGCGATCCGGCCAGTCGCGCTTCACCGCCTTGATTTCACGCAGGTTCACTTCGAGCGGACGGTCGGTGATCAGTTCGATGTTGTTGAGCCCGAGCAGACGGCGGTCGGCGCCCCAGATCGCTCCATAACGCGGCCCGTTCACATTGACCACCGGAGGCCCGGCCTCGCCCAGGGTTTTCCACACCACGCCGCCCCATCCGGCCTCGAAGGCGCGGCGAACATTGTATTCCTTGTCCGTCGGCGGGGCGGATGCCAGCCAGAACGGATTGGGGGATTTTATACCCACGAAATTCGTTGAAAGATCAGCCATTTGCAAGCCTCCCTTAAGCCATCAGAGTGGCGTGAATATCTTCGGCGGCATCACGGCCCTCGGCCACGGCGGTCACGGTCAGGTCATCGCCGCCGCTGGCGCAGTCCCCCCCGGCCCAGATGCCTTCCAGCGTGGTCCGCCCCGCCCCCGTGACCGCGATCTTGCCGTTGTCGATCTTCAGCCCCTCGGGCGCGCCAAGAAGCGTCTGGCCGATGGCCTTCATCACCTGATCGGCCCGCAGGCGGAAGGTTTCCCCGGTGCCCACCAGCGTGCCTTCTTCCGTGCGGGTGTATTCGAATTCGACCGCGCTCACCCGCCCCCCTTCGCCATGCAGCGTTACGGGCCGGGCGTTGGTAACGATATGCACGCCCTTCGAGGCAGCCAGATCCTGCTCATAGCGCGAAGCGGGCATGCGTTCGCGGCCGCGGCGATAGACAAGATGCACGTTCAGCGCGCCCAGCAGCCTTGCCTGCACCGCAGCATCGATCGCCGTCATCCCGCCGCCGATCACCACCACATCGCGCCCCACCGGCACCTGCGCCGGATCTTCGGCCTGGCGCAGATCGGCGATGAAATCCACAGCGTTCACCACCCCGTCGAGATCTTCGCCTGCGATACCCAGCGCATTGACCCCCTGCAGGCCGATGGCCAGAAAGACGGCATCGAAATCCCTTCGCAGATCCTCAAGCGAAAGCCCCTTGCCCAGGCGCTGACCGTTCTTCACCTCGATCCCGCCGATACGCATCAGCCAGGCCACCTCGCGCTGGGCGAAACCGCCTGCTGTCTTGTAGGCGGCAATGCCGTATTCGTTCAGGCCGCCGGGCCTGGGGCGGGCATCGAAAATCACCACGTCATGCCCCTTCATGGCCAGCCGATGGGCGCAAGACAGCCCCGCCGGCCCCGCACCCACCACCGCAATGCGCCGGCCGGTTGACGCGCCACGCACGAAGGGGTGCGTGTTCTTCGCCATCAGATGATCGGTGGCGTAGCGCTGAAGGCGGCCGATCTCTACCGGGTCGTCTTCGGCGGTATTGCGCACGCAGGCTTCCTCGCAAAGCGTTTCCGTGGGACAGACGCGCGCGCACATGCCGCCAAGGATGTTCTGCGCGAAGATCGTGCGCGCCGCCGCATCCACCGATCGGGTGGAAATCTCACGGATGAACATCGGAATGTCGATCTCTGTGGGGCAGGCGATCGTGCAGGGGGCATCGTGGCAGAAATAGCAGCGGTCTGCCGCCACGGCGGCCTCATGCGCATCCATCGGCGGGTGCAGATCGGCAAAATTTTCAGCGATCTCGGCGGCGGGCAACCGTTCCGGCACGATTCCCGGTGTCAGAGGGCTGTTGGCCATGCTCTTCTTCCCTGTTGTCTTCAGTTGCAGTTGCATGCTTCTTGCAGAGAGCCTGCCACAGGTTTTATTTTTTATCAATTGGTAAATTTAGCGCCTCTCGTCCCGGATTGACGCATTTCCGGCCCGGATACGCTTTCCTCGCCCGATCCTCTTGCGTATAAAGCGGCAAACCCGCAGGTGGCTGCGGGGAATCCGGGCCGCACGGCAATGCGGACCAGCAGTGTTGAGGAAAGAGATGGCAAAGAAACCGGCTGACCAGACCCGTGAAAGCGATGTGGCCTTCATCAAGGCGCTTGCCGAGATGCTTGATGAAAACGACCTGACGGAACTTCAGGTGAAACGCGAATACGGCGAGGGCGACAGGCTGACCGTGCGAGTGAGCCGGACCAGCGCCGTCGTCCCTGCGCCCCAGGCTCCGGCCGTTCCGGTCGCCCCTGCCTCTCCCGCGGCCGCAGCTCCGCCCCCGGCGGCGGCAGCCCCGGCACCTGCCGAAATCCAGCCCCCCGAAGACCCGGCGGCCCTGCCCGGCGCCGTGACTTCGCCCATGGTCGGAACCGCCTATCTGCAGCCCGAACCGGGGGCCGAGCCCTTCGTGACCATCGGCAGTCAGGTGGCCGAGGGCGATACGCTGCTGATCATCGAGGCGATGAAAACCATGAATCCCATCCCTGCGCCGCGCGCCGGCACGGTCAGGCGCATCCTGGTGGGCGATGGCGAACCGGTGGAATTCGGCGCGCCGCTGATGGTCATCGAATAGGGGCGCGGCGATGTTCGACAAGATCCTGATCGCCAACCGCGGCGAGATCGCGCTTCGCGTGGTGCGTGCCTGCCGCGAGATGGGCATCCGCTCGGTGGCCGTCCATTCCACCGCCGATTCGGATGCCATGCATGTGCGCATGGCCGACGAGGCCGTCTGCATCGGCCCGCCCCCGAGTGACAAGAGCTACCTCTCGATACCGGCAATCGTTTCGGCCTGCGAGATCTCGGGCGCCCAGGCGGTGCATCCGGGCTATGGCTTCCTGTCCGAAAACGCCAGCTTCGTGCAGATTCTCGAAGATCACGACATCACCTTCATCGGCCCCACCGCCGAGCACATCCGCATCATGGGCGACAAGATCACCGCCAAGGAAACCATGAAGAAGCTGGGCGTGCCCTGCGTGCCCGGCTCGGACGGCGGGGTGCCCACGCTGGAAGAGGCCCGCCGCATCGCCGCCGATATCGGCTATCCGGTGATCGTCAAGGCCACCGCCGGAGGCGGCGGGCGGGGCATGAAACTGGCCCTCACCCCCGACGATCTGGACGAGGCCTTCCAGACGGCGCGCTCCGAAGCCAGGGCCTGTTTCGGAAATGACGAGGTCTATATCGAAAAATACCTGCAGAAGCCGCGTCACATCGAAGTGCAGGTGTTTGGCGACGGCAAGGGCAATGCCGTGCATCTGGGCGAGCGCGACTGCTCGCTTCAGCGCCGCCACCAGAAGGTTCTGGAAGAAGCCCCCGGCCCCGCGATCACCCCCGAGATGCGCGCCCATATCGGCAGGATCTGCGCCGATGCGGTGGCCGGCATCGATTACCGCGGCGCCGGCACGATCGAATTCCTCCATGAAAACGGAGAATTCTATTTCATCGAGATGAACACCCGCCTGCAGGTGGAACACCCGGTAACGGAAGCCGTGTTCGGAGTGGACCTGGTGCGCGAGCAGATCCGGGTGGCCGAGGGGCTGCCCATGTCATTCACCCAGGGCGATCTGGAAATCCACGGCCATGCGATCGAGGTGCGCATCAATGCCGAGCGCCTGCCCGGTTTCACCCCCTGCCCCGGCACCATCACCCAGTTTCACGCCCCCGGCGGGCTGGGCGTGCGCATCGACAGCGCCCTTTACGACGGCTACACCATCCCCCCCTATTACGACAGCCTGATCGGCAAGCTGATCGTTCACGGACGCGATCGTCCCGAAGCGCTGGCGCGGCTGAAACGCGCCCTTGGCGAGCTGATCATCGATGGTGTGGACACGACCATTCCGCTGTTCGAGGCCCTGCTTGAGGAACAGGCCATCCTGAGTGGCGATTACGACATCCACTGGCTTGAAAAATGGTTGCAAGAAAAGTTTTCCTGAAGCGCCCCGGCGCGCTTCCGATGAACGATGGATAGCGGATATGCGCCCGATCTTCTTCTTGATGCCTATGCCGCGGGCGTATTTCCGATGGCCGAATCGCGCGATGCAAAGGGCGTGTTCTGGATGGATCCGCATCAGCGCGGAATATTCGAGCTTGATCGCTTTCACATCTCGCGCAGCCTGGCCCGCCTGATCCGCCGGGAAACCCTTGAAATCCGCCTGGACAGCCGCTTTGGCGATGTGGTTGCTGCCTGCGCCGAGCGCCCGGAAACCTGGATCAGCCACCGCCTGGAAGCCCTTTACCGTGCAGTTCATCGGGCAGGCCACGCCCATTCGGTCGAGGTGTGGGAAAACGGCGCGCTGGTCGGCGGCGTGTTCGGCATCGCCCTTGGCGGGGCCTTCTTCGGGGAAAGCATGTTCTCGCGGCGCCCGAATGCTTCGAAAGTGGCGCTGGCCTATCTTGTGGACCGGTTGCGCGAAGGCGGCTTCACCCTGTTCGATACCCAGTTTCTTACCCCGCATCTGGCCTCGCTCGGGGCGGTGGAAATTCCGCGCGCGGAATATCGCCGGCGCCTGACCCGGGCCCTGGAGCAGCCGGCCGATTTTCATCGCCAGGGGGCGGTTCCGCGCGGTCAGTCGGTATTGCAGCGCAATACCCAGACATCATGGCGCGCATGATCAAGTGCATTGAGCGCCGGCGCCGAGGCGATCATCCAGCCACGAAAAACCGGAGTATCCCCTTTGCGAAGATCGGTGATTTCGAGATAGGCAAAGGCATCGCCCGCCGGATTGCCCGAAGGATAACGGCACTCCCGCAGCCGCACGAGAAGGCCGCCGAACCGGGCCTCCTGGCCGGAGTCCAGGGTGATATCACGCACCGAACCGTCAAGCTTGTCGAGCCCGCGCAATACCGCCCCCCGGGCGGTTTCGACCTGGGCCGCAGCTCCCTCTCCGGCCCCGGCAAGGGTCAGGCTCAGAAGGGCAGCGACACAGATACTCGCCCCGCCCGTCATTCCGGCGCGCTTTCCGATTCCGCCGCGGCCACGGCCGAAGAGCCGACGAATTTCATCAACAGGCCGATCAGGCTGACGGCGCCCTGGGTGTCTTCTATCTCGTCTCCCGGCTCCAGATAGAACAGCGATCCGCCGGGTATGATCTCGACGAAACTGCCACCAAGAAGCCCTTCCGATGCCACCACCACCGCACTGTCATCCGGAATGCGGACATGCGAGGCCACGGTAAAGGTGGTTTCGGCACGATAGGTTTCGGGATTGAGGCGGATGTCGGTTACCGAACCAAGCTTGACCCCGGCAAGACGCACATCGGTACCGACGCTCACCCCTTCGGCCGAGCGGAAACTTGCGTGCAGCGGATAGCGATCCCCGCTCCCCGTACCGATACCGGTTGACTGGCGCGCGTAAAGCGCGAAGGCGGCGGCGGCCGCGATCACGATTCCCCCGGCAATGATTTCCCTTGCATTCGCAGACATCGCAGCGATCCCGGCCCCTATGTCCTATTCGGGCCGCCAGGGCTCATAGTCGCGCCACTCTTTCGGGCGCCCCCGCAGGATCGATCCGGCCGGTGCATAGGCCCGGAGCGTGCCGGTCGGATTGGGCACATGGGGCTTTTCCCAGGGCTTGCGGGCAAGCGGGCGTTCGCTGGGCGGTTCGTCCCATGTGTAATGCAGCCAGCCGTGCCAGTCGGGCGGAATGCGGCTTGCTTCGGGTTCGCCGTTGTAGCACACCCAGCGGCGCTTGCCGTCCTTGCTGCGGTAATAGACATTGCCCTCTTCATCCTCACCCACGCGCACGCCCCTCAGCCAGGTATGGATCTGGGTGCCGATGGTCTGACCGTGCCACCAGGTGAGAAGCCGCAGAATGAAATTCATGAAAGCCCTCCGTTGCTTTTCCCCCATATGAACCATCCCGCCGCCGAGGTCCAGTGGCAAAGCCCCGCAAAGGCCCTTCAGCCGGGCCACGGCAGCCGCGCCGTGACCTCGATCTCGATCTTCATCACCGGGTCGATCAGCCCGGCCTCGATCATCGTTGCCGCCGGCGGAGCCTTGCCGAAGGCTTCGCGCAGAAGCGGCCAGCAGGGAGCGAAATCGGCCCGGTCGGGCAGGATGTAGCGCACGCGCACCACGTCGCGAAAAGAGGCACCGGCCTTCTTCAGGGCGGCTTCGATATGTGCAAGGGAAAGCCGGCACTGATCGACAACGCTTTCGGGAATTTCGCCGCCGGCGTGATCCTGCCCCGTGGTGCCCGACACGAACACCCATTCCCCGGCCACCACCGCCCGGCAATAGGCAGCCTGCCCTTCGTAAGGAGAACCCGAGGCGATCCGCCGGACCGCCGGGCCGGTTTTCTCAGCCGGCACTGGCCTCTTCCTTGTCGGCACTCTCGGCATAGATCAGCAGCGGCGGCGCCTGACCGTTCACGGCCTCTTCGTTCACCACCACTTCGGTGACGTTTTCGAGCCCCGGCAGTTCGAACATGGTATCAAGCAGGATGTCTTCCATGATCGAACGCAGCCCCCGCGCGCCCGTCTTGCGCTTGATCGCCCGCCTGGCAATGGCGCGCAGGGCTTCATCGGTGAAGGTAAGCCGAGCATCCTCCAGCTCGAACAGGCGCTGATACTGCTTGACCAGCGCGTTCTTGGGCTGGGTGAGAATCGTCACCAGCGCGTCTTCATCAAGGTCGGTCAGGGTGGCGATCACCGGCAGACGGCCGACAAATTCGGGAATCAGGCCGAATTTCAGAAGATCCTCGGGCTCCAGATCCTGGAATACCTCGCCGATGTTGCGCTCGTCCTCGTCCTTCACGTCGGCACCGAAGCCGATGGCCGATCCCTTGCCGCGCTGGCTGATGATCCTGTCAAGCCCGGCAAAGGCGCCGCCGCAGATGAACAGGATGTTGGTGGTATCCACCTGCAGGAATTCCTGCTGCGGATGCTTGCGCCCGCCCTGAGGCGGCACGCTGGCCACCGTGCCCTCCATGATTTTCAGAAGCGCCTGCTGCACACCCTCGCCCGAGACATCCCGGGTGATCGAGGGATTATCCGACTTGCGGGTGATCTTGTCCACCTCGTCGATATAGACGATACCACGCTGAGCGCGTTCCACATTGTAATCCGAGGCCTGCAGAAGCTTCAGGATGATGTTTTCCACATCCTCGCCCACATAACCGGCTTCCGTCAGGGTGGTGGCGTCGGCCATGGTGAAGGGCACATCAAGGATGCGCGCCAGCGTCTGTGCCAGCAGCGTCTTGCCACAACCGGTGGGACCGATCAGCAGTATGTTGGATTTGGCAAGCTCGATGTCACCGGCCTTCTCGGCGTTGTTGAGGCGCTTGTAGTGGTTGTGCACCGCAACCGAAAGCACCCGCTTGGCATGTTCCTGGCCGATCACGTAATCGTCCAGCACATCGCAGATTTCCTGTGGCGTGGGCACCCCGTCGCCGGCCTTCAGACCCGAGGATTTGGTCTCCTCCCGGATGATGTCCATGCACAGTTCGACGCATTCATCGCAGATGAACACGGTCGGCCCCGCGATCAGCTTGCGCACCTCATGCTGGCTCTTGCCGCAGAAAGAGCAGTAGAGGGTATTCTTGCTGTCGCTGCTCGAATTATTCGCCATCCTTTACCTCTGAGGCTGTTCGTTCCGTTCTCTGTCTCCGGTCTGATCCGGCATCGTCCGGCTTCCGTTCCCGGCTTTCTGCTTCCTGCTTCCTGCTTCCGGCCGGGGCGCCCCTCGGCCGCAGCTTAGGGCAGCCATTCGCATTCCACAATCTCAAAATCGCCGGACGGGCGGGCCTGCCTCACGGCGGATTCAGCTCTTTTCCTCTTCGTCCGTTCCGGGGCGGCTTTCAACGATCTCGTCGATCAGGCCAAAGGCCCTTGCCTCTTCGGGCGACATGAAATTGTCGCGCTCCAGCGCATTTTCCACATCCTTCAGCTTCTGGCCGGTGTGCTTGACGTAGATCTCGTTCAGACGACGTTTGAGCTTCAGCGTCTCCTCGGCGTGGATCATGATGTCGGTGGCCTGCCCCTGAAAGCCGCCCGAAGGCTGATGCACCATGATCCGTGCATTGGGCAGTGCATGGCGCATGCCCGGCGCCCCGGCCGCCAGCAGCAGCGAGCCCATGCTGGCCGCCTGCCCCACCACCAGCGTGCTGACCTTCGGGCGGATGTATTGCATGGTATCATAGATCGACAACCCCGACGTCACCACACCGCCGGGGCTGTTGATATACATCGAGATTTCCTTCTTCGGGTTTTCGGCTTCCAGATGCAGCAGCTGCGCCACCACGAGGCTTGCCATCGCGTCATGCACCGGGCCGGTAACGAAGATGATCCGTTCCTTCAGAAGGCGCGAGAAGATGTCATAGGCGCGTTCACCCCGCGCGGTCTGCTCAACCACCATCGGCACCAGCGTATTCATGTAGTGTTCATAGGGATTGTTCATTTCAACCTGCCTTCTCGAACTGCCTTCGTTGCCCGGCAATCAGTACCGCATATTGCCTAGGGGAGTCTTAGTTGTGCGTCCGCCCACCTGCAAGCGGCAATCGCCACCGAAGGCCCGGGCTGCGGCAATCGGGCCGGTTCACCTGTCCTGATGACGCAAAATTCTTTTCAAATCGTCAATGCCGTCATCGGACAGGAAAGCCCCCGTGCCCGCACCGGCCCCGGAAGGCGCGGCAGCACCGCAAAGACGCGGCAGGAACCGCCCCTTCTGGGCGGCGATGAAATCGTGCACGACGCGGATTGCCGGAGTCATGTGCAGATCGGTGCGGTGCAGCAGATACCATTGCCGGATGATCGGCATCCCTTCGGCGTCAAGCGCCACCAGACGGCCGGCATTCAGTTCCTCGGTTACCGTGTGCTGCGAGATCAGCGCAATCCCGAGGCCGGCCATCACTGCCTGCTTGATGGTCTCGTTGGTGCCCATCTCGATCATCCGATAGGGCGCACCTTCACCAATGCGATCAAGATAGCGGGTCATCAGGATGCGGGTGCCGGAGCCTTCCTCGCGCGAGATGAACAGCTGGTCAAGCAGATCGGCAGGCGCGATCCGCCCTCCGCCGGCCAGCGGGTGCCCGGAAGCGGCGATCATCACATGCGGATGCGCGCCGATCGACGTGACGATGCAGGGCGGGGTGCGCGGTGGCCGGCCCATGATCGCCAGGTCGATGGTCTGCTGCTGCAGCGCGGTGATCGTTACGTCACGGTTACCCACCCGCAGCAGCACATCGATCCCCGGATGCGCACGCTGCAGCGCCGCAACCAGCCCGGGCGCGAAATACTTGGCGGTCGAGACCACCCCCAGCACCACCACCCCCGACTGTCCGTCGCGCAGCGCCCGAATGCGCCGCGCGGCGCCGTCAAGCGCCGCACGGATGGTGTGATCGGCCTCGAGCAGGGCTTCGCCTTCGGGCGTCAGCCTCCCGCCGCCGGCACCGCCGCGGCGCAAGAGCTTGCAGCCGGCGTTCTCTTCCAGAAGGCGCAGCTGTGTGTGCACCGCCGGGGCCGTCAGCCCCAGCGTATCGGCCGCGGCGGTGATCGAGCCGGATTCAGCCACCGCCCTGAGCGCACGCAACTGCTTGAAGGTTATGGAATCCGTCTTCATGTTAAAATTTTCTTACTCTCACTTTTGATTAATTAAATTTTATAAATGCATCGAACCTGCCATAGCAAGGTATTGCGCGCGTCATGTCAGAATCGGGGGATATCATGCAACCGCAGCAGCAGACCATCATCGACAACAAGCATATCCCTGAGCGCCTGCGCCCGGCCATTGCCAGCCTGTGCGCCGTCGGTGCCGATCTCGCACATCTGATCGCACGCGGCCCGCTTGGCGGGGCCCTGGGGGCAGCGGTGGGCGAGAACACCGACGGTGACCAGCAGAAGGCGCTTGACGTGATGGCCGACGAGGCCTTTTCCGACGCGCTGAAAGATGCCGGCGTGCGCTGGTATGCCTCGGAAGAACAGGAAGAGGTGGTGGAGCTTGATCCCGCGGGCAGCCTGGCCCTGGCAATCGATCCGCTGGACGGCTCGTCCAACATCGACGTGAACGTGTCGATCGGCACGATCTTCTCGGTCTTCGATGCCGGCGACGACGCCAATGCAAGCTTCCTGCGCCCGGCCCGCGAACAGATTGCCGCCGGCTATATCATCTATGGCCCGCAGACGGGGCTGATGATCACCTTCGGGGCGGGCACGATGTTCTTCGTGCTCGATCCCGACAGCAACCGTTTCGTCCTGGTCAACGAGGCGGTGGAAATCCCTGCCACATCGACGGAGTTCGCGATCAACGCCTCGAACTACCGCCACTGGTCAAAGCCCGTGCGGGCCTATATAGACGACTGCCTTGCCGGCACGGACGGTATCCACGGACGCAACTTCAACATGCGCTGGGTGGCTTCCCTCGTGGCCGAAACCCACCGCATCCTGAGCCGGGGCGGCGTCTTTCTTTATCCTTCCGACAGCCGCCCCGGCTATGAACGGGGACGCCTGCGGATGGTTTACGAATGTGCGCCGATCTCGTTCCTGGTGGAACAGGCGAAAGGCCGCGCCACCGACGGCACCGACCGGATCCTCGATCTGAAGGCCGCAGAACTGCACGCACGCACCCCGCTGGTGTTCGGCTCGGCCGAAAAGGTGGATCGTGTTGCCGCCTATCACGACCTTCCGCAAGAGGAAGTCTCGGCTCTCTTCGGCTCTCGTGGCCTCTTTCGCGAATAAGGAACATCTGACATGAGCAAGAAACACCCCATCATCTCCGTGACGGGCTCTTCGGGCGCCGGTACCTCGACGGTGAAGAACACCTTCGATCAGATCTTCCGCCGCGAAGGTGTGAAGGCGGTCTCGATCGAGGGCGACGCCTTTCACAAGTATGACCGTCAGCAGATGAAGGAAGAACTGGAAAGACACTATGCCGCCGGCGATCCCACCTTCAGCCATTTTTCCCATGAGGCGAACGAGCTCGAAGAACTCGAGCGCGTGTTTCGCGAATATGGCGAATCCGGCCGCGGACGCACCCGCCATTACGTTCACAACGAGGAAGAGGCCAGGAAATTCGGCGTCCCGCCCGGCAAGTTCACCGAATGGAAGGAATTCGAGGAAGACAGCGACCTCCTGTTCTACGAAGGCCTGCACGGCGCGGTGAAGAACGACAGGATAAACCTGCCGAAATACACCGATCTGAAGATCGGCGTGGTGCCGGTGGTCAATCTCGAATGGATCCAGAAGATCCACCGCGACAAGACCCAGCGCGGCTATACGACCGAGGCGGTGACCGATGTGATCCTGCGCCGGATGCACGCCTATGTGCACTGCATCATGCCCCAGTTCACCGAAACCGACATCAACTTCCAGCGCGTGCCGGTGGTCGATACCTCGAACCCCTTCATCGCCCGCTGGATTCCGACGGCCGACGAAAGCCTGGTGGTGATCCGCTTCAAGAATCCGGCCGGCATCGATTTCAGCTATCTGCTTTCCATGATTCATGACAGCTGGATGAGCCGCGCCAATTCGATCGTCATTCCGGGCGGCAAGATGGATCTGGCGATGCAGCTGATCTTCACCCCCATGGTTCACCGCCTGGTGAGCGAAAGCAAACGCGCCTGAGCAGCCCCCGAGGGAGGAACGAGATGACAATCCAAGGCAATATCGACACCACCGCCGAAGACCGCATGGCCAATGCGATCCGCGCGCTGGCGATGGATGCGGTGCAGGCCGCCAACTCGGGCCACCCCGGCGCGCCGATGGGGCTGGCCGATGTGGCCACCGTGCTCTACAACCGCTTCATGCGGGTGGATCCCTCGGCCGACAGATGGCCCGACCGCGACCGCTTCGTGATGAGCGCGGGGCATGGCTCGATGCTGGTCTATGCCATCAATCACCTGCTTGGCTTCGATGACATGGACATGGAGCAGATCCGCAATTTCCGCCAGTGGGGTTACCGCACCGCCGGCCATCCGGAATACGGCCATGCCAAGGGTATCGAAACCACTACCGGCCCGCTTGGACAGGGCATTTCCACCGCCGTGGGCATGGCGCTGGCCGAACGCATGCAGAACGCCCGCTTCGGCGACGATCTGGTGGATCACCACACCTATGTGCTGGCGGGCGACGGCTGCCTGATGGAGGGCATCAGCCACGAGGCCATCGATCTGGCCGGTCACATGAAGCTCGGCCGCCTGGTGGTGATCTGGGATGACAACACGATCACCATCGACGGCAAGACCGACATCTCCACCTCGACCGACCAGAAGAAGCGTTTCGAGGCCGCCGGCTGGCACGTCCAGGGCGTGGACGGCCACGACAAGGAGGCCATCGCCGCCGCCATCGAGGCTGCCCGCAACGATCCCCGCCCCTCGCTGATCGCGGCACGCACCATCATCGGTTTCGGCGCCCCCGGCAAGCAGGGAACCGCCGCCACCCACGGCGCACCCCTGGGCGAAGACGAAATCGCCGCCGCGCGCAAGGCCCTGGGCTGGAAACACCCGCCCTTCGAAATTCCGCAGGATGTCTATGACGCCTGGCATGCCGTGGCCGCCCGCGGCAAGGCGGCCCGCGAAGCCTGGGAAGCGCGCCTGGCCGCCTCGCCGAAGCGGGCCGCGTTCGAAGCCGCCCTCGGACCGCTCGACAAGGATGCCCTGAACCGGGCGATCACCGCCTACAAGCAGCGTCTCAGCCGGGATGCCCCCAAGGTTGCCACCCGCAAGGCCAGCCAGATGGCGCTCGAGGTGATCAATTCCGTGATCCCCAACACGGTGGGCGGCTCGGCCGATCTTACCGGATCGAATCTGACGAAGACCGAGGGCATGGAAACCGTCACCGCCGAAAACTATGCCGGGCGCTATATCCACTACGGCGTGCGCGAACATGGCATGGCGGCGGCGATGAACGGCATATCGCTGCACGGCGGGCTGCGCCCCTATGGCGGCACCTTCCTGGTGTTCACCGATTACTGCCGCCCCTCGATCCGCCTTTCGGCGCTGATGAACCAGCCGGTGCACTACGTGATGACCCATGACAGCATCGGCCTTGGCGAGGACGGCCCCACCCATCAGCCGGTGGAGCATGTCGCCAGCCTGCGCGCCATGCCCAACCTGCATGTGTTCCGCCCCGCCGATGTGGTGGAAACCGCCGAATGCTGGCAGGTGGCGATGGAAAGCGAGACCACCCCCAGCGTGCACTGCCTGTCGCGTCAGGGCCTGCCGACCCTGCGCACCAGCCACAGCGACGAAAACCTTTCGGCGCGCGGCGCCTATGTGCTGCGCGAGGCCCCGGGCGGCGAACGTGACGTGACGCTGATCGCCACCGGCTCGGAAGTGGCCATCGCCCTCGAGGCGGCCGACATGCTGGCAGGGGAAGGAATCCGCGCAGCGGTGGTCTCTGCCCCCTGTTTCGAACTGTTCGCCGAACAGGACAGGGACTGGCGCAACCGGGTGCTGGGCAGCGCGCCGCGCGTCGGCGTCGAGGCTGCGGTCGAGCAGGGCTGGGGCAGTCTGCTGGGTCCGGACAGCGCCTTCGTGGGGATGACGGGCTTCGGTGCCTCGGCCCCGATCGGCGATCTCTACGAAAATTTCGGCATCACGCCAAAGGCCGTTGCCGAAGCCGCGAAAAATCTTGTCTGAGGGAGAACAGGACATGACAGTTAAGGTAGGCATCAACGGCTTTGGCCGGATCGGCCGCAACGTGCTGCGTGCGATCATCGAGTCCGGGCGCGAGGATATCGAGGTTGTGGCGATCAACGATCTCGGGCCGGTGGAGATGAACGCGCATCTTCTGCGCTATGACAGCGTGCACGGCCGTTTTCCGGCCGACGTCACCTCGGGCGAGGACTGGATCGACGTGGGCCGCGGCAGGATCCGCGTCACCGCGATCCGCGATCCGCGCGAGCTGC
>Ga0256839_1000934_pt1 | contig 36928 bp, 25 predicted proteins | sample 354166metaG_FD_185968 | JGI IMG/M metagenome (GOLD analysis project Ga0256839, IMG submission 185968) | Hydrothermal vent microbial communities from Mid Atlantic Ridge, Atlantic Ocean - 354-166 | ecosystem: Environmental > Aquatic > Marine > Hydrothermal vents | place: Atlantic Ocean: Mid...
TGATAGAACATGCTGTTTCCCCCTAAAACTGGTGTGCGCCGTGACTGCCAAGACTCATGGTGTATTGCAACAAAAGCTGATTATCGGTTTTTTCATAAGAGTCATCACGGTTATATTGCAATCGAACTCGACTAAATTCGCTGGGCAACCACTCCAGCATGACACTGGTGCGCTTGGGGGTACGACCTTCACTACCCAGTCCCGCCTCACCTAATACAGCGGCATCGGAACCGCTGTTATTGCTCTCTAACTGGTCATAGCGTAAGCCCGCTCTCCATTGTGATTTAAATTGGTAGATGGCTTGTACATACCAGCCTTTTTGATGGCCGTCATAGCGGGTTGTTTCCACAGGAGGGCCGCTATTAAGCATGGTCACTGTTCCGTTTTCTTTGCGGTCAAAATATTCAAACTGGAGTTTTAAATTTTGATTTTTCGGGTTGCCATTGGGTGCCCATTTATACACTAGATCCAGACCATTTATTTTGCTGTCGCCACTAAATGAAGGGGTCTCTGCCACACCGCCGCCATGCGCACCATGGCCACCACTTTCCCGACCTTCTATGTTATTGGCTTGCCAATGGCTCAGACCCAACTGCCAACTGTGTTCAATGCCAATATCGCCGCCTATATCGGCAAAGGCAGTCCATGCGCCTATGCCATTTGTCCTGCCCGATGCGGGGTGGCGACTACCACTTAAGACTTCTGCGCCCAATTGTAAAAAGGTATCGGTAGGGGCAATCCAAGTAAATTGCATACCATCATCAATCAACTGATTGCCGAATAGACCGCGATAAATCAACGGCGCATCGGCAAAATCCCAATAGTGCGCATGTTGTTTATTGAGATAACCCATCTCTGACAAGAAGCGACCTGCTTTTACGGTCATGCCATTGCCTAGCCCCAGCGTTTGTATAAAGGCTTCTTCCAGCTCAACTTCCGTTGCGCCTTCATGTTCAGCAAGGGCGAGTGTCATTTTTCCGTAAAATTTATCATCAATGTTGGCACTCATAATCAGCTCGCTATGACCAACAGACAACCCTTTTTCACCTAAGCCTGCTTCACCAGCGAGGGCAAAACCTGGCAATTCATAGTTTTCTGGATCGTTATCAAAACTGGCGTAACGACCATCCAGAATTAAACTAACGGCAGGATTAAATGTATTGCTAGCCGTGGACGCAGAATATGATGTATTGGTTTGCTCCGCTTTAACCTTGACTTCTTTTACATTGCTTTCTGTCTTGAGCAATCTGGATTCTAATGCCTGAATGCGCTGCTCATAGTCTTTTTTAAGCGCATTCAATTGTTGTTTTATGGACTCGGTTTCACTCTCGGCGAAGAGCAGAGTTGAATTGAATAGTGTGGCTGTTATGGCAGCCATAAGTAATGTTTTATGCATGGGTATCTCTTTCGTAAACGAAAATATTCGCCACAAGAAAAAAGACTTGTGACAGTTAAAAAAGCATTGATTTTCTTACGAGAAAGAAGGGGGTGCGCGTATATGACAGGCAGTTTTCGGTGAGGATAAGCAGATAGTGACTATCTGGATAGAGGGTAGTCTATGACCAGCAATAATCGAGAGTGGTAAAGCATGAGAAATCAGCCCATTTCCTGACTTCTCGCACTGTGAAAATATTTGACATGATTGATCTTGAGCATGGAACGGGTGCTCCGCAGAGTGAATAAGCACACCAAACTGACCGATAAGCAAAAGCATACTTATTAGTGCTATCTGTATATGAGTATGCTTTCGGTTTATCATTTATGTGATGTGCTCTGTGCTACTGCGAAACCTAACGTCGCCCATAACCACGCGGTAAAATGTCCGTGTTGATGGGCCTTGATACTTATTGAGCCCTCTCCCCAGCTTCACTCTGTTTGGGTAAACTGGACGGCGACCAAACCAACAAGAGGAGAAAGCTCAATGAACTTTTACAATAACATGCATCCTTACTACTGTGGTATCGATTTATAGGCCAGAATACTCTATATCTGTATTATCGATCAACTCGGTGAGGTTCTCGTACACAAATAAATCTCAGTTACCCCCGAAAAAATAATAGGGGTCAGTTCTGTTGTGTTATATTTAAAATAGACATATGCTTCCCCCGAAGTGATTGCAGCGGTTGCGCGAGTGTTTGACGTAAAAAAAGTGGCTGTGCTAACGCCGCAAAAGGGTCGGCAAGAAAGTGATTTGGCACGTAAGTTTGCGATGTATTGTTGCCAACAGTTAGCCTAGGGGTATGGGTAAATATCCGGCGCACGCCGTGATATTGGTAATTTTAGAGGGTTTTGCGGCACACGCCGGATATCGTCGGGATATCGGGTGAAAATATGGTTTTGCAACTTGTTGAATATACAGAAATTAATATCAATTTATTCAATATCTATTCAATGTCAAGGTGTGCTGCTTGACTCCATCATTTTCATGCCATTCAATAATACTGTATATACACACATCATAGCAGGTGCTTGAAAAATCTTTTGAAAATATCAATGGTGTGGTGCGCACGAAGCAGTCACAGCGTATCCCGGTGGTTTTTTCCCGCGAGGAGATTCTTCGCCTCCGATTGAAGGATATTGATTTTGAGCGTCTTGCTGGGTGAGCCGCTATGACCGATATAGCACGTTGCCTTTTGCGTCTGGCCGCAATAGCAGGCTATTACTCCTCCTCGCGTTTTGCCAGTCATAAAATTCAACGCACTTTATCGGCCATTCAATTGCGGATTTTAGGTTGAAATGCTTTCAGGGCTCCTAATGATTGTGCCAGTTTGTCTGATGGCGTGGCTGTAGTATAGGCAGGCAGTATAAGCATGGTGAAGTGTGTAATTTAAAGCGCCTTCATGTATTCCAGTAGTTCCAGTTTTTCTGTTTTGTTTAACTCAGTGGTGCCGTATTCATGACCTTCATTTGAGTTGCCAAGCAGGCGAGTGTCAAAGGTAAAGGCTTTGCCTTCCGCCAGCTCAGGTATGGAGATAAAACCAACTTTATTTGGATCAAACTCCCGGCTGCCGAGGTGGAATGTGACGGAGCGTTGTGCTTGTGGCAGTAAAATTTCATACAAATTGGGTACTGAGCCATTATGCAGGTAGGGTGCAGTAGCCCAGATGCCATTAAGTGGTCTTGCTTTATACACGGCGAGCGGGTTGTCTTCGACGGATGAGGTTGTTGATTGATCAGCGAGTTTTAACCCTTTGCGCATGGCCTCATATTGTTGCAGTAATTGAACCAGTTTAGATTCATGCTTGTCACTTCGGCCATCGCTTGAGGTTGCTGCGGCAGTGCCACCTTCGAATTCTTCTACAGCGGCAATGATGGCGTGAATGGGTTGGTCTAACAAAGCACCGACGACAGCGTTAACGAGCGGGTCCAGTCCCGATGTTTCAGCTGGAATGACATCACCGGCTATGACCAGTTCTTTGCGGCCTTCAAATTTTCCAGCCGGACGAGTGGCCAGCATATTGCGCAGTTCCTGGGGGTCGGTTTTAACGTCGGCCAACGGTGTCAGGACGGCGTTGTAAGGCTTTCCTTCGTCTTCCCGTTTTATCACCTGATGGCAGTTTGAACAGTATTGCTGGTAATGAATTTCCCCTTTGGCGGCCAGAATGGGGTCAATGGCGGGCAAGTATTGTGCGGGCCACTGGGGTGAGCGTAGTTCAGCAACCCATTGTTCTAGCATTCCGAGGTTTTTTATCGCCAATGAGGATTTGTATTGTTTGATCGTGGGGTCATCCGGAATATGTAGTTGACCATAGACACCCAGCACTTCGCCACCATTGCGAATCAGTGCGCCCAGGCTTAATGGGCCATTGGGTGCAAACCCGGGCCACTGTACAACATTGGATTGATGGGTTCCCCACAGGAAGGGGTAGCTGACAGGGGCATCTGATGCACGGCCATTATTGGGTGCGCCACTGAATTCTGCCAATATCTGGTTGAATATGGCACCAATGGCATCCACTCGGCCATAGCCGTAGTCAGGTTGATCTGGCGTTGGATGGTTGATTTGATTGCGTTTGGCTAATACTTCGGTTTGCTGTAGCAAGGCATTGCGTAGTTCGGATTTTTGGTTTGGTGTGTAGTTTTCACCTAATATCCGGCCGGCAAAGCGATCAAACTTTTGGCTGTTTTTATAGGTTTCAGACATGGCGGAAACCAGGTCTAGGTTGAACGTTTCGAAATCGGCCATTGTCGGTCCGCCATCAATACGCATTTCTATATTCTGGTAGCGAATTTGTGCGGTGTGACAAGCTGAGCAGCTAAAGCCCATCCAGGCCTGCTGAGTTTTTTTGTCGATATCTTTAGTAAAGCCGACGGCCAGACCATCCGGGTTCCAGCGGCTTTTTTGACTGGGCAGGTATTTTAGGCGTGAAATATTGGCATTGTCTCTGAATAGTATTTGGCTGTTTTCCTGTTCTAAATGCAAATACCAAGTGTAAGGCATGATGCGCGATCCTTGCGTCGTGGTGTAGAAGGATTGCTGAGTGTCTACTGTCCAGCCCTGATCCAGATCAACAACATAGCCTATTGCACCGGCGGTGTGCTGTCCTTCTTGTATATCTGTTCCGGTTTGTTGTGCCGAGCACGATATTAATCCGAGTGTTGTAAATGCAATTAAGATTGTTGTTTTGTTAGTTTGCCACATATTTATCTCCCTGATTTATTGATATTGAATATCAAGTTCCATTTCGGTTTGTGATTATAGTTTATTTATGCAGCCTCTTAGCGGCTTTCTGCGGTTACACTTGATCGAGGTTTCAAAATAAATAAACAACCTCGCAGCAGAGTATCTCGCTACGCAAAGGCGGGGTATCAATACCATTACGTCACTCCGGCGAAGGCCGGAATCTAGAAGGGTTCGCCAAAAGTAGGCGCTTTTAAGCGCTCTATGGATTTCGGCTACAAATGGGCCGGAATGGCGGCATTCACAGCAAGCTGCGGGGAATTAAACCTCAAGCGATTAACATGTATTTTTTGTAGGGGTGGGTTTGAGGTGAGAAAGGGATGAGTTTGCTTTCTTTATAATATAAAAAATGAATTAAGTACGGTGGACTTTGGTGAGGCACGAACCCCGGCATGATCATAATGCGGAATGTGAGTTTTGTGGTTTTTGTGATTAAAATGAATTTATTTGTGGTAGATTAAATATGGTTTTGGAGGTGATTTGTTGCTCTGGTATGTTGAGGTTTTAAAAAAAACATTTTCTCCAGTCTGCGCAGTGGTTGCTCAAAACAGCCCGACAATCACTTATTTCTCAGATAGGTTATCTGCTGTTTTTTCAAAAAATGACAGTAATGCCATCCGGTTGCTCTCTTCATTGAATGTGCCGCCATGAAAACCGCGAGACTCCAGAAACTGTTTTGGTGAAGTCGCTGCCTGGTACAGTCGTTCTCCATGTGAATAGGGGATGACGTTGTCATCACGGCTATGGATCAGCAGCAAAGGCATTGGCGTGATTTGTGCAATATAGTTGATGGGGTTATATTGTTTAACTACCATCCAGCTTGCGGGATATTGCAGTAACCAGGTTAACCAGTTGCCTGCTGCGACATGACGGACAATATCGCTATAGCGGGTAAACGCCGCATCGCTGATAACACCGTTCAAGTGTTGCCTTGCTTGTTCATCTGTTGCTGCAAAATAAATAGCCAGACTTGCCCCAAGGCTTTGGCCTAACAGGTAGAGGGGGGTGTCGGCTATATCGTCTCGCTCAAGCAGCCATTGCAGACCGGCTTTGATATCCCACAGCGCACCGGGTAGTGCGGCTTTTCCTTCTGATAATCCATAACCGCGATAATCAAGCAATAATACATTGTAACCTTCATCCGGTAACCAGCGTACACTGTGAATGTGAGTGCTGATGTTTTCAGCATTGCCATGGAGGTAATAGACGGTGCCTCGCACTGTGCCTACTGCGGGTAAAAACCATGCATGCAGTCGCACACCATCTTCAGCTTGCAGTGAAACATTTTTATAGGCTAGACCGAGCTGATCTGGTGTTTGCAAATGGCCTCGATAGGGATAGAAGAAAAGCCCTGAACAACTGGCCAGCATGATAACCAGAAAAGCAGACAGGGCGGTTCGTGCGAAACGTTTTGATGTTTGGTTACACATTTTTTTCAAAAATGGTAACGATAAGCCAGATTGAATTGCGAGTACCGGTCATGGCGATTATGGTTGTAGTCGGCACTGATATTTATGCCATGATTTTTTGCTATAACAAAGTTCTGATTGTAACGAATCCGGGTGCGATAATAATCATCTAAAAAACGCTCTCCGCTTAGTTCCAGTCGTGTGGTGCTTTTGCCAAAATGCCAGAGAAATCCACTGTCCATACCCAGGGCTGGTTCTATTCCGCTGGTTGATAAACTCTGGTTGTATTCCAGGCGTCCCGTCGCCAGGGCATAAAACAGCCCGTCAGCCGCTAATGCATAACTGGCACCCCAACCCGCTGTTACGTGGGGAGTCAGGCGATCTTTGCCATCGGTTATCTGGCGTTCAAGGCCAGTGTAGACTTTCCATGATGTTGGTTGAAAAAAACGGGTGCGCGGTGTGAGTGATATGATATCGATCATGTCCAGTTGTTGTAGACGAAAATCGCCGGAGTCCATGACACGCATCTGAATATTGGCCATGTTAATTTGAGCACCACGTAAAAACCCGTGTTCATTATCTTCCAGGCTGTGAAAGGCCATGCGCATTGCCACTTCGACAAACCCTTTATTGTTACGTTCTCCTGCCGAAATTGATATCCGCCGGGAATGATGGCCCAGCTCCGGCGGCAGGGGTTCCACAATAGGCGGGGGTTTTATGTTGTCAGGATAGTTGTTTAACAGTGTTAACAGGCGATGACTATTTCGTGCCTGTTCATCGCTACGCACTTTGCCTCCCTGTTGGTAGCGCTGGTAACGATAGGCGGCATCAATAATGTGTGCTTTGCGTTCATTATTCAGGATGGCAAAATCAGCATGTTCATACACACCAGGATCAGCAGCGAGCTGCTGCATGAGGGCTTGTTCTGAACCGGACAAGGTTTCAATCAATGCGGATAGCTCGGTTACCCGGGCGGGACGAAAACGTCGTGATTTAATCATGCCGACCCGTTCGATGGCTTTCACGGTATCAATAGGGATTGCTGTAATGCCAAATTCATCGGTCAACTCGATTCCGGGGCGGGCGACTTCTAGTAATTCAAGTAGCCGGTATGAGCAGTTTTCATCAAAAAAATAGTAGTCGAAGTTGATTTCTTTTAGTTCCCACAGGTGGGTTACCATGCGATCCACTTCTTCCGGAGTTAAGTTCAGCTGGTATTCCCAGATATCACGTTTTTCGATGCGATTGTATTCCTGTATTTTTTTGAAGTAGGGGGCAACGATAAAAATTCCGGGATAACCGCCGGTCAATCCTTTGAAGGCATAAAAAAGTGAATTATCTCCTTCGGTGACGTTGGCACCGAAGTTAATAGCAAAAGAGAGCCAGTCTGAATCTTCTTCAACGGCGGAATGATCCAGGCGCAATAGTGTATGGCCAAACATGGAAGAAGGACTGTTAAGGTGGTAGGTGGGAAAAATCAACGTCGCACGCTGTGCTTTGACCATAGCGTACCATTCGGCATAGTCGGGACAGCTGATTTCAGGCAGCGTTTTTGTCTCAATCGACAGTTGCTTTTGAAGCCAGTGTAACCGGGCTACAAAACGACATTGGGCATGATCATTGCCCGATACATCACGACGGTACAATGCTGACAATGTTGCTTGCAGTTCTGCCTTGGGGCTGGTTGCACCATCCACAGCATTAAAAAAACGTACATCGTCAACAGCACTGGCATAACCGTCAGGGCTGCTGCGGTCCTTATCATAATGCAGTAAATTGAGCCACTCTTGATGTTGCCACAATTGCTGTTGCTTTGCTTGTTGTTGTAAATGCTGTTGAATATCTGTCAGCTTATTATCAGACAGTGCAGCGTTTACTACACCGTGCATTGTTATTAAAAACAGAAGCCCGCAGAGTTGATAGAGACCACTTCGTATTCGCTTAAACACATTTGTCTACCAGGAAAAATTACGAAAAAAAACTCTGTGTCAAATGACACAGAGTTTTTATTGGGAACAACAATATCTGTTGATTGAAAACAGAAATTGTTACGCGGCGTATTTCGCCAGACGTGAGTTGGCTTTCATCAATGTATTTAGTGATGCGGTGACTTCTAAAGCGGTCACATTTTCATGAGGGAAAATGCTATTGAAGTTGTCGTGCGCTACTTTGGCGAACAACTCTCTGTCTGCTTTTTCAACACCCATGGATGTTGCTACTGCATTCAAGGCATCACCATGGCCGCGTGCCACATCTTCGGAAAACTCATCCATCATGTTGGACACCATTGATGAGCCACCATAAGTCAACGTGCCACCTGTTGAGCAGCCATTGGTTCCTGATGTCATGCCAAATGTGTTGTTACCTGATGTGCCATTGGTGGTGGAAGCAGCAAAATGAGGGCCAATGCCGGACTGACCATCAAACAACAGGTTGCCCCAGCCACAATCCGGGCCACCTGGCGCTACTGCTAGCACCGCAGAAGACGAAATTAGCAAAACAGATCCTGCTATCAGTTTTTTCATGTACTACTCCTCATTGTTTGTTTACGTTGTGAAAAACACCTGAAAAACGCACGCTGATGCTAAACCAAACAAACAGCGATGGCAATTTTCAGCCATTCGCAGGAAGGGTAAGCATGTTCCAGTCATTTTTTTTGCGCTTGCTGGTGGACATAAAATTCTGCGTGCACGAGACACATTTCCCAGGGAAAAGCGCCATTCGTAGAAGCTGAGAGGCAATGGCTCGCTCAGGAAGTTATTTGCATATTGCAAAAAATAATGTAAAAAATACAACTACTTATGCTTGCAAAGCCTGAGACGGCAACATTAGAATGCGCGTATTGAAAAACTATCGGTTGGCAATGCAACGAAGCCCCGGGTTTAATTTTTAGACTAATTATAAACACACTGGAGAAGTATTGATGAATCGCTATGGTTTAACTGTAACCACATTAGTCTCGGCATTTGCCGTCAACACCGCAATTTACGCGGGAGAAAATAATAATGACGGACGGTGGTATATCAGCCCGTCAGTCAACTACATCATCGCTGACGATGACCGCAGTGCAGATAATGATATTGGTTTGCAGCTTGGTATCGGCAAGGAAGTTTCAAAAAACTGGAATATTGAATTAAATCTCTTGTCCGACCAGCTTGATTTTGAAGCAGGTTCAGGTGAATTTAAACAATATGGTTTGGGCCTGGGTGCTTTGTATTTCTCTGATCGCAGCAGTCGTATAGCGCCTTACGGCTTGCTGGGTCTTGGTGCTCTGCGTACCAAAGTGCCTGGGAGCCGTAGCACCGATCCGATTGCCGAAGTGGGCGTCGGACTCATGAGCCGCTTTGAAGACAGCGATATGATGCTCCGGCTTGAAGCACGTTATCGTTACAACGAGGACGATAGCAGCATCCCCTCGGAAGATAATTTTGGTGACTGGATCGTGGGCCTCGGATTAACCATTCCTTTCGGCGGCAGTTCTGCTCCAGCGGCACCTGCGCCAGTTGATAATGATAAAGATGGCATTGACGATAGTGCCGATAATTGTGCCAACACTGTTCTAGGTGCTGCGGTTGATGTTCACGGTTGTGAGCTGGACACTGATAACGATGGTGTTAAAAACAGTGCTGACAGCTGTCCCGATACTGCGCCGGGTACCACAGTTGATGCTCGTGGTTGCAAGCAAGACGGCGACGATGACAATGATGGCGTTAAAAACAGCGTGGATGGTTGCGCCGATACCGCAAAGGGTGCTGCGGTTGATGCCCGTGGCTGTGAGCTGGACAGTGATAACGATGGCGTTGGGAACAGTACTGACAGCTGCCCTGATACTATTTTGAATGCCAAGGTTGATGCCAAAGGTTGTGAACTGGATGATGACAGTGACGGCATCAAAAACAGTGCTGATAACTGTGCCAATACTGCACCGGGTGCCAAAATTGATAATCGAGGTTGTGAGCTGAAAGAAGTCATCGCACTCAAGGGCGTCACCTTTGCCAATAACTCAGCAGTGTTGACTGGGAATTCCACGGACATTCTGGATGATGCCGCCGCTACTTTGCATCGCAATGCGGGCCTTAAGGTCGAGGTTGCCGGTTATACGGATAACCGAGGGGCTGCTGCATACAATGTTCGTTTGTCACAAAAACGTGCAGAAACTGTCCGTGACTATTTGGTTGCGCAAGGTGTTTCAGTAGACACCTTGAGCGCCAAAGGTTACGGCCCGGAAAACCCGCTTGCTGATAATGCCAGTGCGGATGGTCGTGCAGTCAATCGGCGTGTCGAGTTGCGTATTCTGAAAAATTAACGTGTAGTTATCCCGTGCGGTATGGTGAATATCTATCGCACGGGATAGATGAAAAAAATTAAAAACCGGAGAGTAGTATGGATATCCTAAATGGTATAGACAGCAACATGGTCAATGAATATGTTATCCCCTGGTCGATCAGCCTCGCTTCCGCTCTGATTGTTTTTGTCATCGGGCGCTGGGTTGCAAAACTGGTTGTTAAAGGCATGAAGCGGGTGCTTGAAAAAGCCGGGGTGGAAGCAACTCTGAGTAATTTCCTCGGCAATATTGTTTACGCGGCTTTGCTGATTGCCGTCATTATCGCGGCACTTAATCAGCTGGGTGTGGACACGACGTCGGTGCTTGCCGTATTTGCTACTGCCGGCCTGGCCATTGGCTTGGCCCTGAAAGATTCCTTGGGTAATTTCGCAGCAGGCGTTATGTTGATTCTCTTCAAGCCTTTCAAAATCGGTGATTTTGTCGAGGCGGGTGGCTCGGCAGGTGTTGTTGAAAGCATCACTATATTTAATACTGTGATGCGTACAGGTGATAACCGCGAGGTGATTATTCCCAACGGGCAGATTTATGCGGGTACGATTATCAATGTGAGCGCGCGTGAAACCCGTCGTGTCGATCTGGTCTTTGGTATTGGCTATGACGACAATATCAAAGAGGCCAAAAAAATTATTGAACAGGTATTGGCCGCTGATGAGCGTATTCTCAAAGATCCGGCACCGTTAATCGCCGTTGGTGAATTGGCAGACAGCAGTGTCAATCTTAACGTTCGCCCCTGGGTGAAGAGTGCTGACTACTGGGGGGTTTATTTTTCCCTGCTGGAAAATGTCAAAGAAGCCTTCGATGCCAAAGGCATCAGCATTCCTTACCCGCAAATGGATGTACACAATCCCAAAGCCGCCTGAGTCCCGGTTAGTTTTATTTTTTACCTAGGCTCTGCTTGTGCTGAGTGAGTATGAGCACTTGCAGGGTTTACGTAGACTCCGCAGTTGAATGGGCCTGTAGAGTGCGTTGAATTTTGTGGCTGGCAAGGCGCGATAGCAAGGCGCGATAAAGGTAACGTGCTATACTGATCGTCGCGACTCACTCAGCCAGTGAATGCGCCAAAACCACCCAACAAGCTATTTATCAAGATGTGAATACATCCTCGAAGCAGTCAACTGTGGAGTCTAGGTTTAGGCTTTAATAAAATCTGCCTTCTCCTTCAGGTCTTGTTTTGAATCGTTTGTATGCCCATTGATACTGGGCTGGCTGCTGTAACACACACTGCTCAACCGCTTGATTAAGGTGGGTGGCTTTTTGTATCTCATCACCCTCCGACCATGCGGCATCCGTTTTTTGGATGTGCAAATGATAACCTTTACCCTTCGGTAGACGCTCTGCATAAACCATAAACACCTCCGCTCCGCTTTTTGCTGCGAGGCGGGAGATCAAGGTCATCGTATTGGCCTGTACACCAAAAAAAGGGGCAAAGACACCGGAAGCCCGGTCTGGTTCTTGATCAGGCAAAATGGCAACCAGCTCTCCACGCCCCAATGCTTTATAAAGTGCCCGTACACCACTGGCATCGGTACGTACCAGCGTTGAGCCAGTTCGTTCACGGGCTACGCGGATAAGCTTGTCCAAACCCTGAATTCGGGGTGGTCGATACAGTGTTGTCATGGGCCCGCAACGTGAACAGTAAAGCCCGGCGACTTCCCAGGCACCCAGATGCGGTGCCGCCAGGATCACGCCTTTGCCGCGCGCGATGACTTTTTCCAGTGACGAGAGGCCACTGACATTCTGTATTTTGGCTAAAATGTGTTCTGCTGACCATAGCCAGTGTCCGCCGGTCTCCAGCGCCGCCTTGGTTGTTTCCTGTAAACTTTTACGCACTAGCTGACGTCGCTCCTGAGCGGTCCATTGGGGAAAACACCGGTCTATATTGCGTCGGGTGACGTGTCGCAGTGGGTTGTTGATGCGATTAAACAGATTTCCCAGTCCGTCACCCAGAGCATGAGTGACCGGCAGGGGTAGCAGTGACGTAAGTCGCAACAGCAGTTTGAAAGCTACCACGCGCATCATCATGAGCAGGTTTCCAGCGGGGTGGCCGGAGCTCTGTCGGAAATATCTGACCAGGCATCAGCAGTATTTCCGTCTTGAGAATAAAACTGCGAATTCATCAGCGGCTTGAGTGTGCTCAACAAGCTTTTGAATAATAATGTATTATTTTTTTCTTCGGCAGCTAGCAGTGTTTTCATGTGCTGGCGTTGAGTCGGCATCTGAAAACAGGCGGGACAGCTGTCAGGAATCACTGGTAGTCTGGCAGTTTTAGCAAAAGCCGCCGTCTGATGCTCCCGCACGTAAACCAGAGGACGGATAACCCGTATATCGCTTGCATCGTTTTGGTAACATGCCTTCATGGTGCGCAATTGTCCGCCATAAAAAGCCGACAGTAAAAAGCTTTCAGCGAGATCATCCAAATGTTGACCCAGCGCCAGCACGTTGTATCCTTCATCACGCAGAACGCGGTACATGATGCCGCGTTTGATGCGCGAACAAAATGCACAATAGGACGGTTTTCCCATGTGTTTTTTGGCCATTTTCATAATGGGCTGGGCCTCGAAAAAATAGGGTATACCCAGTTTAGCCAGATAGGGTTTGAGGCGTGCTGGCTCAAAGCCTTCCACCATCGGATCCACCGTCAACGCACCCACCTCAAAGCGCACCGGGGCGCACCGCTGAAAGTGCAATAACAAATGCAGCAGCGAGAGTGAGTCCTTACCTCCGGAAACCCCTATCAGAATACGGTCACCTTCGCGGATCATTTTATGATCACTGATTGCACTCCCTGTTGGATGTAACAGGGATTTGGGAGGGCGTGATTCTGGGGTGGAAAATATTTTTCTCATGGACGCATAGTGTACCTTGTCGGTTATAAAGTCAGGGAATTACTGATCTGAGCCTGAGTGAAAAGTGTGGGATTTACTTTGTCCGCACTGTAGGGGTGTGTTAACGATCATCGTGCGTGGCGGAATTCTGGTTCTTTTTTGCACTAGTCGCGTCGCCTAAAGCGCCTACTATTGGTGTGGTTCGTTGCAATAGAACCACTATTACGCCTCATCAGGCCTTGCCAGCACAAAAAATACCTCAGAATTACGCTCACGCCGATAATAGTTAACGCTCCCCAACACTTGCCGCAGATTACATGGTTTTATTTTGTATATATAATGAAGTGCGCGGAGACGCTCCCGTCACGCATAAAAATAAAAAGGCTGCGCGTTAATGGAAATGTTTCACATCCTGAATCACTGGCACTGGTGGGCTCTGGGTGCATTGTTTGTGCTCGGTGAGCTTATAACTCCCTGTATCTATTTTGTCGCCATCGCTATTGCTGCTGTACTGGTCGGTCTGGTTGTCCGGTTTGTGCCTGAAATGGCGGGGTTGTGGCAACTGGGTCTGTTTGTCAGTCTGGCTCTGATTAATACAGGCATCGCGCGTAATATTCGCAATAAGCGGAACAGCGCCCCGCGATAAAACATCTGACAAAACACCTCTGACAACGTAAACCTATCGATAAAGGATGACATCATGAGTACCAACAAGCATGTCAAAAGTATCAGCCCCATCGAAGCGCAAAAGCTACTGGAAAAAAATCCCAGTGCGGTATTGATTGATGTGCGCTCCGCCATGGAATTTTTGTTTGTGGGGCACCCTAAAGGTGCCGTGCATGTCGCATGGATCGATGAACCTGATTGGAAGGTTGATCCTGCTTTTTCTTCCCATGTACGCAAAGTGATGCTTGGCGGCCTTAATTGCGATGACGGTGGATGTACGCCTGTGGTGTTGATTTGTCGTAGCGGTAAACGCTCTCACGAAGCGGGGGAAGCCTTGGTCAAAGATGGCTTTAATAATATCTACAACGTGTTAGAGGGTTTCGAGGGCGAGCTGGATGAAGAGCATCATCGCTCCACTTTGGGTGGTTGGCGTTTTCACAACCTGCCTTGGGAGCAATGCTGAGTTTCAAGAGCCGGAAGCTGAACCCCTGGCACTTCATGCTAGAATGTCTGGCTATTTTCCCCGTATACCGGTATCCCCATGACTGAATTCGAAAAATGCCTCAAAAACCAAATCCTCATTCTGGACGGTGCTATGGGCACTATGATCCAGCAACATAGTCTGGATGAGGCCGGTTATCGCGGCGAACGTTTTGCCGACTGGCACAGCGACCTGAAAGGCAACAATGACTTACTGTCATTGACCCAGCCACAAATCATCCGTGACATTCATGAGCAATACCTGGATGCCGGTGCTGATATTGTCGAAACCAATACGTTCAGCGCCAACGCGGTATCCATGACCAACTACCACATGCAGGACATAGTCTATGAGTTGAATGTAGAGTCTGCCAAATTGGCACGCGCTGCTTGCGATTCTCGCGCAACGGCGGACAAGCCTCGCTTTGTGGCTGGCGTACTTGGCCCTACTGATCGCACCGCCACCCTGTCTCCGGATGTTAACCGTCCCGGTTTTCGTAATATTGATTTCGACACACTGTGCGAAACCTATCTGGAAGCCACCAAAGGCCTGGTAGACGGCGGTTCCGATATTATTCTGGTAGAAACTATCTTTGACACCCTTAATGCCAAGGCCGCGCTATACGCTATCGCAGATTATTTTGAAACCAGTGGTAAGCGTCTGCCAGTAATGATTTCCGGCACGATTACTGATGCTTCCGGGCGCACTCTCTCCGGACAGACTGCCGAGGCATTTTGGAATTCAGTGCGCCATATTGATCCCATCAGTTTCGGCTTTAATTGTGCGTTAGGTGCGGCAGAATTACGGCAATACGTGGAAGAAATCGCAGGTATCGCTAACTGCCATATCAATAGTCATCCTAACGCTGGTTTACCCAATGAATTTGGTGAGTATGACGAAACGCCAGAAGAAATGGCCGCAGAAATCGAAGAATGGGCAAAAAGTGGTTTTGTGAACATCATCGGCGGCTGCTGTGGCACCACTCCGCCCCATATTAAAGCCATCGCTGATGCTGTGGAAAAGCATGCGCCGCGCGTGATACCGGAAGATGATCACACTTGCCGGTTGGCCGGACTGGAACCCTGCAACATCACTGCTGAATCATTGTTTGTTAACGTTGGTGAACGCACCAATGTCACTGGCTCCGCCAAGTTTAAACGATTGATTCTTGAAGAAGAATTTGACGAAGCGTTGAGTGTGGCTCGCGAACAAGTAGAAAATGGCGCGCAAGTGATCGACATCAACATGGATGAAGCCATGCTTGATGGCGTTGCTGCCATGCGTGACTTTCTTAATCTTATCGCCTCAGAACCGGATATTTCCCGGGTGCCGGTGATGATTGATTCCTCAAAGTGGGAAATCATTGAAGCCGGTCTCAAGTGCAATCAGGGCAAAGGCATCGTCAACTCCATCTCCCTGAAAGAAGGTGAAGCAGCGTTCATTAAACACGCCAAAAAAGTACGTCAATACGGTGCGGCAATGATTGTCATGGCCTTCGACGAAGAAGGACAGGCTGATACTGAAGCACGCAAAATCGAAATTTGCACGCGCTCGTATACAGTGTTGACAGAGATCGTTGGTTTTCCGCCGGAAGATATTATTTTCGATCCGAACATCTTTGCGGTAGCCACGGGCATCGAGGAACACAATAACTACGGTGTGGATTTTATTGAGGCCACGCGCAAGATCACCGATGCCTTACCTTATGCCAAGGTGTCTGGCGGTGTATCCAACGTGTCATTCTCTTTCCGCGGCAACAACCCGGTACGTGAAGCAATCCATTCAGTATTTTTGTATCACGCTATTCAGGCTGGCATGGATATGGGCATTGTCAACGCCGGGCAGCTCGCTGTGTATGATGACCTGCCTGCTGAACTGAAAGAGCGCGTGGAAGATGTGGTGCTTAACCGTCGCGATGATGCGACCGACCGCTTGTTGGAAATTGCAGACCAATACAAGGGTGACGGCAGCACCGCAAAAAAAGAGAACCTGGAATGGCGCGAGCTGCCCGTGGCCAAACGCCTTGAACACGCACTGGTAAAAGGCATCGACACCTACGCAGTAGAAGATGCTGAAGAAGCACGATTGAGTTTTGATCGCCCCATCCACGTTATTGAAGGCCCGCTGATGGATGGCATGAATGTGGTGGGTGACCTGTTTGGTGAGGGCAAAATGTTTTTGCCTCAGGTCGTAAAAAGTGCGCGTGTCATGAAAAAAGCGGTGGCCCATCTCATCCCCTTTATCGAGGCCGAAAAAGAAGAAGGCCAAAAAGCTGCTGCCAAAGTACTGATGGCCACGGTCAAAGGTGACGTGCATGACATAGGCAAAAATATCGTTGGCGTCGTCTTGCAATGCAACAACATTGAGGTCATCGATATCGGTGTAATGGTTCCTGCGCAAAAAATTCTCGATGCTGCCAAAGAGCATAAGGTGGATATCATTGGTCTTTCCGGTTTGATTACTCCATCGTTGGAAGAGATGACACATATTGCCAGCGAGATGCAGCGTCTAGGTATGGATATCCCGCTAATGGTGGGTGGTGCTACCACTTCGCGCGCGCATACTGCGGTAAAAATTGAACCCAACTATAAAAATGGCCCGAGCATATGGGTAAAGGACGCTTCGCGTGCCGTAGGTGTCGTACAGAACTTGATTTCTCCAGACCTGAAAAAAGACTTTGTTGCCAAACTGCAAGCTGATTATGTACAGGTACGCGAAAATCACGCCAATCGCCAGCGCGCCATTAAATGGCTGACTCTAGAGCAGGCGCGCACCAACAAAACCCAGATTAACTGGGCTGATTACACGCCTCCCGCTCCCAGAAAAACCGGGACACAGGTATTTGATGATTTCCCGTTGGAAGAGCTGCGTGACTACATCGATTGGACACCTTTTTTCCATTCCTGGGAATTAAAAGGCAGCTACCCGAAAATTTTTGATGATGCACAAAAAGGTGAAGAAGCTCGCAAACTGTTTGCGGATGCAGAAAGCATGCTGGATAAAATTATCAGCGAGAAATGGCTGCAAGCAAAAGCGGTGGTGGGTATTTTCCCCGCTAACAGCGTGGGTGATGACATCGAAATCTATACCGATGAGTCACGAAGTGACATTCAAGCCGTTTTTTATAATTTGCGCCAGCAACAGCAAAAAGCCGCTGGCAAACCTAACCGCTGCCTCAGTGATTTTATTGCACCCAAAGATAGCGGAAAAATCGATTATCTGGGTGGTTTCGCTGTCACTGCCGGTATCGGCATTGATGAGCATATCGCCGAATTTGAAAAAAATCATGATGATTACCGTGCCATTATGCTCAAAGCACTGGCCGACCGTCTTGCCGAAGCCTTTGCCGAGCGCATGCACGAAAAAATACGGCAGGAAATATGGGCTTACAATAGCGAACCACTCAGCAAGGAACAGCTCATTAAAGAACAATATAAAGGCATTCGTCCTGCCGCTGGTTATCCCACCTCTCCTGATCACACCGAAAAAGATAGTTTGTGGGTGCTGCTCGACGCGCAAAAAAACACCGGCATCTGGCTTACCGAAGCCAAAGCCATGGTGCCTACTGCTGCGGTCAGTGGACTGTATTTTGCGCACCCGGAATCTTGTTACTTCGCCGTAGGCAAAATTAACCGGGATCAGGTAACTGATTACGCTAAACGCAAAAAAGGGGATTTGCAGGATGTAGAATATTGGTTGGCACCTAACCTGGGGTATGATAAGGCCTGACTTTGTGATGTTTTTCGGGGGCGCATGACAGCAGGATTTATGCGGACGCCAGTGGAAATTATCTGTCTATTAAAGCCTGAAGTTACAATGCCGCTAAATTTACAGGTTTCTTGTTCCACGTTATGCTCCCTGCAACACTCTGGCACTCACTTTCGACGAGGTCTTGCATGAAAAATCTGATCACCCTGGCAACTGTTTTTCTGTTATGCCTGACGCCTTTGAGCTTCGCGAGTAAAATTTATAAATGGACCGATAGCGAAGGCAATACCCATTATGGTGAACACCCACCCAGCCAGAAGGCGACACAAATTAAGGTGCCCAAAGGCCCAGAACACACATCAGCTCCCCGACAGGTTAATCAGCAGGATGCCACCAATAAACTGCTGGACGCCTTTGCCAAAGAGCGTAAAGATAAAAAAGAGGCAGAGAGCAGGGCAGCGGTAGAAAAAGACCGTAGGGATAAAAATTGTGCCAACGCAAAACGTCGCGTTGTCAGCCTGAAACTCGGTGGGCGCCAGTATGATATTACTGATCAAGGGGAACGCCGTTTTCTCGGCGAGGCGGAGCTCCAAACACGTTTGGTCGAGGCACAAAAAACCGCCGATAAATGGTGTCAATAAAAATACCGGGATGTTGCAGGAAAAATGGCAATCTGACAAAGGCTATCCACTAACGGGCTGTTTTAGTGACAATATTACCAAGGATGCCATCATTTATTTTCGCACCCACGAACTCTGATACACTTATTTCATCAGCACTGCTCGATATATGAGCAAGAAATTGAGCCGCGATGCTGCCTTGGAAACCCCAAACAAGATAACAAAGGAGCTAGTCCCATGTCCGCCCCACACTTTGTTTCCACCGGATGGATGATCCGTACTACCACAGTGTTGATATTGCTGGTTGGTACCGTGATGAGTCCTCTCTGTTTTGCGGAGACTGCGAAAGGCGCAGTGAGCCAAACTCAAACAGCTGCCGCAACAGCTTCAGCGGTAGCCAGCTCTGTTGAGAGCAAAACAGGTCGCATCATGCGGGCTCTTTTTACTACTGCCATTGTTGACCGGGAGCCGGTTGACACATTGAAAACGTTGTCCACGGATATCAACAGAGTTTTCTTTTTCACAGATTTGCGTGGGCTTGGAGGGCAAATCGTCACTCATCGCTGGGAGTATAATGGTCAAATTATGGCTGAGATCACCTTCAGGGTTGGTGTTGGCGCGCGCTGGCGGGTTTATTCCAGTAAAAACCTACTGCCTGAATGGACAGGTATATGGACAGTGGCGGTCAATAGTGAGAGTGGCGAGACTTTGCACACCAGCACATTTGAGTATGTTGCAGCAACGCCTGTTATTGTGGAGTAAATCTTCAATGCGTCAAGGCGGCTGTGTTAGAGGGTAGGGTGGCCGCATTAAACATCTTTAAAAGCAATTGGTTATCACGATTCCAGCACGGATGAAGCCAATAGCCCCAAAGTAAGCTGACGCAGCATCTCTGTCACATCGGCGAATGCCTCAAGGATGTAGGCGATAGAGCGATGCAGGATGCCAAAGTCGAGGCTCAGGGGTTTCAATCCCTGGACATTGGCCTGCGTCAGAATAACGGTATTGCTTGTGGGCTGCGGGGAAGCTCAAGTTTGAACCACTAACATTAAACGGTTGCCCGGTTTGTCTGGAATCTATGAAGTTTGGTGTGTTTGTTCAAAAAAATCACACGCTGCTGTTAACTACAATCAGGCTTGTCCAGTGTATTGATTTTTAGTTTTTATATATACGGTCGCTCTGCGTTAGGGGACGGTGGGCGCGATAATATTTTCCACTGGTGTTTCTGTGGGTATCACAACATCCGGGCCATCAGCCCCCGCATCCTTTGGTACTTCCGCTGTTGTTTCCGTAGCAGTATCGCTTACGGTAGTCACCGGAGCCACCGTTTCTGCGGTGGTTTCGGTGGCGGTCACATCAACGTTAGTCACATCAACGTCAATAACAGTCTCATCGACAACGGGCACATCGACAACAGTTTCATCAACAGCTGGTTCTATGGTATCGACCTCGTTTTCAATTACAGTATCCGTTGCTTCAGGTTTTATCATTTCAGGTTCAACAGTTTCTACTTTTGCTTCGGGCTCTGTTATTTCGGTAATGGTTTCTGGTGCGTTTAATGCCTTCATGACATCATCAACCGTTTCAAGCGTATTTTCTGTTTCTAATTCCATGCCTTCTATATTGGTTTTAAGTTCTTGCGTAGTTACCGGTTCTTCTATTCGTGTCTCTGGCTCTGGCGTTGTTATTTCTTCTAAGGGCACCTCTGTTACCGGAGGTTTTGTTATGACCGGTATGGCTGCTGCGGGTGGTGCCACTTGAGGTTTCGTTTCTATCATTGCTTTTTGGGCGGCTTCAGCCTTGATTGACTCCAGTCGTTCGCGCAAACGTGCCATAGATTCTTCATTTTTGAGATCTTTGGCAGTGGAGCCGGCACTTGTCTCAAGTTCAGACTGACCTATCTCACCGATAGTCGATGTTACTTTGCCGGTAATCTCGCTGAGTGTTTCTGTTCCTTGATTTACCACAGCTTTCAGTTTTTTCGGTGTATCTCCATCGGAAAAATAAAGCCAACTCACGCCGGAAGCGATAACCAAAAATAATACCGTGCTTACTGTCCAGCCCATACTTAGACCACGCCTCGGTTTTCGCATCGTCACATCTTGTTGTGGACGAATCGACCGATTGATGTCTTGTGTTTCAAAAAATGCTTTTTGTGCGACAGGTTTATCTTCCAGTTCCATTGAAGAGTTTTGTGTCGTCGCTTTTTGTTTCGTTTTTTCCTCAGCAATTTTTTCTGCTTTTTGGTTGCGCTCATTCTCAACGCCTACGGAGTCTGCTGGTGAACCAACAGCATCTACATGCGGGTCATCACGATAGCCCAGAGTTGCTTCCCAAATAAAATCGTCTGACACCCATTGCCGTTTTTGTTCCTGCTTTTCGACCTTCATCACTTCCCTGGGGTCAATCAAGTTTGACCGATCTTGGGCACGCTTGGCAATTTCCTGCTCATTCACGATGATGGCATTTTCCACCTCGGCGACTTCTTCCGCCGCTGCTTCCAGATCCATAAAGTCATCTAGACTTTCTTCGCTTTTGCCAATTGCTTTTAGCGCAGCCTCGCGCGCTTCGCGAGCTCGGCGCGCTTTATCAGCATCGACCTTTTTGCGTTGCTGAATAGCCGCAGCCTTTTTTGCTTTGGCCTGCGCTGCTAATTTGATCTTATTTTTATCAACCTCACGGCGTGCGGCAATGATAGAGCGTTTGTGCTCCAGTTCAGCCTGTAAGCGAGAAGCTTCAGCCTCTGCTTTCAGGTGCTTGATTTCCGCTTCTGCCTCCTCACGCATTTTTTCGGCAACTTGCTGTGCTCGCTCAGCTTCTTCTCTGGCTATGCGCGCAACATCGTCCATTTCCTGTTTGCGTTGTGCGGCTTCCGCATCAGCTAAACGCTCTTGTTCAGCCAAAGTCTCGACTTCTCTTTGCTGCCGTGCTTGTTGTTGTATGGCTTCTTCAGCAGTCTTACGTTCAGCATCCATGGCCGCTAAACTGTTTTTCTGTGCTTCTTCGGCTTCAATTTTTTGTGCGGCGGCAAATAGGCGTGCTTGTTTTTCTACCTGTTCGCGGGCTGCTGCCGCTTCGGCCCGTAACTGAGCTATTTCATCTTCCATCTTTTGGCGGGCTGCTTCAGCTTCGCGGGCACGGTTCGATTGTTCCTCAGCACGTCGTTCGGCCTCTTCTGCTTCGGCCTGACGACGGATGATTTCATTTTCAGCACGCTGTCGTGCGGCATCAGCCTCTTCCGCACGAGTGGCTTCTTCTTCGGCACGACGGGCAATTTCTTCCAATTGGGCCTGTTGTTGCACCAGTTCTTCGGCCCGCAAACTTGCCGCCATACGTTCTGCTTCGCTGCGTGCGGCATCTACGGCCAAGCGCGCCTGTTCTTCGGCGGCCAAGCGTGTTTGTTCTGTTTCAGCCTCCAGTCGTTCCAATTCATGTACTGCCTGCAAGCGTGCTTCTTCAGCAGCCTGTGCGCGCATGGTTTCGCGCTCCGCATCAGAGCGAGCAGCATCAGCAACACGTTGTGCCTGTTCTTCCAGCTGCATGCGGGCTACTTCGGCGTCCACTTTCAATCGCTGAATTTCAGCTTCGGCTTGTAATCGTGCTTCTTCAGCGGCTCGGGCCCGGTGTGCCTCATCTTCTGCTCTGCTCGCCATTTCTTCACGTTCGGTTTGCAAGCGCCCCATTTCTTCTGCACGTTGCGCGGCCATTTTACGCTCTGTCTCGCTGCGTGCCTGATCTGCTGCCATACGTGCCTGTGCTTCAGCCTGAAGTCGGGCTTCTTCTGCCAGCTTTGTCAGTCGTTCAACCTCGCCCTCTGCGGCCTGCGCGCGAGCTGCCTCGGTTTCAGCTTTGCCCACAGCGTCTTCCAATTCCTCCTGTTGTGCTGCTAAGTCTTCTGCACGTTGTCGAGCGGCATCGCGTTCTGCCTCGCTGCGTGCCTGATCCGCTGCTAAGCGTGCTTGCTCTTCCATTTCACGCTGGGTTTCTTCAGCGCGGGTGCGCATGCGCTCGGCTTCGTCTTCTGCTTGTTGTCGTGCTGCTTCTGCCTGTTGAGCACGCATAGCCTCAATTTCGGCTTTTTGTAAAGCGCTTTCAGCGTCCTGTTGGTGGCGACTGACTTCTTCGGCTCGTTGTTGGGCCATTTTGCGCTCTGTCTCAGAGCGTGCCGCATCGGCGGCCTGTCTGGCCTGCTCTTCAACACGCCGACGTGCCACCTCGGCTTCGGCTTTGAGGCGAATAATCTCATCTTCAGCCTCTTTTTTTGCATTGTCTGCCGAGTGGCGAGCTTGAGTTTCCATCTCGCGACGTGCCGTAGCGGCATCCTGCTTGAGGCGTTCGATTTCATCTTCAGCTTTTTTTTGTGCCTGCATTGCTTGTTCGGCACGAGCAGTTTCAGCCTCTGCCCGTTGTACAGCGGCTTCACGTTCTGCCTGTTCGCCGGCTAGGTCATCGGCCCGTTTCTGCGCAGCAGCACGTTCTGCTTCACTGCGTGCCTGGTCTGCTGCATGTCGCGCTTCGTCTTCGGCTTTTTTTCGGGCAAGCGCAGCTTCTTCTTTGAGCCGAGCGACTTCGGACAGGGCTTGCTTGCGTGCATTGTCTGCTGCCTGGGTACGTTGCATTTCCTGTTGCACGCGCTGTTTGGCTTTGCTCATCAACGCTTCTACGCGTCCATCACTTTCTGCGCTGGGCGTAGCCTCACCATGCAAGCTGACGACGTTATCTTCTGCTGTCAGTGTGGGTACATTTTGTGGTTTTGTCGGCTCGTCTGTTTGTGTCGCTGCTGGGGATGGTTTGCTCGGTTTTTTCTCTAGCGCAGATGCAGGAACAGCATTCAAACCATCGCGTAATACAAAGGCGTCCAAGCCATATTGGTTGAGTAAGAATACGGCGGCGGCTGCGCGACTGCTGCCGTCGCTGAAAACAATATACTTGTGCAGCTTGTTGAGCTTGCGCAATTGCAGGCGCATTTCAGCCAGTTGGATATTACGCGCACCGGGCAGGCTGCCGCGGGAATATTCAGCCAGCTTACGCACATCCAGCCATTGCGTATCCGGGCCTGCCATGGCTGTGGCTTCATCGAAAGACACATATTGCAGAATAGGGGTGACCAGCAGGCTGATAAAGTCCTTTTTTGACAGTCGCATCAGTGTACCGTCTTCTATCATGGTCACCGAAGCATTGCGTTTACCGTTGCTAATCAGTGCTTCTTCACCAAAACCGGTGCCCGGTGTTAAAACTGCCAGCTTCATCAGCGGTGCGCCTGGGGCCACCCGGCGGGCAACCTTTGCTTTCCCTTTGGCGATGATGTAATAGTTGTCGTCGTCATCGTCCTGGTTGATTACTATCTCATGTGCGCGCACCTTGATTTCTTCCATGCGCATCATCATTGTCTGGATGTTTTCGGCACGCAACTTGAGAAATACTTTGGATTGCAGGAAACGACTCATCCAGTCGGTGTCTTCCTCTTCCCCCGGCGTTAAACTGGATACTTTGTAGGATTGTTGTTTGCCGCCCCAGCTGAGTAGCATTTCCAGCAGATCAGTATCAATGTTCAGCAGAGAAACCGGTGTCGTTGCAACAGCGGTAACAGTGTGAGGCAATTCGGGATCCAAAGGCTGGCGGGCCTGTTTGCTGTTGGCTGCTAATTTTGTGGTTTTTCCCGAGGCATCGGTCAATTCCAGTTTGCCAGCTACTAGGTACAGAGTACGGTGATCTCTCTCTCCCCGTTTAAAAATTGTTGCACCAGTGACCACCTGAGTCACCCGCGATTTGCCGCTGAGTTCAGCCAGCATGTCGGGAGACAGGTCACACAACGGCGACAACGATCTTAGCAACTTGTGATCTAACAGTTGTTTGGCAGCGCTCATTTGTTTAATCATCGGTTTTGGCAGGCTAAAAGGCAGCAAAGTCAGCAACTTTCCCTGCAAAGTATAACGGCAAAAAAAGCGAAAGGTTTACAGCAAAAAACCCTGATTTGCCATGCAAATCTGGCCGACTCATCGTACCGTGACGAGTGTCACAGAGTGTCAGAAGCTGCCCCTGAGGGTCAACTGTGAAAACGCATAAAAAGCACTTATTTGGTCTTGAGTACAATCGGGTCTATGGATTGTGCTCGCAGGCGGTTGCGCACGACATCCATTTTGCGCGCACTTTGGAAAGGGCCGACACGTACCCGATACCACGTTTGACGGTCATTAATGGTGACACGCTGGATGTGCGTTTCAATGTTATTTAATGCTAATTGGGCACGCATACGATCAGCATCTTCCGTGCGACGGAAAGAACCTACCTGCAAGTAATAGGTTATGGTTTCCGTAGTTTTACGCTCGCGTTCTGTCTCCAATTCTTGTGGCGGAATAAATACTTCCATTTCCGGTAACAAATTATAGAAGTCAAAACGTGGTTTTTTGTCTGTTTGTTCCCTCGGTTTGTCATTAATTACGGTTTGTTTGGGGTCGGCGGCTTGGCTTTTTTCCACTACGGGCGCCAGTGCTGCAGGCTCATCGTCTATGTGAAGCTCCTCCCTGAGGTACACCAATAGCGCTACCAACAAGCCAATCAGCAGGCCACCGAGCATCCATATCCACCCTGGCGTTGGCTTGGGTGCTTTGGCTTTGGATCTGGATCTGGATGTGTTTTTATAATCTTTGGCCATAATCAGAAAGCCGGTTACATCGTTTTCGGCGCGGATACGGCCAACAGGCCCAGGCCGTTAGCGATTACCTGCCGTATTGCTTTAATCAAACACAAGCGCGCGTCACGCACTGTGGCATCGTCCACCAAAAACTGGTGAGCGTTGTAATATGTATGGAAATCATTCGCCAGCTCGCGCAAAAAGTGCGCTAATTGATGTGGCTCATGGTTCAGCGCTGCTGTTTCCACTACTTCTGGATAGCGGGACAGTTTGCTAAGCAAGGCCTGCTCGTGTGGTTCATTCAATACCGTCAAGTTGGAAAGGCCATTGTCACTATTGTGGGTTAGGTTTTTTTCAGTCAACTGGCGTAACACGCTGCATACCCGTGCATGGGCATACTGAATGTAATACACCGGGTTATCGCTACTCTGAGACTTGGCGAGATCAAGATCAAAATCCATGTGCTGTTCACATTTACGCATCACGTAGAAAAACCGTGCTGCATCGTCGCCCACTTCTTCGCGCAGCTCACGTAGAGTGACAAATTCACCGGAACGTGTGGACATTTGTGCTTTTTCGCCACCGCGATACAAAATGGCAAATTGCACCAGCAGAACATCAAGCTTGTCAGCATCCTCACCCAGCGCAGTGAGCGCGGCTTTAACGCGCGGCACATAGCCGTGATGATCGGCACCCCACACATCAATGACGCGATCAAAGCCGCGCTCCAGTTTTTGCATATGATAGGCGATATCTGATGCGAAATAAGTGGTTTGACCGTTGTCACGTACTACAACGCGGTCTTTTTCGTCACCAAAGCCAGTGGAGCGAAACCACCATGCGCCGTCTTTTTCATACAGGTGATTTGCTGCTTTGAGGCGTTCAATAGCGTTTGCCACAGCGCCTGACTCGGTTAGTGAGCGTTCAGAAAACCATTCCTCGTAGACGACCCCAAAATCTTCAAGATCCTGACGGATGTCGTCGAGAATACTGTTGAGGCCGGTATCAAAAACCGTGCGAAAAGCCGTGCCACCCAACAGTTCTTTGGCGCGATTGATTACCGCATCAATGTACTGTTCTTTATCGCCACCACCAGTTTCGTCAGCAGGCAGGTTTGTGAATACAATTTGTGCGGCATGCCGAAAAGCATCACCATGCTCGCGTCGCAACGTGGCGGCAATGTCCCACACATAATCACCCTTATAACCATTAACGGGGAAAGGTAGCTCGTCATCGGTATTTTCACCACACAGATCAAGATAACGTAGCCACACGCTGGCGGCGAGAATATCCATTTGCCGTCCCGCATCGTTGACGTAATATTCGCGATGCACTTTAAAGCCCACTCCTGCCAGCAAATCTGCCACTGCTGCGCCATAAGCGGCACCACGACCGTGGCCAACATGTAGCGGGCCTGTGGGATTGGCGGAGACAAATTCTACTTGCACGGATTTATCATTACCAATAGTGGAGTGCCCATAGGCTTCACCGGCTTCCAGTATTTCGCCGACCACGGCGAGACTCGCGCTATTAGTGAGAGTGAAGTTAATGAAGCCCGGGCCGGCAATTTCCACTTTCTCCACCTGTTTATCAATTGGTAACGCAGCAACGATCTGCGTTGCTAAGTCGCGCGGCTTGCATTTGGCCGGTTTGGCCAGTGTCATCGCAATATTGCAGGCGTAGTCACCGTGAGAAGTGTTGCGAGTGTGATCAATCTGGATGTGTGGTGACAGATCCGCAGGCAATACATCTTGGGACTTCAGCGTATCGATGGCGGTTTGAATCAGAGAAGTAAGCTGTTGTTTCATGTTGGCGGCCATGGGGAGAGAAAGGGAAGCGCGGCATTATCGCTTGAGCGCATGATCAAGTACAAGCTGACTTTTTCAGTGGCGGCAAGGGTGAGCTGTCTGTTGTGGTATCGATTTACGTTGTATCGGTATATTGCCGTCCCATCGTGGCTGCTCATGCTATGGCGCAATTGATGCGCCTGACTTGATACCTATTAATTCACTAAACCAACAGTATGGGGAAATGCTAGAGCCAAACCATTTTGTGCGTCGAAATTTTTTACAGTGAGTAAGCTTGTGGAGAATTATAAGCTTGTATCTGATTGTTAATTATGAAAATAAATTTATTGGCATAAGAAATGCTTATTGATCAAATAGTAGACAAACTTATGGTTTCATTATTGAGGTAAGAAGTATTATGTTTAAATATTCAACCGCTACCACGCTCTTTGCATTCACAATGCTTGGCTTGTCTTCCCAGGCATCTGCTTCGTTGATTCTTGATGTTTACGCATCTGGTACATCAACACCTACCACAATCGGAGGCTATGCCATGACCGATTTTGCCGTTACCAATGGCGTGGGCGGTGGTACAACAAGTGTCATGTCACCTATTAGCGGTTCACTTAATTTTCTTGACGAAAACAACGACCCTTTGGTTATGAGTCGTCGGTTGGCTGATGATGTCAGTTGGTGGGGTAATGGTGAAACCAGTGATTATGACATTTTTACAACAGACAATTATTTGATCACAATTTTACTGCCAGAAAACACTCGTGCTTTCTCTTTTAGCATCGGAGCCAACCTGGGAGGCACCAATAACAATGCATGGCTTACTGCGACGGAGTCTGACGGGTTAGGAATCGATAATCCGTATTGGTTCAATGTCAATCGCGACAATACACCCAGTTTTGCGCTTTACGCGAATAATAGTGATGGTGCTTGCTCGGCCATTACTTCCGTCACTATTGATCCAGAATACTGGGGAGTGGGTAACCTTTCAATCAATCAGAGTCGTTGCGCAACTAGCGTTTCAGAGCCAGCATCCGTTGCGCTGCTAGCCTTGGGCTTGCTTGGTTTTAGTCTTTTTCGCCGTAAAAATAACGTATAGATATCGATAGCAGGTAAAGTGCGGGCATCGCTTAGATGCCCGTATTAGGTCAACGTTGTCATCTGCTGTACGCATTAATATTTTGCAGGATTTAAGGAACGGGCACGTAATAACTTCCCCGTCTAGCATCTCGGCTTCAGCCCGTCTTCGCCCGTTTTTCAATCACAAAAGCTCAAAATAGAACGACTATTCCTGCACTTTTGTTCAATCAGAACGAACGAATACGGACTAAACCTGAGCGCTAGACGGGGAAGTTATTGCGTGCCCATTCCTAAGTGTGAACTATTCACGCTGACTCATCGTTCAGATTAAAACATTTCCTGCGGATCTACGTCGATAGACCAGCGAACCTTGCGACCCAGTTTGTCGGATTCCAATTGTTGCAACCAGGGCTCCAGTAGATGATGCAGTGCGGCCCGTTCCGTCGCCTGTAACAAAAGTTGCGCACGAATGCGTCCGGCACGACGTTCCATAGGTGCAGGAATAGGCCCAAGTAGTTGCACACTGCTTTCACCAAAATTCACACCAGAAGTTACTCCAAGCCGCTCAGCAAGTTGGCGCGCGCGCGTAAGGAATTGCAGAGGTAGTTGACTATCCACCGCTTCGGCCCGTAACAAGGCCATATAGCTGTGCGGTGCAAGTTGTGCCTGTCGGCGTTCCTCCAGAGCAGCCTGTGCGAAGGCAGTGTACCCTTCATGTAGCAATATTTGCAGTAATGGATGATCGGGGTGATGGGTCTGGATCAGCACTTGCCCCAGCTTTTCGGCTCGCCCAGCACGACCAGCTACTTGTACCAGTAGCTGCGCCATGCGCTCAGTGGCACGAAAGTCAGCACTAAATAACCCTTGGTCAATATCTACGATGCCGACCAGTGTGACATCGGGAAAATGATGTCCTTTGGCGAGCATTTGTGTACCCACAAGTATGCGCTTGCTACCGTCATGTACACTGTCTAGCAGGTTTTGCATGGCACCTTTGCGACGGGTAGTGTCGCGGTCAATACGCACGATGCCTGTATCGGGAAATTGTTGTTTGAGTGCAGCTTCCAGGCGCTCGGTGCCTGCACCTATTGGCCGCAATTCGCTGCTTCGACACTCGGGGCATTGTGGGTCAGCGCGTCGTTCACTGCCGCAGTGATGGCAGCGTAAACGTGTATTACCATTAAACAATGTCATGTTTGCATCACAGCGCCGACATTTTGCCACCCAGCCACAGTCATGACACAACATAGCGGGGGCATAGCCCCGGCGATTAAGAAAAATCAGTACTTGACCGCCTTTATCGAGATGGCGACGCAGGGCATTAATTAATGCAGTGGAGAGGCCATCAAACATGGGTTGCTTGCGCACGTCGAGTACCGCGATATGTGGCGGTTGCGCGGCTCCTGCCCGTTCTGCCAGCACGACTCGGGAGTAACGCCCTTGATGGGTATTGTGTAATGTTTCCAATGAGGGTGTAGCCGAGCCCAATACTACCGGTAGATGTTCAAAATGGGCGCGTTTTACGGCCACATCCCGTGCAGAGTAACGAAAACCATCTTGTTGTTTGAATGAACTATCATGTTCTTCATCAAGAACGATTAACCCCAGTTTGGCAAACGGGGTGAATATTGCCGAGCGGGTACCGATGACAATGGCGGCCTCTCTACTACGGGTCGCCAGCCAGGCGCAGAGACGTTCGCGATTCGACAGTCCGGAATGCAACACGGCAATAGGTATTGCGAAACGTTGCTGGAAACGTGATACCAGTTGTGGGGTGAGTCCAATCTCTGGTACCAATACCAACACCTGTTGGCCTCGTGCCAGCACAGATTCGATGAGCGCCAGATATACTTCGGTTTTGCCGCTGCCGGTAACCCCATCCAGAAGATGTACTCCGAAATTGTCCAGCTCCGAGGTGATGGCCGCGATTGCCTCAGTCTGAGCGATATTTAACTGAGGGGCGGTTGTTGATTTGTTAGCAACAGATGATGGCAGCAGACAGGAGTTTTCCTCCACCGTTACCCAGCCTTTGTCTACCAGTTTGCGCATCACTGGTCGCCAGTTATTCTGCACCGCATCAATGTGCGGAGCAGGCATGGCGGTGTCCGGTGCGACGCTTAATAATTGTAGTAGTGCGGCCTGTCGGGGGGCGCGACGGTGGGTTTGTTCCAGTACTGATGAATCCAGTGTGCGACCGTCGTTTGTTAATTGCCAGACCGGCTCACCCTTCATTTCAGGCGCATGCCCCTGGCGTAACAGAGCGGGCAAAGCATTGTTCATCACCTCGCCGACAGGGTGTTGATAATAGCGGCTTGCCCACATCAATAACTTCAGCAGTGGGCGTGATAATACCGGTGCAACGTCCAGCACTTCGTTCACTCGTTTAAGGCGGGATTTGGGCACATCAGTTTCATTGCTGATCGCCAGTAATACTGCGATTACAGTGGTGCGCCCAAACGGTACTCGCAAACGTATGCCTGGCTGTAGTGTGTGCAAATCGCAAGCCGTTGGCGGTAGATAATCAAAACATCGGCGCAAAGGAGAGGGTATGGCAACACGTAAAAAAATATTGACTGCGGACATTCGCGCCACTTTACCAGACCTGGACTGAACCGGGTTGTACAGAAGCTCTTCTTTTTTTCACATGCTAAAAAACAGAATTCCAAGTATCGAGATATCACGGATATTGTCAGTATTTTATGCTAACTGATTGTCACGCAATCCCTTTCCTGGTTATCCACAAAACCTGTGGATAACTTTGTGGACAACTGCGGTAAAAAACCACTTTATGCTGTAATGCCAGTGTCATATTTAAAATGGTCATTATTTGACCACATTTAATTCTTATTATTATTCAATAGGTTACAAGCAATCAATGACTTGCCGTCAAAAATGTTGATGCATATTGCGATTATTCTCGCCCAGAAAAAATATTGTGCATAAACCCAAAAAGTCTTGACATTTTTTTTGTTAAGCAGGACAAGGCTTGTGGCGGTGAAGTCTATTTTTTGCACCAATGCGGCATTGGCTTGCACCAAAAAAGAGCGGCATGCTGACCCGCTTAATGGTATCAGTTCATGCAGCAACACCGCAGCCAAAAACAGTTTAGAATGCCCGCGTCATGAATTCACAAAAACGACAAGAAATTTTTCAACGGCTACGACAGCACATCCCTGAGCCAACCACCGAGCTGCACTACCACACCCCATTTGAGCTATTGGTGGCAGTAACCCTGTCCGCACAAGCTACGGACAAAGGTGTTAACAAGGCCACAGACAAACTCTTTCCGGTGGCTAATACCCCTAAGACCATTTTGGCTCTAGGGGAGGGTGGCCTGAAGAAATACATCAAAACCATTGGCTTGTTTAACAGCAAAGCCAGACATATTATCAAGGCCTGTCAAATACTGATCGAACAGCACAACAGCGTGGTACCGGAGGATCGTGCTGCGCTGGAGGCATTGCCTGGGGTAGGGCGAAAAACCGCCAATGTGATCTTAAATACGGCCTTTGGCCATCCGACTATTGCCGTCGATACGCATATTTTCCGGGTGTCCAATCGCACTCGTATTGCACCGGGTAAAACCGTGCTGGAAGTGGAAAAAAAGCTACTGAAATTTGTGCCGGACGAATTCAAACTCGATGCGCATCACTGGTTGATTCTGCACGGGCGTTACACTTGTATTGCCCGCAAACCGCGTTGCGGTTCCTGCGTGATCGAAGATTTATGTGAATACAAGAAAAAGGTATACGAATAATGTTTGGACAGGATCGCAATCAACTTCGACAGATGTACTTTGACGCCTGGCGCAAACAGCAAGGTGCTGAACTGATGCAACCACTGGAAGCGATGATCGCCGAAGTGGTTGTACTGCATCCGGAATACCATGCCCTGCTGGAGCAGGGCGAAGATGCGTTAGACAAGGATTTTTTACCTGAAATGGGTGAAACCAACCCTTTTATGCACATGGGTATGCATATTGCGATTCGCGAACAACTGGCCACTGATCGACCAGATGGCATCGTACTGGCCTACAAAAAACTATTGCTGCGTTTGCAGGATGTGCATGAGGTGGAGCATCAAATCATGGAATGTTTAGGAGAGTCATTGTGGGAGGCACAGCGAAATAATCGTGCGCCGGACGAATCACAATACCTACAGTGTGTGCAAAAACACGCTAATAAAAAATAATCCTAGATTCCTCAGTTGAGCGGCCTGTAGAGTGCGTTGAATTTTGTGGCTGGCAAGGCGCGATGAGGAGTAATAGCCCGCTATTGCGACGATTCGCAACGCGGCCAGACGCAAAAGGCAACGTGCTATACCGGTCGTAGCGACTCACTCAACCAGTGACTGCGCCAAAATCACCAAACAAGCTATTTATCAAAATGTTAATACATCCTCGAAGCAGTCAATTGCGGAATCTAGGGTAATCATGTTACCGATGATTCATAAGGGGAGTCAGGTGCCTTTTCTGGCTGCAATGCGCATGCGCAAGGCATTGAGTTTGATGAAACCCTCGGCATCCTGTTGATTATAGGCACCTTCGTCATCTTCGAAGGTGGCAATATTGACATCGAACAAGCTGTCTGTGGTGGACTCACGACCTTCAACAATAACATTACCTTTGTACAACTTAAGCCGCACCCGACCATTGACGGTTACCTGGGAGGCATTAATCATTTCCTGCAACATCCGGCGCTCCGGCGCCCACCAGTAGCCATTATAGATCAGCGTGGCATAACGTGGCATCAGTTCGTCTTTCAAGTGTGCCACTTCACGATCCAGAGTAATGGACTCTATGGCACGATGCGCCTTGAGCATTACCGTACCGGCGGGAGTTTCGTAACAGCCCCGTGATTTCATACCGACATAACGGTTTTCCACAATATCATCCCGGCCAATGCCATTGGCTCCCGCGACTGTATTGAGATGAGCCATCACCTGCGCAGGGCTCATGGGTTGTCCGTCTATCGCAACGATATCACCGTTTTTAAAATCCAGCTCGATGACTGTCGCTGTATCCGGCGCATTTTCCGGTGATACCGTCCAGCGCCACATGTCTTCTTCCGGAGTAGCCCAGGGGTCTTCCAGCACGCCACCTTCATAGGAAATATGCAGCAGGTTGGCATCCATGGAGTAGGGGGATTTTTTACCGCGTTTCTGTTCTACGGGAATACCATGAACTTCGGCATAAGCCATTAGTTTTTCGCGTGAATTGAGATCCCATTCACGCCAGGGGGCGATAACCTGTACATCTGGTTTGAGGCCGTAATAACCCAACTCAAAACGGACTTGATCGTTGCCTTTGCCAGTAGCGCCATGAGATACCGCATCGGCATTGGTCTCATTGGCAATTTCGATCTGGCGTTTGGATATCAGTGGCCGCGCAATAGATGTGCCTAGCAGGTATTCACCTTCATAAATCGCGTTGGCGCGAAACATGGGGAAGACAAAATCACGCGCATACTCCTCACGCAGATCGTCGATATAAATTTCTTTGACGCCTGCCGCCTGCGCTTTGGCCCTCGCCGGTTCAACTTCCTCGCCTTGGCCGATATCAGCGGTGAAGGTCACCACCTCACAGTCATATTCATCCTGCAACCATTTGAGAATGATGGAAGTGTCCAGCCCGCCTGAATAGGCAAGAACGACTTTTTTGATGTTTGTTTTTGACATGACGGTAAACCTGACTCGATGTAATAAAATGGATGCAGCCCACCATTATAGGGCAGTACCCGGTCAGCCACAAAAATACCGGTCAACGTTTGTCAGGACGTAAAATAATGTTACAAGCGCTTTGCCCACAAGCGATACAAACAGCCAACTGCAATAACAAACCATAATGCTACCCAAAAAAACTCAGGCAAACCGGTTAGTTGTGCCAAACTGCTGCCATCGCCAAGATCACGGCCATCCAACAGATACAAGGGGCTGCGAATGGCATCCAGCATGACAAAAATGCCCACCAGCTGAATGAAAAACGTAACACTGAACCACAGTGATTTCACCAGGGGCAGGGTATACATCAGCAACAAAATCAGCAGAATGATAATGGTCGATATATCGCGCGCCCACAATATTAAAGTCACGCCCAGCATGATGACCATCGTGCCAACCACAAACCTGGCATGCTTCGGTGAAAGAGTATCTGCAACGCTGTATATAAGCAGCCCCCATAGCGCGCTGCCTGCATAGCCGGAGAAACTGATTAAAAAACGTGAACCACCACGGGTGGTGCAAACGCCGGAACCATCAAAAGACAAAATGATATTTTGAATCATGCCACCCGTTACGAGCGCTGCAAGCCCATGGCTTATTTCATGAAAAAACGTTTCACTCCATAAAAAAGGCAAATTGACAAACGGAAGGTAATCAATAACAAAGGCGATAACAATAAAAAGAAGCAGTCGCTGGCGTGATGTTAATGTCATATAACGGCTTTACGCACCCATGTCCTAATCCACTGTCATTAAGTTAAGCGTCCATTCTGGCTCCCATGCTCCGCGTGGGAACCCATACCGCGACAAAACGTCGGCACGATTGCACCCCCACGCAGGAGCATGGGGCCGAGAACCACTAACTGAATGGCGGTGATGTCTAAGCTCCAATGAGTCCGGCCAGCAATAAACCGACAACGATATAAATACTCCCTTCAATAACGCCAACAGCAATGTTTCTCTGCTCGCCCACTTCTTCACCGATATTAATGCGAGGTAATACCCCGTGGCGAATCACAATGGCGATCAGCGTTAACAACACAAACAACACCAAGGCAACCACAAACCACAGCATAAAAACGAACAGGAAAGCATCGGCGTCATATTCCACCGCAGTGAAGGCTGCGCTCACAGCAATGGCAATACCTATCCGGTAAGCACTGAAACGAAGCGCTAAAGCAACATTGTTTTCTTCAATGGCATCGTGTAGCTGCTTTCCTTTATGGCTATGACGCTTTTCATAGACTTTGACGCGGTACAGGGTTGCCAGAGCCATGATGATTTGTGAGGCAATAAAGCTGATGACGACGGCAAAAATGGCCATTGTCATATCGCCATCGACCCAGATCATGGCCCCTTTGATAATAATGGCCGTGGCGATCATGTTGCAGGCATCAATGATGCTGGCAGCGATGTTGCCTTTCATAATTTGGTCGTGAATGGATAATCCGGGAAATGAGACGCGATCAAAGGCAATGCGTGTCAACCACATCAGTGCTATACCAATGACACCAAAGGAAATCACCGTCAGCGCTTCATTGACCAGGTTGTAGCCAGCCTCACCGGAAACAACACCCATGAGCATAATGCTGACGGCTACCATGGCTCCCGCCAATGATATGCCAAATGCTTTATTGTCATTATGTGAGATTTCTTTGGTGGCGGACACGTTACTGATCAAACCCGCGAAAAAACGCATCGCACTGAGTAATGCCACGGCGATCAGGAAATCCACCAGATAATAAGAGGCCAACCCTATATCTACATTAACAAAATCCATGAACATTGTTTGTTTCCTTATTTGCCTGAGCGAAAGCTGCGCGAGCCAGAATAGGACGAACGTCGGCTACTGGAGCCATACGAGCTATAGCGAGATGAGGATGATTTTGATGACGATTTTGACTGAGCCCCTCCATAACTGGATGAGCGTTTGGCCGTCGTTGCATAACGGGCATTGGTTGCGGCACTGGGTTTGTTGTATCTGCTTGGATGGCGTTGGCTCAAATTTTTGTTTTTGGCAATATCGGTGTTTGAGCCCCAACGGTCACGGCCATAATTTCCGTAATAGCTGTAATGGGGGCGTGACGACCATGAGCTGTAATTATAACGATTCCCTCCAAATACGTTGTTAAACATGGAGTACATGCCATACCAGGCCCAAAACGATTGCCCACTGCTATTTTGTGTCCAGCCGCCATAGGCTGGATTGCCGACCAGCGCATTGGTTTGCTGGGCACTGGTCCGCTGTGAGGCAGGTACATTAATGACGGCCAGCTGGCCGTCGGATAATGCGGCAAGCGTATTGACTACATCTGCCAGGCTGTTGTTGAATTCATAAACATCAGTGGCTGCATTGATTAATTGTAATTCCTGCAAGCCATTGGCGGCGGCTTCCGTACTGGTGGGTGTCAGGCTGACGGCTGCCAGTCTTTGGGTTAATGCGGTGTAGGCTTTTCCCTGGGAGGTTGCTTCTTTTTTCAATAATGTGGCGATATCCGTGTAATCCGGCTTTTGCTGAATTATTGTGGTGGCGTACTTGTCGATTAACAAGGCATTGCTTAGCTTGCCTGCATCGAGCTGGCTCTTTAAATATGCCAGACTGGATTGCGCACCTTTATGGGCTTCGCCCAGCTGTGCCTCAAAGCGATTACCGCACGCTGATAACAAGATGACTATCAGCAGAAGCCCAAATGAATGAGTCAATATCCTTGGTTTATTGGTGTGCATTGTTGACTCCTATGAAATCAATGCTTTTACATCGGCAGTGCTGTGCATACTAGCATCTTTACTGATGGTGATTAGTGCTTGTATATCCGGTTTTGTGCGGGCAGGGGGGTTGTATACCAGTTCCTGGCTATGGCGATCAATATAGGCCACCGCAATGCCCACATCATGTGTGACTAAGCGAGCGACTATATCACACCAGTCCATATCACTTATTTCCACATCGTAGCGCCGATACT
>Ga0256839_1000935_pt1 | contig 36901 bp, 33 predicted proteins | sample 354166metaG_FD_185968 | JGI IMG/M metagenome (GOLD analysis project Ga0256839, IMG submission 185968) | Hydrothermal vent microbial communities from Mid Atlantic Ridge, Atlantic Ocean - 354-166 | ecosystem: Environmental > Aquatic > Marine > Hydrothermal vents | place: Atlantic Ocean: Mid...
CTCGTCGTCCACGTCGTCGAACGCCTGGCGCGGGCTGGCTTCACCGGCTTGGTGGTCAATCTGGGCTATCGCGGCGACCAGATCCGGGAAGCCTTGGGGGACGGCGGCGCCTGGGGGGTGCGGATCGACTATTCCCGCGAACCGGAAGGCGCTCTGGACACCGGCGGCGGGATCTTCCAGGCCCTGCCGCTGCTGAGCGACCCGTTTCTGGTGGTCAACGCCGACGTGGCCACCGATTTTCCTTTCGCCGGCCTGCGAGCCGTTCCCGAGGCGCTGGCCCACCTGGTCCTGGTTCCCAATCCGCCCCACCATCCCGAGGGGGATTTCGACCTGGCGGGGCGGCGGGTCTTGCCAGGAAAAGGCGGTCGGTATACCTTCAGCGGCATCGGCGTGTATCGGCACGCCCTGTTCGCCGGCTGCACTGCGGGGCGCTTTCCGTTGGCCCCGCTGCTGTACCGGGCCGCGGAAGGGGGGCAGGTGACCGGCGAAGTGCATCGGGGGATTTGGATGGACATCGGAACCCCGCAGCGGCTGGCGGCCTGGCGGAAACGACGACAACGAGGAGGAGAGCGCGATGAGCCAACCGGTTGAGAGAAGCGAATCCCGGCGGATCGAGGAGGCGAGAAAATGGGCCACTATCGTCTATGCCCTGCAGGCCCTTGGGTTTCTCGTCGGCATCAGCTACGTCGCCGCGGTGATCGTGGCCTACCTGAAGCGGCCCGACGCCCGCGGCACCTGGGTGGAATCCCATTTCAACTGGCAGATCTCGACCTTCTGGTACAGTTTGTTGTGGGGGTTTCTCGGCGGCCTGGCCCTGATGTGGATGGTGGGCTACTTCATCCTGATCGCCGCGATGCTATGGGTCGTCTACCGCATCGTGGTGGGATGGGTACGGCTGAGCGACGGTAGATCGGCCTACGAGACCGCTTGAAGCTGGTCGCGGAGAAAGCGCTCGAACGCCTCGGCCGGCATCGGTTTGGCGAACAGATAGCCCTGCATGACGTGGCAACCCTGACGCCGGAGGAACTCGGCTTGCTCCGGGGTTTCGACCCCTTCGCCGACCACCGCCAGACCCAGGCCGCGGGCCATGGCGCAGATGGCCGTGATCAGAGAGGCGTCGGCCGGGTCGTCGATACAGTCGCGGACGAAGGACTGGTCGATCTTGATGGTGTCGAGGGGAAAGCGCTTCAGGTAGGCGAGGTTGGAATAGCCGGTGCCGAAGTCGTCGATAGCGAAGCGCAGTCCGGCCTCCCGCAGCCGGGTAAAGGTCGCCAGGATGGCCGGGCTCGGCTGCACCAAGGCGCTTTCGGTCAGTTCCAGCTCCAGGGAGATCGGCACCGAGTCGTCGTCCCGGCTTTGGAGCAGCGCCAGGATGCGTTCGGCGAAATTGCTGCGCCAGAGCTGGACCGGCGACACGTTGACGCCGATGTGACAGAAGCCGGTGTCACACAGGCCCTGCCGGTGCCAGCGGCGTTTCAACGCGATGATCTCGGCGATCAACCATTCCCCCACCTCGACGATCAGGCCGGTTTCCTCCAGCAGGGGAATGAACTCCGCCGGGGATATCCAGGCGCCTTGCCAGTGCCAGCGCAGCAGGACCTCGGTGCCGACGACGGTGCCTTCGGGGTAGCGGATCTGGGGCTGGAAATGGTATTGCAGCTGATGCCGCTCGACGGCGCGGCGCAGGGCGGCTTCCAGGCTGAGACGCCGCTCCCCGGCGGCCGACTGGTGGGGTTGGAACAGGCGATAGGTGTTGCGTCCCGCCTCCTTGGCGGCGTACATGGCGGTGTCGGCGTAGCGCAGCAGGGTTTCCCCGTCCTGGGCGTCGTGGGGCGCCAGGGCGATGCCGATGCTGAAGGTGGACATCAGCTCGTGGCCGGCGATCGTCAGGGGGCGGTTCAGTTGTTCCACGATCTTCTGGGCCACCCGGCTGGCCTGCTCGGTGGCCCGGTTGTGGATCAGGCTCAGATTGGCGAGCAGGATCAGGAACTCGTCTCCGCCCAGGCGCACGATAGCGTCCTCGTCGCGGACGACGCGCTTGAGTAGATCCGCCACCGTCTGGAGCAGCAGATCGCCGGTTTCGTGCCCCAGGGTATCGTTGACGATCTTGAAGCGGTCCAGGTCGAGGAACAACAGGCCCAGGGAGTGATGGCTTTCGGTGGTCTCCCGGATGATGCGGTCCAGGTTGTGTTGCAGCCAGGCGCGGTTGTGCAGTCCGGTGAGGGTGTCCTGATAGGCCAGCCATTCCAGGTCTTTGCGGTAATTTTCCAGCCAGCCGATGAGGGTGTTGAACTTTTCCTCCAGAAGCCGGATTTCCGGGATCGGCGCCGAGACGGTCACCGGTTCCGATCCCCCCTGGGTCAGCCGTTCCAGGGCGCCGTGGAGGCGCTGCAACGGCCGGGTGAGGCGCTGGCTGCGCCACCAGCTGAACACGAGGACCGGCACGATCATCATGGCGGTGAACGCCAGTACTCGCTGGATGGAGCGATGGGCGGCGTGGCGGAATTCCGTCGGATCGAAGCCCACTACCACGTGGCCGAGCGGCCGGCGTTCCTCGTCGAAGAACAGGCTGGCTTCACCGGAGTCGGCGGCGGCGGTGACCGGCGCGTCGAGAAGCAGCGGTAGCGGGGTGTCGTTCCAGAACCAGCGGATCAGACCGGGAACGGGGTGGTCCGGTGGACAGGCGGTGCGCACGGCCGGGCGGGAGCGGTAGATGACCGTCAGCCACTCGCGGCACTGGTCGTCGTAGATGCGGACGAACAGCAGATCGGGAAAGTCCTGAAAGGTTTCCAACACCTGGCGGGCGGTGCGCCGATCGCTCACGTAGAGGGGAAATTCGACGTTGCGCGCCATCAGCCGGGCCAGGATCTCCCCTTGGCGGTGGAGATCGCGAAAACGTTGCTCCATTTGCTGATAGGTGAGCAGCGCGGCGGTTCCCAGACCGCTCAACACGACGATGGCGGTCAGGAACAGGTTGAAACGGGTCGGGAAGGAGAAGGTGACTTTCATGGCAAAAGTATGGTTCCTTCCGGTAAAGGATAGGGCAAAGTCAGCCCCAGATGTCGAAAGACCTGGCGATTGACGGTCAGGTACAGTCGTTCCGGGGGAACCGGGGGCGGCGGGTTTTCAGGGTGACGCCAGAGGTGGACCACCTGCTCGGCAGCCTGTCGTCCCAGTGTTTCGTAGTCCCAGTCGAAGGCGTATACGGCGCCTGCCTCCACCCATTGGCGCGACAGGCCGATGAGCGGTATCCGCTTGCGGAAGGCCGTTATCAGGATCGAGCGGGCGGTGGTGGCGGAAAACAACCGTCCGTTTCCCAAAAGCCACAGCGCTTCGATGGAGTCCGGCAGCTCGGCGAGGGCTTCGGCCAGCCGTTCCGGCGTCTCGACGGCGATGGGGACGATCGTGATCCCGTCCCGCTGACCGAGTTTGGCCAGGATCTGCAGCCTGTCGTGATGGTCGGGGGTATAGAGCACGCCGAGGGTCTTCACCCGGGGCAACAGACGGCGGAACCAGCGCCATTGGTGTTCCGGCGGCGGCATCAGGATGACGCCGGTGGCCGGTCGGGCCTTCTCGATGACGGATTCGTCGATCACCAGGACCGCCACCAGCGGGGTGTCCGGATCCACCTTCCGGATCGCCGCCACGGCGCGGGAGCCGACGGCGACCCACAAGCGGGGACAGAGGGGAGGGATCAGGCGGTCGGCCGGTCGAATTCGGGCCGGAATCCGCTGCCGCTCCAGGGACTGGACCAAGGCCTGGGCGGTCTTGCGGTAGGGGGCTGCCGGATGAGCGATCACGACCGCCACTTCCGGGGTGGGGCAGGCCATGGCGCCGGGCCATGCCACGATCCAGAGGAGAAGCCAGAATAATCGTTTCAAAATCGGTAACTCGCCTTGATGCGGAAGGTGCGCCCGTCCTGGGGGATTTCCACCGGAATCACGGGGGGATGCGGCGGATCCCGGTAGTGATCGTCAAGCACATTGTACAGGGAAGCGCTGAGCCGGAGTCCCGGGACCAGGTCCAGGCTGGACAGGGTCAGGTTCATCTGCACGAAGTCGCCGCTGCGTCCTCCCAAGGTGGTCGGCCGGGGGCCGGTGTAATTCAGTTCCAGCGCCCCGAAGAGCTTATCCCGCCACAGCGGCACGGCCAAGCGGCTCTTGACCAGGTGGCGGGGGGAGTCGGGCCAGCGGCGGCCGTGTTGATCTTCCACCCGCTGAAAGCTGTAGCTCACCTGGGCTTCCAGGTCTTGGCGCCGGTAGCGGAGCAACGCCTCCACCCCCACCGACGTGGCCTTGCCGCGGTTGTCGAACCGGGTGATCCCGGCGGTTTCGCGGCTGGCGATCAGATCGTCGGCGCGATAGGCGTAGCCGGACAGGCGCCAGTCCAGGTGCCGTCCCAGGCGCTGTTCCCAGACGCCTTCTAGGGTGCGGACCCTTTCCGGATCCAGGGTGGAATTGGCGATCCAGGCTCCGTCACAGCAGCGGTAGCGGGACTCGAACGCGGTGGGGGCGCGGTAGGCTTCCCCGTACAGGAGTTTGAGGGTGGTTTCGGGAAAGGGGGTATAGATTATTCCCAACCGTGGGGTGATGGGCGTGTCGTCGGTATGGGAATAGTGGTCGATGCGCAGTCCCGCGTGCAACGTCAGCTTCTCGCCGATGCGCCATTCGTCCTGGAAATAGAAGCCGAAGAAGGTGCTGTGGAAACGGTTGGCGGCCCAGCGGAACTTGGGGTTGCGGTCGAAATTGTCCATCCGTTGCAGATAGTTGCCGCGGAATTCGCCGCCCAGCAACAGGTGGTGATCTCGGAACACCGTCCTTTCCAGGAGCGCCTCGGCGCCGGCCCATTCGCCGTGCCAGAGGTCGATGTTGGTGGCGGAAGGGAAGGGATACCAGCCGCGGAACTGGTAGCGGTCCCAGAACAGGCGCAGGGTGGTTCGCCAGGGCCCTAGGCGGTGGCGGCCCTGAAGGTCGGCATAAGCGCGGCTGTCGGCATAGTTGGCGCGCAGCGGTGTGATGGAACCGATGAAATTTGGGATGTCCTTGTCGCGGTCCATGAAGGCGCCGGACAGGGTCCAGCCGTGCCAGGTGATTTTGCCGAACAGGCGTCGGCCGTCCTGGCCGTCCAGTTCCCGCGCCTTTTCCAACCCGGGAAAGTCCAACACCCGGCGGCCGTCGCTGCCGTGGCGGCCGGCGGAGAAATACACCGCCAGCCCCGACTGGAACCGTTTGCCGAAAGTGAGCTGCCCTTCGTAGGCGGCGAAACTGCCGGCCTCGGCGCCGAGGCGTATCCCGTCGAGGTCCGAGCCGTTCTTGGTGATGACGTTGATGACGGCGAAGAAGGCGCTGGTGCCGTAGAGCGCCGAGCCGGGACCGCGGATCACCTCGATGCGTTCGACGTCGTCCAGGTCGAGAAGGAAGTCGGTGCCGAGCCCTGCGTAGTCCTGCAGATTTTCGTTGACGCGGTGGCCGTCGATCAAGAGCAGGATGCGGCTGTTGTAGTCGCCGGGCAGCTGGAAGCCCCGGGTTTGGAGGCGGTGATAGCCCCGGTCGTAGGTGACCTGGAAACCCGGCAGGCTGCTGACGGCCTCGGCCAGGGTGCGATAACCGAAGCGTTGGATCTGGTCCGCGGTGACGATGTCGATGGCGGCCGGGGCGCGGCTGACCGGCTGCCAGTGCCGGGACGCGGCGAACACCGTGGGGATGTCGGCGAACAGGAGAGCGAACTCGTCGTTCTCCTCCATCGCCGCCAAGGCCGGCAGGGTCAGCAGGAGGAAGGCGATCGGGAAAAGGCGCAGTGCCCCCATGTTCCGGACTCCCGGTGGTGCTCCTGAAGACAAGTATAGCCTTCGACGCCGGGAAGATACTGGAATGGGTATTTTGCCACCGATCATTTCTATCGGCGGGGGCCGGGAAGGGCCTGTCAGTGGTCAGGGGGCGCCATCCTTGGCGGCCGTGGTTCAGTCGATGCTGATCCCCAGTTGGTAGATGTGGGGCAATTGCTCCCGGGCGCTGATGCAGACGTCGAGGTCGCGCAACAGGCCGTCGCGGATGTCGTAGATCCAGCCGTGGACCGCCAGTTCCTGGTCGCGGCGCCAGGCGTCCTGGACCACGGTGGTGTGGCAGACGTTGGCCACCTGCTGGATCACGTTCAGTTCGCAGAGGCGGTCGGCGCGCTGTTCTTCCGGCAACGCTTCCAGCAACTCGGCGTTGTGCTGGTAGACGTCCTTGATGAAGCGCAGCCAGTTGTCGATCAGGCCCAGCGATTCGTTCTTCATGGCGCCGATGACCCCGCCGCATCCATAGTGGCCGCAGACGATGATATGTTTGACCTGGAGCACGTCCACGGCGTACTGCAGCACCGACAACAGATTCATGTCGGTGTGGATGACGAGATTGGCGACGTTGCGGTGGACGAACAACTCCCCCGGCAGCAGCCCCACCACCTCGTTGGCGGGAATGCGGCTGTCGGAACAACCGATCCACAGATATTGCGGCGATTGCCCCTGCGCCAGGCGTTCGAAGAAACCGGGGTTTTCCTGTTCGATGCGCTCGACCCAGCGGCGATTGTTGTCAAACAGATGTTTCAGCAGTCTCATGGGATCTCTCCTCTTCTTCCGGGGATGCGGCGACGGGCAGGCCGACGAGGGTCAGCCTGATGTGTTTGGCCTTGGCTTCGGTCTTGAAGTTTTCGATGATCTCCAGGGCGTCGTGGTCGATGTAACGGGTGGCGGAGGCGTCGATGACCACGTCGGATCCCGGGGGCAGCCGGTCGAGGGTTTTGAGCAGATTGGCCTTGTTGAGGAAGGTGACCTGTTCCGAGAGGCGCAGGATGATACGGTTGTCCTCGTGGTATTCGTGGACGTAGACCCCGCACTTGTAATGTTCCAGCAGGATGAAGAACAGCGCCGTGGCCATGCCGACGCCCACGCCGGTGAGCAGGTCGGTGAAGATCAACCCCAGCACCGTCACCATGAAGGGGATGAACTGATACCAGCCCTGGCGGTACATGCGCAGGAACAATTCCGGCTTCGCCAGCTTGTAGCCCACCAGAAAGAGGATGGTGGCCAGGGTGGCCAGGGGGATCAGGTTGAGCAGGTGCGGAAACAGCAACGCCGCGATCAGCAGCAGCAGGCCGTGAACGAAGGCCGCCGCCTTGGTGCGCGCCCCGGCCAGGATGTTGGTGGAGCTGCGCACGATCACCTGGGTGATGGGCAGCCCGCCGATCAGGCCGGAGATCGAGTTGGCCACCCCTTGGGCGATCAGCTCCCGGTTGGTGGGAGTGACCCGTTTGTAAGGGTCGAGCTTGTCGGTGGCCTCGACGCACAGCAGGGTTTCGATACTGGCGACGAGGGCGACGACCAGGGCCGTGGTGTAGACGGCCGTGTCGGTGAAGGCGGAGAAATCGGGGAAGGCGAAGAACTGTCTGACGCCCTCCATGCCTTCCGCCACCGGCAGTTGCACCAGATGTTCCGCGTTCAAGGCCAGTTCCGGATGGAAGCGCCGGAACCAGACGTTGAGGGCGGAACCGACGATCACGGCCACCAGGGGGCCCTGGATCAGTTGGAACAGGCGCCGGCGTTTCATGAACGGCTGTTCCCACAGGATCAGGATCGCCATGGAAACGATGGCGATGACGATGGCCCCAGGATGCAGGGCGCCGAGCATGTCCACCAGCGCCGAGAGGGTGGTTTCGTCGCCCGGTTCACGGTAGGCGATGTCCCCCAGCCAGTCCGCGTCGTAGCCGACGGCGTGGGGAATCTGTTTGAGGACGATGATGATACCGATCCCCGACAGCATGCCGGTGATGACCGAGGAAGGGAAGTAATAGCCGATGATGCCGGCCCGGGCCAGCCCCAGGATCACCTGGATGACGCCGGCGAACACCACCGCCAGCAGGAACGGCTGAAAGCCGAGGTCCTGGATTGCCTCGTACACGATGACCGCCAGCCCCGCCGCCGGGCCGGAGACGCCGAGGGGCGAACGGCTGATGAGCGGGACCACCAGTCCCCCCAGGAAGCCGGCGATGATGCCGGACGACAGCGGCGCGCCCGAGGCCAGGGCGATGCCCAGGCAGAGGGGGACGGCCACCAGGAAGACGACGATTCCGGCGGGGATGTCGTAACGCAGATTTTTCCAGACGCTGAATTCGTCGTCCGTCGGGCGTGAGTCTTGCATCGATGCTTCGTCTCCCGGTTGCGATGTCGTCAGGTTCGACAGCTGTCGATCATGGGTTTCGGGGGTACCCCCTGATAGATGTCAGGGTCGTTAGGGTAGCAGGTTCCAAGGCCGGGTAGAATTAGAATTTATCGCGCGAATTTTCGAAAAAACGGCAATGCGTGGGTTGAACTACAAGCATCTCTATTATTTCTGGGTCACCGCCCAGGAGGGGGGGCTGAGCCGGGCGGCGGCGCGGCTTCATTTGACCCCGCAGACCATCTGCGCCCAGCTCCGCGCTCTGGAGGAGTATCTGGGGGCCGAGCTGCTGCGCCGGGAAGGGCGGGGGCTGGCGCTGACCGAGACGGGGCGCACCGTGTTCCGTTACGCCGACGAGATCTTTTCCCTGGGGGAGGAGATGGCCGAACTGATCCGGCGTCAGGCCGCCGTCCAGCCACAGCGGTTCACGGTGGGCATCACCGAGTACCTTCCCAAGTTGGTGGCCCACCGCCTGCTGCAGCCGGTGTTGGCGTTGCCGGAAGCCTTCCGGCTCCACTGCCAGGAAGACCGGATGGAGAACCTGGTGGCCGGTCTGGCCGCCCACCGCATCGATCTCGTCCTCAGCGACCGTCCCCTGGCGGCCGATTCCCCGGTGAAGGCGTACAGTCATTTGCTCGGCGAATGCGGTACGAGCTTTCTCGCCCGTGCCGATCTGGCCCGGCGCTGTCGTGATCGCTTTCCCCACTCCCTCGACGGCGCTCCGATGTTGATGGCCGGCGGCGAGGCGGTGATGCGGGGGCGGTTGTGGGGATGGTTCGAGCGGCTGGGGGTGCTGCCGCGGGTGGTGGCCGAGTTCGACGACAGTGCCCTGATGAAGGTGTTCGGTCAGGCCGGGGCCGGCGTCTTCTGCGTGCCGACCATCATCGAGGACGAGGTGGTGCGCCAGCACCAGGTGGCGGTGGTGGGTCGAACCGGTGACGTCCGGGAACGTTTCTACGTGGTTTCCCTGGAGCGGCGTTTGAAACACCCGGCCGTCACGGCGATTCACCGGACGGCCCGGGAATCGCTGTTTGTCGAAGCGGCCTGATCCCGTCGCGGGCCAGGGCGGCGAGGCGCTGGGTCAGGAGGCGGGTGATCCGCCGGGCGGCCTCGTCCCCCGCCTTTTCGACGATCGGCCGAGGGTCGATGGGAGCGCCGAAGGTGACGGTGATGGGCAGGAACGGTTTCGGCCGTTTTTTCCCCACTGGCCAGGCCGCGAAGGTGCCCTCGATGTGAACTGGCACGATGGGGACGGGGTATCTGGCGGTCACCAGCCCCAGGCCGGGGCGTAGGGGCAGGGGGGTGCCGTCGGGGGAACGCCGTCCTTCCGGGAACAGGACCAGGTTGTTGCCGGATTGCAGCGCCGCCAGGGCGAAGGCCAGGGATTTCATCACCTCTCTTTCCGGATCGATGGGCAGTACCCGGGCGAGGCGACTGAACAGGCGGCTGACCGGATTGGCGAAGGCGATGCCGGTCCAACCGGCCCAGCAGGTGTTTTCGAGGAGATCGAGAGGCAGCACCGCGGCAAGGGCGAAGGGATCGAGAAAACTGACGTGATTGGGGGCGAGGACGCACTGGCCCGGGGGAAGATTTTCCAGTCCCACCGCCGCCAGGCGGTAGCAGCCGTGCATCAGCAAGCGGTTCAAGCGGGCGGTCAGGCGGTAGGCGAGGCGCCACAGGCCACGGTGGGGCCGGAGCCTGGCCCGGTCCTCGGGGGAGAGGATCGTTTCCGGCCGTTCCCAGGAACGCGGTCGGCGTCCTGCCGGTGCCGCTTGCACCGCCTCGAGCAGATCGCGGACCGTGTCGATGGCGGCGACCGCCGTCTCGGACAGTTCCACCCCGGCGACACGCTGAATGTCCACGGTCAATTCCAGCCAGCCCAGGGAATCGATGCCCAGGTCGAGGCGCAGGGAAGTGTCGGGGGTCAGATGCCGGTTCGGAAAACGCCGAGCCAGCCAATCCCAGACCCGGCGCGCACGCGGATGCTGCAGCAGAGCCCGGTCGGATTGGGCCATTTTGTCAATCGGCAGCGGGCCGCCGGTCAGCGCCCTGCCGCTCTTGGCGTCTTGGTAATGGCGCGGTAGTTCGTGGCGCCGCAGTTTGCCCAGCCGGGTGCGGGGCAGGGGATCCCGGGTGACGGCGAAGTCCACGATGCGCTGATAGGAGGGCAGTTCGGCGTTGATTTCCGCAACGGCCCCGCGCACCGCGCCGTCGATGTCTTCCAGGCCGGCGCGGCGGATTTCCCCCGGATCCGCCAGGACGAGGCCGACCAGCCGTCCCGCCCGTTCCAGCAGGGCGAAGTCCCGGATGAAGGAATGGCGACGAAAGACCCGTTCCACTGCCTCCGGCTGGATGTTTTCCCCGCCGGGAGTGACGATCAATTCCTTCACCCGGCCGGTGACGATGAGCCAGCCTTCGTCGAAGCGGCCCAGGTCGCCGGTGCGGAACCACCCGTCCGGGGTGAAGACCTTACGGGTTTCGTCGGGAAGGTTGTGATAACCCCGGAACACGTTCGGGCCTTTGGCGAGAATCTCCCCCGTGCCGTTGCGGGAATCGATCTTGATCTCGACGCCGGGCAACGGCTTGCCGACGGAATCCAGGCGGGGGGAAGGGGGCAGGTTCATGGTCAGCAGCGGCGAGGTCTCGGTGAGGCCGTAGCCGATGGCCATCCGCCAGCCCAGCCCTTCCAGGCGCCAGGCCAGGTCGGGGGCGATGGCGGCGCCGCCGCAGGCCAGCAGTCTCAGGTGGGGAGCCAGGCGGCGGTGGATGGGGGCGAACAGGCGGCGTCCCCAATAGCGTCCCAGCCGTCGGCGCATCTCCATCGAGGCGGCGAGCAGGGTGGCGAAAAGCGCCCGGGCCGCTTTCCCCCGGCTTTGGATCCGAGCCTCGATGGCCGCGTACAGGGCCTCGTACAGGCGCGGGACGCCGATCATGACGGTGGCGCCGCCTTCCTGAAGGGCGCGCAGGATTTGGGGGCCGGTCAGGGCTTGGGGGAGGATCAGGGTCAGTCCCAGGGTCAGGGGCAACACCATGCCGATGACGAAGGGATAGACGTGGTGCAGGGGCAGGGGAAGGAGCACCCGTTCGGTCGGCTCCAGCAGGTCGATGGCGGCGATGACGTTGAGCTGGTGGATCAGGTTGGCGTGGGTCAGGGGCACCCCCTTGGGGCGGCCGGTGGTGCCGGAGGTATAGAACAGGGCGGCCGGGTCTTCCGGCCGCAGCGTCGGCAGCGGGCCGGGGGCGGCGAGGCGGCGGAAGCTGCGTGGATCCTGTTCGGGAACGTCCAACAGCGCCGTCGCCAGGGGCAGGTCCTTCAGGCGTTCCGTCTGGTCTTCCGTGGTGAAGATCAGTTTGGCGCCGCTGTCTTCGAGCATGTGGCGCAGGTTGTCCCGGGAGGCCTGGAGATCCAGCGGCACCGCCACCATGCCGGCGCGGATCGTCGCCAGGGCGGCGACCAGCCACTCCGGCCGCTCGGGCGCCAGCAGGGCGATCCGGTCACGGGGGGCGAAGCGCCGTGAAATTCCCGCCGCCAGTCGCTGGATTTCCCGGTGCAGGGCGGCATGGGTCAGGGTGCGGTGGCCGCCCTCGGTGAAGGCGACGACGGCGGCTCTGTCCCCCCGGCGGGCGAGGGCGTCGACGGCGGGGGCCAGGGTGTGATAGGCCACCGCGCCCCCGTGGGTCATTCGATGTGGATCAGGGTTTCCTTCGGCGTCACCGCGTCCCCCTTGGCGACGTAGACGGCGGTGACCTTGCCGCTGATGGGAGCCTGGACCTCGGTCTCCATCTTCATGGTTTCGACCACCAGCACCGGATCGCCGGCCTTGACGGTGTCGCCTTCCTCGACCAGGACCTCGACGATGTTGCCCGGCATCGACAGGGTCACGTCCCCTTCGCCGGCGGCCGGGGGGCGTTTGCTGCTGAGCCGGCGCGGCACCGCCCCTTCGGCGCCGCCGCTGAGCACCACTTCGTCCAGGGTTTCGATCACGGCTTCTTCCGGCACCCCGTCCACCACCAGGTAGAAGTGGCGCTCGGCCTGATGCTTGGGACCGGTGCCGGTGACGCGGACGTGGTAGGTCTCGCCGTGGAGGTGGATGTTGAACTCGGTCGGCGCGGTCCGGGCGCCGGTCGCGCTTTCCGGCGGCTCGATCGGTTCCGGTTCGAGGGTACCGGTCGCCCGCTGTTCCAGGAACTGGCGGCCGACGTCGGGGAACATGGCGTAGGTCAGGACGTCCTCCTCCGATTCGGCCAGTTCGCCGATTTCGTGACGCAGGGTCTCCAGCTCCGGCGGGATCCGGTCGGCGGGCCGGCATTCGATGATTTCCTCCGAGCCGATGGCTTGGCGTTGCAGCGCCGGGTTGACCGGCGCCGGCGGCTTGCCGTAGCCGCCTTGGAGATAGCGTTTGACCTCGTTGGTGATGGTCTTGTAACGCTGACCGGAGATCACGTTGATGACCGCCTGGGTGCCGACGATCTGGGAGGTGGGCGTAACCAGAGGCGGATAGCCGAGGTCCTCGCGCACCCGGGGGATTTCCGCCAGCACCTCCTCGAGCCGATCGAGGGCGCCCTGTTCCTTGAGTTGCTGGTAGAGGTTGGAGATCATGCCGCCGGGCACCTGGTGCAGATGGACCCGGGGATCGGGGCCGACGTATTCCGGCTCGAAGCGGCGATATTTCCGGCGCACCTCCCAGAAATAGGCGGCGATCTCCTCCAGCAGCCGCAGGTCGTAACCGGGGTCGAGCCCCAGATCCCGCAGCGCCACCACCAGGCTCTCGGTGGGCGGATGGCTGGGGCCGCCGGCCAGCGAGGAGATGGCGGTGTCGATGTGGTCGCAGCCGTTTTCCACCGCCTTGAGGTGACACATCTCCGCCAGCCCCGAGGTGGCGTGGGAGTGAAGATGGAGCGGCAGCTTCACCGCCGCCTTGATGGCCCGCACCAGTTCGGCGGTGACCTGGGGCGTCAGCAGTCCGGCCATGTCCTTGATGGCGATGCTGTCGCAGTCCATCCGCGCCAGTTCCTTGGCCTGCTCCACGAAGGTCTCCACCGAATGCACCGGGCTGACGGTGTAGCACAAGGTGCCCTGGGCGTGCTTGCCGGCGCGTTTGGTGGCGGCGACGGCGGTCTCCAGGTTGCGCAGATCGTTGAGGGCGTCGAAGATGCGGAACACGTCCATGCCGTTGGCGGCGGCGCGGGCGACGAACGCCTCCACCACGTCGTCGGCGTAGTGGCGGTAGCCAAGCAGGTTCTGGCCCCGCAGCAGCATCTGCAGTCGGGTGTTGGGCAGCGCCTGGCGCAACTGTCGCAGCCGTTGCCACGGATCCTCCTTGAGATAGCGCAGACAGGCGTCGAAGGTGGCCCCGCCCCAGCATTCCAGGGACCAGAACCCCACCTGGTCGAGTTTCGGGCAGACGGGCAGCATGTCCTCGGTGCGAACCCGGGTGGCGAGCAGGCATTGATGGGCGTCGCGCAGAGCCAGTTCGGTGATCTGTACTCGGGTCATGACGTTCTCCTTTACAAGCCGGCGTGGGCGGCGATGGCGGCCGCCAGGGCCGTGGCGATGTGAACCTTGTGGCGCTTTTCCGAATATTGGAGCAGTTCCGGATGGCGCTCCACGAAGCTGGTGTCGAAGCGGGCCTGCTGGAATTCTTCGTTCCGGAGTATCTGTCGATAATAGGTCCGCGTGGTCTTGATGCCGCTGATCTCCATGTCGTCCAGGGCGCGCCGGCCGCGGGCCAGGGCGCTTTCCCAGTCGAGGGCCCAGACGATCAGCTTGGCGATCATGGAATCGTAGTGGGGCGGAACGTCGTAGCCGGTGTAGATGGCGGTGTCGGTGCGCACGCCGGGTCCTCCCGGGGCGTAGTAGCGGGTGATGCGGCCGAAGCTGGGGAGAAAATCGTTGCGGGGGTCCTCGGCGTTGATGCGGAACTGGATGGCGTAGCCGCGTCGGTCGATTTCCTCCTGACGGTAACGCAGCGGCAGGCCGGAAGCGATGCGGATCTGCTCTTCGACGATGTCGATCCCGGTGATGGCCTCGGTGATGGTGTGTTCCACCTGGATCCGGGTGTTCATCTCCATGAAGTAGCAATTCCCTTCTTGGTCGAAGAGGAATTCCACTGTTCCGGCGTTTTCGTAACCGACCGCCCGGGCGGCCTTGACCGCTAGTTCACACACGGTGCGGCGCTGGTCTTCGCTCAGTTGGGGGGAGGGGGCGATTTCGATGAGCTTCTGGTTGCGGCGCTGGATCGAGCAGTCGCGTTCGAACAGGTGGACGACGTTGCCGTGGCGGTCGGCGAGGATCTGGACCTCGATGTGGCGTGGGGCGACGATGCACTTCTCCAGGAAGATCTCGGCGCTGCCGAACGCTTTGGTGGCCTCCGACGCCACCCGGTCGAAGTTGCGGCGCAGCTCGTCGGCGTTCTCGCAGCGCCGGATGCCGCGGCCGCCGCCGCCCGAAGTGGCTTTGAGCATCACTGGGTAGCCGATGCGTTCCGCCAGGGCCAGGGCCTCCTCGACGCTGGTGAGGTTGCCTTCGCTGCCCGGCACCACCGGCACGCCGGCGGCCTGCATCGCCGCCCGCGCCCGGGTCTTGTCGCCCATGGCGCGGATGGTTTCGGGCGCAGGTCCGATGAAACGGACGCCGCGTTCGCGGCAGATCTCGGCGAATTCGGCGTTTTCCGACAGGAAGCCGTAGCCGGGATGGATGGCGTCGCAACCGGTCTCCAGGGCCAGATTGACCAGCTTGTGGGGATTGAGGTAGCCGGCCAGGGGGTCTTCCCCCAGGCTGTGGGCCTCGTCGGCCTTCTTGACGTGAAGGGCATGGCGGTCGGCGTCGGCGTAGACCGCCACCGCCAGGATGCCCATTTCCGCGCAGGTGCGGACGATCCGAACCGCGATCTCCCCGCGGTTGGCGATCAGTATCTTTTGCAGCATCGGGCAGATGATCTCCAGCGATGGATCCGAACCTGAAGATTGTACCTGACATCAGGCTTGGAAAATTCCTATTTTCGGGCGATAGATTTCGATTGGCTCGAAATGTTTCTATGCGCTACTTTTTGGTGACGAGATGAGCGGGGTCTTGAGTCTAGGGCCTGGGAAGGTTCTGTCAGCGGCCGGGGAGGTCGCGCCGGGCCTGAAATTGACGGCGAATTTCAGTCCGGCGGAGTCTTCCCGGTCCTTGATTCGGAGTCCGTTTCCGGGGCGATTTGCCCTATACTTTCCCCCTGGCAATCGAGGGACGAGCCGATGCGATTGGTTTGGTTGATGACGGCCGTTTTGATGCTGGGCGGCTGTGAGACGGTGGGCAAATGGTTCGAGAGCGGGCCGGCGCCGGTGGAGGTCCTGCCGGAGGAGACGCTGTACCAGAAGGCCAAGGCGAAACTGGACGCCGGCAGTTACACCCGCGCCATCGAGCTGTATCAGGCGCTGGAAAGCCGGTATCCCTTCGGCCGCTACGGCGCCCAGGTCCTGCTGGACCTGGCCTACGCCCACTACAAGCAAGGGGACAGTGAAGCGGCCCTGGCCACCCTGGAACGCTTCTTCAAGGTCTATCCCACCCATGAGCGGTTGGACTACGCCTGGTATCTGCGTGGACTGGTCCATACCGCCCAGGGCATGGGGTTCGTGGAGCGCTACTTCCCCATCGACCTGACCAAGCGGGACGTCACGCCGCTGCAGGCGGCCTACCAGGACTTCGTGACGTTGCTGGAACAGTTTCCCGACAGCGAGTATGCCGAGGAGGCCAGGCAGCGCAAGACCGGCCTGTTCAATCTGCTGGCCGCCCACGAATTGCAGGTGGCCGATTTCTACTTCCGCCGGGGGGCCTATCTCGCCGCCGCCAACCGGGCGCGCCGCGTCGTCGAGGAATATCCCCGCACCACGGCGATTCCCCACGCCTTGAGGCTGATGGAGAAATCCTACCGCCTTATGGAATTGGACGAACTGGCCGACGGGGCGGCCCGGATCTATCGGCTCAACTTCGGCGACCAGGCCCCGCCCCCTCTGCGCCGTCCGCCGCACACCGCCTTGGGATGGTTGTTCTGGTTGTTTCGCTGGGATTGAAAAAATGAACCTCGACGTGCTGTGTCTCGGTCACGCCTCCTACGACTTGGTGTTCGCCGTTCCCCGTCATCCGGGAGAAGACGAAAAGTGCGTGGCCACCGACTTTCTTCAGTGCGGCGGCGGTCCGGCCGCCAACGCCGCGGTGACCGTGGCGCGCCTGCAGCGGCGGGCCGCCTTTGCGGGTTATCTGGGCGACGATCTCTATGGCGAGGCCCATTGGCAGGAACTGCGCCGGGACGGGGTCGAGGTCGAACTGGTGCGACGGGGAGAAGATCCGACGCCCCTGTCGGCGGTTCTGGTCAAGCCGGACGGGAAGCGGGCGCTGGTGAACTACCGCATCACCCGCCCGCTGGCGGCCGAAAGCCTGGACCTGAGCGCCGTCTCCACCCGGGTGGCGCTGTTCGACGGCCACGAGCCCGAGCTGTCGATCCGCTGGTTGCCCGATTTCCGGGAGCGCGGCGTGAAGACGGTTCTGGATGCCGGTTCCCTACACCCGGGCACCGAAGCGCTCATGTTCGAGGTCGATTATCTGGTGGCCTCGCGCAAATTCGCCGCCCAGTGGCTCGGTCGCGACGAGCCGCGCCAGGCGCTCGAACGGCTGGCCCGGCGTTCGCCCGCGGTCGTGATTACCCTCGGGGATGAGGGGTTGATCTGGGCCCGTGGGGGAGAGCGGGGGGAGATGCCGGCGTTTTCGGTGCCGGTGTTGGATACCACCGGTGCCGGCGACACCTTCCACGGGGCCTTCGCCGTCGCGGTCGCCGAGAACCGGGGGTGGAAGGAGACGCTGCGCTTCGCCAGCGCCGCCGCCGCCCTGTGCTGCACCCGCATGGGCGCCAGGCCCGGCATTCCCCACCGCCCTGAAGTGGAGCGGTTTCTCCAGGGCCTAGCTCAATAGAGATCGAGGGGATCGACGTCCAGCGACCAGCGCACCCGGGCGCCCGGCAGTTCCCCGATGCGTGGCAGGAGCCGATCGAGCAGACGGTGCAGCGGTTCCCGGCGGTCGCCCTGGATGAGCAGCTGAGCGCGGTGGCGGCCGGCCCGTTTCGGCATCGGAGCGGGTACGGGGCCGAGAATCTGCAATTGCGGATCCAGACGCTTCGCCAGGGATGCCACCTGTTCGAGGAATGCCAGTGGTGACTGGAGGCGATGCGCTTCGGCCCGGATCAGGGCCTGGTGGCTGAAAGGGGGCAGATGGGCCTGGCGGCGTTCTTCCAGGGCCTGGGCGGCGAAATCGGGATAACCGCTGCCGAGCAGGGCGGCCAGCAGGGGATGGTCCGGATGGCGGGTCTGGATGATCACCCGGCCGGGTTTGTCGGCCCGTCCGGCTCTTCCGGCCACCTGGACGATCAGTTGAGCCATGCGCTCCGGTGCGCGGAAATCGACGCTGTAAAAACCGGCGTCGGCGTCCAGCACCACCACCAGCGTGACATCGGGGAAATGGTGGCCTTTCGCCAGCATCTGGGTACCGAGCAGGATGTCGATTTCCCCTGCGTGTATCTGCTCGACCACCGTTTCCAGGTTGCCTTTGCGGCGGACGACGTCCCGGTCGATACGGGCCAGGCGGGCACCGGGGAACCGTTCGCTCAGTTCCGCCTCCACCCTTTCGGTGCCTTGGCCCAGGGGCAGCAAGGATCCGGAACCGCAGGCGGGGCAGGTATCGGGAATCGCTCTTTCGTGGCCGCAGTGGTGGCAGCGGAGTCGGCCGTCGCGGCGATGGACGACCAGGCGGGTGTCGCACCGTCGGCAGTCGGCGACCCAGCCGCAGTCGTGGCACATCAGGGTCGGGGCGAATCCCCGGCGGTTGAGGAACAGCAATACCTGTTCTCCCCGGGCCAGGGTGGCTTCGATCCGCTTGCAGGTGGCCGGCGCCAGGCCGGCGCACAGCTTTTGCCGGCGGATGTCCTGGAGATGCAGTCGCGGCGGTCGGGCGTTGCCGGCGCGGCGGGGCAACCGCAGGTGGTGGTAGCGGCCGCTCCGGGCGTTGTGCAGCGATTCCAGGGAGGGGGTCGCCGACCCCAGTATCACGGGAATTCCCAGGATCCGGGCCCGGATCACGGCGACGTCCCGGGCGGAAAAACGGAAGCCCTCCTGCTGTTTGAAGGAAGGATCGTGTTCCTCGTCCACGACGATCAGGCCGGGTCTGGCCATGGGGACGAAAACGGCCGAACGGGTGCCCAGCAGCAGGGGAATTTCGCCGCGCCTGAACTTCAGCCAAGCTTGCGTTCGCTCGCCGTCGCTCAGGCCGGAGTGGTAGATCCCGACCGGGACGGGTAGGCGGCGCTCGAACCGCTGTTTCAACTGGGGGGTGAGGGCGATTTCCGGCAGCAGCACCAGGACCTGGCGTTTTTGGGCCAGGATGCGCTCGATGAGGTCGAGATAGACTTCGGTCTTGCCGCTTCCGGTGACCCCTTCCAGCAGAAAGGCGGCGAAACGTTCCAGGTGCGGCGCGATCGACTCGACGGCGCGGCGCTGGTCGGGGTTGAGGGACGGCGGCGGATCGGAGGGGGTGGCGGTCGGTTCGTTCCCGGTGTTTTCCAGCCGGAGAAACCCCTTTTCGGCCAACGCTTTGGCCACCGGCCGCCAGTTCCATCCCAATCCACCCAAGGCATCGGTCTTTACCACGCCGCCCTGGCGCTGCAACAGCCGGAGCAGGGCCGCCTGACGGGGGGCTTTGAGGGTCGCGAGGGCTTCCCGGCCGGACGGCGTCAGGCGCAGCTGCCGTTCGTACTTGATGCGGGCCGCTCGTCCCTGACGCAGCGGTGTCGGCAGCGCACCCGCCGCCACTTCCCCGATGGGATGGTGGTAGTAGCGGCTGGCCCATTCCAGCAGGCGGAGGTCGTCGGCGCCGAACAGGGGCTCGGTGTCGAGCACTTCCAGAACCGGGCGCAGGCGGCGGGGATCGACGGCGCTGTCGCTGTCGGTCCGCAGCAGGATGCCGATGCGGGTGGTGCGCCCGAAGGGCACCCGGACCCGGCACCCGGGCCGCGGGGAGATGGGGATCGGGGAATCGGGCGGTAGATAATCGAAGCAGGTGGCGACCGGCGCCGGGACGGCGATCTTCCAAATGGGTTTCATCGGTGTCCGGGGTTTCAAACGGCTCTGTTTTTGAAGTATTATCCTTTCCGGAAAACAGTTTCTCTCATCATAGGAAACAATCGCCGGGTGCGTGGTTTATTCACAGAATCGGTGGACAGGGTTGTGGAAAAGTTGCGGAAACGATTGCCACGGGTCCATAAATCCAGGGAACGAGGGGATTGGCCATCTTTTTGTCACACGACTTTGAGAAAGTGACGGGGTGGTCCGCCTGCGCGTGCCGTTGGCAGGTGGCGATGGTGGGAACTTTTGATCGATCCGGATGGAGGCCTTGATGAATTCGCTGTCTCTTCAGGTGTTGCGTACCGATGCGGCCGGAATGCCGTTGGAGTGGATCGACTATCAGGAGGCGGTCAAATTGTACTACCTGGACCAGGTCGCCTACGCTTGCGGCACCCTGCTCTACAAGGTCCGGGGTGGTTTCAACGCCCGGACGGGAAGGCGCAGCGTCATCGAGGTCAATTCCATCATCGCCACCTACGGCCATCGGGGCAGGCCGCAGGGGGCCGATTACGTCCCCCCCCTCAACAACCGCACCCTGTTTCGCCGGGACAATTTTCTCTGCCTGTACTGCGGGCAACGGTTTCACCATAGCGACCTGTCCAGGGACCACGTCACCCCTCTGAGCCAGGGGGGGCAGGATACCTGGACCAACGTGGTTACCGCCTGCAAGCGCTGCAACAATCACAAAGCCGGTCGCACGCCGGAGCAGGCCGGCATGGAGTTGCTGGCCATTCCTTTCGTTCCCACCCATGCCGAATACATCTATTTGCAGGGCCGGCGCATCCTCAGCGATCAGATGGAGTTCCTGCGGGCCCACTTCCCCCGCAAGAGCCCGTTGCATCAGCGTCTGGAACAGACGGCCTAGCGACGGCGCCAGCCGAGCCAAAAACCCCAGCCGGCCAGCAGGAGAAAGGCGATCAAGGTCCAGGCAGGGATGCTCAGTCCCAGGAAGGTCCACAGCACCTCGCTGCATTCCCCGGTTCCGCTGACCAGCAGACGAACGGTCTCCGTCAGGGGGAAGTGTTCGAACACGTAGCCCAGACCGGGACCGCAGGCGGGGACCTCGTCCTCGGGCAGGTTTTGCAGCCAGACGTGACGGGCGGAGAGCAGGGCGCCACCCAGGGCGGTCAATCCGATGAGGGTGCCGTAGCGTCTGGGGTGGCGGTCGTGGAGCCCGGCGGCCAGGTAGAGAAGCCCCACCAGCAGCACCACGACCCGCTGACTGATGCACAGCGGGCAGGGCTGCAGATCCCGGACGAACTGGAACCAGGCGGCCACCGTCAGCAGAAGGGCGCAGAACGAAAAGCCTAGCAGAAAACCGAGGCGGTTGGAGATCGTGGGCATGGATTCGTCACCGTTGAAAAACGCCAATACCTTAACAGATTCCGCGCCGGACTGGATCGCCCTGCCATCGATTCCCGGGCCGAGCCGGTCGTTTTTCCGGGGAAGGTCTGCTGCAGATGAGAATGGCAAGCCCGTCGGCCGGCTTCAGTCGTTTGGAGGCGACAGCAAAATTGAGGGGGGATCAACGAGTTGCCTCGTTTCCGCAAATACGCCGTCTCCGGGCGGCGACATCACCGAGAGGACGTTTTTGGGGGTTTTGTATAACCGGTTGATATGAAATGAGAAACGAAATTGGCATCCTATGTGCTATCAAGTCGGTGCGAGCGCTTGCAATGGTTGAACGAGAAATGCAACGAGGTTTTCCATGCGTAAATTAGTCATCGTCTCTGTCATCGCTTTGTTTTCCGGCCTGACTTTCGCCGGTACCCCCTACGAGGAGCTCGACGCCGACAAGGACGGCGTGATCAGTGCGGAGGAGGCCCAGGCCGATCCGAAACTGGCCGGCAGGTTCAAGGATCTGGACAAAAACCAGGACGACCGGCTGGACGCGGCCGAGTTCGCCCAGTTCGAAATGACGCCGGCCTCGGTGCGGCAAGAAGGCGCTGAAGCCGGCCGCTAGTTCGCGACTGACCGATCAGGGAGCAATTGCCAGGGACGGCTTTCGTTCCGCCGCCATTTCCCGGCCTTGGCAACCGCTGAGGTGGATTTCCGGTGGATCGATCGAAATGCTGAAAGGACTCAGGCGGGCCAGGGTGTTCAGACCCAGGATCGCCCGCCGGCTGTGGGGAAAGACCGCCACTACCACGTTTTCCAGGACGCACCGCCCGCCGATCCGCAACCGCCCGATCCGGTACAGCGGCACCGAAATCGCCTGGCCGTCGGCCAAAATACCCTGTTGCGACCGGAGGTAGACGACGTTGTCCCGATCCTGCCGCTGCAGCCGCCGCAGCAGGGCGTCACTCAACGTGGAAAAACTGGAGCCGGTGTCGACCAGCATCCGGGTGGCCAGGCCCTCGCCGAAATCGCTTTCCACGTAGAAGGTTCCGGTGCCCGGATCGATGAGGGGGATCGTCAGACGTAGTTCTTGACAAACACCGCTGCAGATCCAGAGTCCGAGCAGTAAGCCCAGCCAACCTTTCATGAATCACGCCCCCCATCGTCCGCCCTTTCCTCTGATTGTAGTTCAAAAATTCAGAATGGCTTGACGGTGGCCAGAATGACGATGGCGATCAGGAAGAAAACCGGTATTTCGTTGATCCAGCGATAGAAGACGTGGCTGTGGCGATTGCGGTCCCGGCGGAAATCCAGCAGCCATTTGCCACAGGCCAGGTGATACAGAAGCAGACAGGCCAGCAACGCCAGCTTGGCGTGCAGCCACCCCTGAGTTCCGTACACGTCCCAGGCGTAGTCCACCAACATCCAGATGCCGAACAACCAGGTGAGGAGCATGCCGGGCGTCATGATGCCGAAATAGAGCTTGCGCTCCATGATCTTGAACCGTTCCCGACCGATCTCGTCTTCCGCCATGGCGTGATAGACGAACAGCCGGGGCAGGTAGAACAGGCCGGCGAACCAGGTCACCATGAAAATCAGATGAAACGCTTTCAGCCACATGATCGCGGTCAGCCTCGCTCGAGATGATTTTGCAACAGGGTTTCCAATCGCGCCATGTCGGGAATGCCGGTGTGGCGCCAGAGAATGCGGGCGTCGGGCCCCAGCAGGATCCAGGTGGGAATCAGACGGACCTGGAAGGCGGCGCTGATCCGGCCGGAAGGGTCCAGGGCGACCGGATAGGGGGGACGGCGGCGCTCGACGAACGCCATCACCCGGTTGGGGGGATCGTAGGGCATGGCCACGGCGACGATCCGTAATCCCCGGGGGCGATATTCGTGGTACAGGCGTTCCAGGGCCGGCATTTCTTCCAGGCAGGCGGGGCAACCGGTGGCCCAGAAATTGAGCAGCACCGGCCCCCCATGATCCGGCAGGGTGAGCGTTTCGCCGGTCACCGTGGTCAAGGTCAGCGGTTCGGGGCGAGTTTGCCGGCTCAGGAAAGCCGCCGCCAGGAGTCCGGCGAGCGCCAACGGCAGCACCCATTCAAGCCGACGGCCGAAGAGCGTGGACATAGGGTTCGGTCAGGCTGTCGTACAACGGTTTGGGGTTGAGCAGTTTCGCCACGCCGGCGGCGATGAAGGCCGCCGCCATCAAAGGCAGCAGCAATTCATGGGTGTCGGTCATCTCCATCACCAGGACGAAAGCCGTCATCGGCGTCTGCAGCATCCCGCCGAAGTAGGCGCACATGGTGAGCAACACCATCGTGGAAAAGGGGGCGATGGGCAGCCAGAGATGGAGGTCGGCACCCAGCGCCGCGCCCACCGACAGGGAGGGGACGAACAGGCCGGCGGGAACCCCGCTGAGCGCCGTCGCCAATGTGGCGGCGGCTTTGTACAACGGATACCAGGGCGATATCGGCTCCGTCTCGGTGACGATCCGCACCAGCATCGGGTAACCGGTCCCGAGGGTCTGCCCTTGACTGATGTCGCCGAGCCAGGCGATCGCCAGACCGAGGCCGAGAACCCAGGCCAGGCGGCGTCGGCCTGTGAGGCCCGCGGTTCGCCTTCCCAGGGTCAGCAGCAGGCGGCTGAAGATTCCGCCGGTCAGGCCGCCGACGACGCCGCAAAGAGGAATGGCCAGCCAGGCCCGCCCGGGGGGTAGGAGCACCTGGCGGGCTCCCAGGAAAACGTAGTGGTTCAGGATGACGAAGGCGGTCATACCGGCAAGGATGATGGCGGTCAGCACCAGACTGCCGATTTTTTCTTCCAGTGACCGGCCCAGTTCCTCGATGGCGAAGATGATCCCGGCCAGAGGGGCGCTGAACAGGGCGGCGAACCCGGCGGCGCTGCCGGCGAGGATGAAGCCGCGTTCCAGGTAATGGGGCGGAAAGCGCGCCGCCTGCCCCAGGGCGGTCATGATGGAGGCGCCGATCTGGATGGCCGGCCCGCCGAGGCCGGCGGAGGCGCCCGACAGCAGCCCCAGATTGGTCAGGATCACTTTGCCGACGGCGATGTCGAACGAGACGAAACGCCGCCTCGATTTGAGATCGCGGGAAATCGCCAGCGCCGCCTTGACCTGGGGTACCCCGCTGCCGCGGGCGCCGGAAAACCAGCGTTCGGTCAACCAGACCGTGATCGCCAGCCCCAGGGGACAGAGGAGAAAGAGCGCCCTGGGATATTGTTGGGCGAAGCCGCGCACTTGGGCGACCGCCTTTTCACTCAGCAGGGTGAGGGCGCTGATGAACAACCCCACCAGCACCGCCCCGCTCCAGAAGACCAGGCGCTGTTTCCAGCCGACGGCGGACGACGAAGAAGGCGAATCGCTGGTTGTCGGTTCCATGGGGGTCGGTGTCGGGATCACCCTCGGTCGATCGGTTTTTTCCTGGACTTTACTCCGTGGAGATCGGCGAACCGATCGTCGGGGTCGGTTGAGTATAGCAGAACGCACGTTGCTATAATCAACGTTTTCGTTGCGGAGTCACGAAGTCATGATCAAAGCGGCGATTGTGGGGGGTACCGGCTATACCGGCGTGGAGTTGATGCGGATTCTCAGCCGCCACCCCCAGGTGGAACTCGCCCTCGTCACTTCCCGGGCCGATGCCGGCAAGGCGGTCGCCGAAGTCTATCCCAGCCTGCGGGGGGTCGTCGATCTGACGTTCCGGGAGCCCGACGTGGAAGCTCTGGGCGACCATGACGTGATCTTCTTCGCTACCCCCAACGGTACGGCGATGCATTACGCCCCTTCCCTGCTGGACAGGGGTCGGGTGGTGATCGATCTGGCCGCCGATTTCCGCCTCAGGGATGCCGGGCTGTGGCAACGGTGGTACGGGGAGCCCCACGCCTGTCCCGAGTTGCTGGCGGTGGCCGTCTACGGCCTGCCGGAAGTCAATCGCGATCGGATCAAGAAAGCGCGCCTGATCGCCTGTCCCGGCTGCTATCCGACCGCCGTGCAGCTGGGTTATCTGCCCCTGTTGCACCACCGCTTGATCGAAGTGACCGGCCTGATCGCCGACTGCAAGTCCGGCGTTTCCGGCGCCGGCCGCACCGCTCGGCTTTCCAGCCTGATGGCGGAAGCCGGCGAAGGGCTGAGGGCCTATTCGGTGCCGGGGCACCGGCATCATCCGGAAATCTGTCAGGGGCTTCGGGCCATGGCCGGCAAGGCGGTGGAGTTGACGTTTGTGCCTCATCTGGCCCCCATGATCCGGGGGATTCACGCCACCCTGTACGCCCGGCTGCAGGAGGCGGTCGATCTGCAAGCCCTGTACGAAGACCACTACCGACGGGAGCCGTTCGTCGACGTCCTGCCGCCCGGTTCCCATCCCGACACGGTGGACGTCCGCGGCGCCAACCGTTGTCAGATCGCGGTGCACCGTCCGGGGGACGGGAGGCAGGTGGTGGTGTTGGCGGTGATCGACAACCTGGTCAAGGGCGCGGCCGGACAGGCGGTGCAGAACATGAATCTGGTTTTCGGCCTGCCCGAGACCGAGGGATTGGAACGGGTCGGGTTGTATCCTTGAGCGCGGCGGGCACTATTTTTGACCAAAATGGTCAGGTACTGGGATAATCATCGTCTGTCGTCATTCCAAGGAGAGCGCCGATGAGCAGCAACGAAACTCCCATCATCTTCACCGATAGCGCCGCCGCCAAGGTGGCGGAACTGCTGGCCGAGGAGGAAAACCCCGACCTCAAGCTGCGCGTTTACATCACCGGCGGCGGCTGTTCCGGTTTCCAGTACGGCTTCACCTTCGACGACGAGATGGCCGAAGACGACACCTTGATCGAGAAGAACGGCGTCCAGGTGTTGATCGATGCCATGAGTCTGCAATATCTCAAGGGGGCCGAGATCGATTACAAGGACGATCTCTCCGGCGCCCGCTTCGTCATCCGAAACCCCAACGCCAAGACCACCTGCGGCTGCGGCTCCTCCTTCGCGGTCTAGGCGGGATAGACGGCGCCGAGCACCACTTCGCGCCGCGCCCCGGTCACCGACGGCAGATTGCCCGCCCGTCCCGACAGGGTGCGCCAGGCCAGCCAGGCGAACGCCAGCGCTTCCACCTGATCCGGATCGATGCCGTGATCGGCCGTCGTGTCGACCGGGTACCGGCAATACCGCCGTAGGAGACTCATCAGGAACGTGTTGTGGGTGCCGCCGCCGCAGACCAGCAGACGCCGAGGGCGGGGTGCGAGGGTTGCCAGCGCCCGGGCGACGGTGGCGGCGGTCAAATGGGCGAGGGTGGCTTGAACGTCCTGAGGCGCGATGGGGGGAAAGTCCTTCAAGCGCGCTTCGAGCCAGTCGAGGGAAAAGTATTCCGGGCCGCTGCTTTTCGGGGGTGGGCGTTTGAAGTAGGGGTCCGCCAGCAGGCTCTCCAGCAGCCCCAGGTGCGGTTTCCCTCCGGCGGCCCATTGGCCTTCGGAATCCCAGCGCCGTCCCAGGTGACGGGCGATCCAGCGGTTCAGCAGCGTGTTGCCGGGGCCGGTGTCGAAGCCGACGACCGGTCGTTCCTCGTCGGCCGGCAGCAGGGTGACGTTGGCGATGCCGCCGAGATTGAGAATCGCCCGCTGTTCCCGGGGGGAGTGGAAGACCGCCCGGTGGAACGCCGGCACCAGGGGAGCGCCCTGGCCGCCGGCGGCGATGTCGCGGCGGCGGAAATCGGCCACCGTGGTGATGCCGGTCCGCTCGGCGATCCGGTTGGGGTCGCCGATTTGCCAACTGTAAGGGTAACGGCCTTCCGGGCCGTGGTGGAAGGTCTGCCCATGGCAGCCGATGGCCCGGATCCGACGTGGGGCAAGGCCGCTTTGCTCCAGCAGTTCCATGACCGTCCCGGCGAACACTTCCCCCAGGCGGGCGTCCAGTTCCCCGATCACCCGAGTGGGGACGGCCGCTGCGAAACAGTGCGCCTGCAGCAGCCGGTGGAGTTCGGGGTCGAACGGTCGGTAGAGCGAGCCGCAGACGGTGATGTCCCGGTCGGATGCGATCTCGGCCAGGACCGCATCGACGCCGTCGAGGCTGGTACCGGCCATCAGGCCGATGTAGTAGCCTTTCATTTTCGCCCGCTGTCCGCCCGCACCAGGGCGGTGGGACGATGGCGGTCCAGTTCCGCCAGGAGGGAGGCGGCCTGTTGCCGGAAAGCGGCCATCAGGGTCTTGGGGATCGGTTTGCTGTCGGGGAGGGGAACGGTCAGGGGATCCTTGTGGACGCCGTCGATGCGGAATTCGTAATGAAGGTGCGGGCCGGTGGCGAGCCCGGATTTGCCCACGTAGGCGATCACGTCCCCCTGCTTGACCCGGCTGCCGCGTTTGAAGCGGGGATTGAAGCGCTGGAGATGGGCGTAGAGCGTGGTGTAGCGACGGCCGTGCTGCAAGATGACGACCCGGCCGTAGCCTCCCTTCCAGCCCCGGAAGATGATCCGGCCGTCTCCGGTGGCCCGCACCGGGGTACCGATGGGGGCGGCGTAATCCACGCCCTTGTGGGCGCGGATCCGGTGCAGGAGCGGATGGCGGCGCTTCAGATTGAAACGCGAGGTGATCCGGGCCGACTTGACCGGCATTCGCAGGAAGGCCTTGCGCAGCGATTTGCCTTCCGGGGTGTAATAGTCGCTGTGGTCGTCGTAGGTGAAGCGAATCGCCCGATACGTTTTACCTCGGTTGATGAATTCCGCGGCGACGATCGGGCCGTTGCCGATGAACTCCCCGTCGACGAACAACTTCTCGTAGAGCACGGTGAACTGGTCGCCGGGGCGGATGCCGCGCTGGAAGTCGACGTCCCAGCCGAAGATGTCGGTCAATTGCATGATGAGATTGTCGGTGAGACCGGCTTTCTTGCCCGCCTGGTACAAGGACGACTGGATGATGCCGCTTGCCTGTTCGAGGCGTTTTCGGGGCTGGTGGAAGATCTTCTCGATGTCGAAGTCGTCCTCGTCGATGCGGGCGGCGGTGATGCTTTCCCGGTGACTGCGCCGGTACACCAGTTTTTCCAGCTCGCCGTCTTCGTTGACCAGAAACTTGACCGTCCTTCCCGGGTAGAGCCGGGTCAGCTCCTTCACCAGGCGTTCATCGCTGCGTAGCAGTTCGTTGAGGTCGTCGCCGTTCAGGTGGTAACGTTTGAAGATGCCCGCCAGAGTCTCCCCCCGCTGGATACGGTGCTGAATCCAGGTCGGTTCTGCGGTTGTCTTCGTCTCGGCGACTACAGGCTGTGGTTGCTCCTTTTCCGACGGCAGGGGAGCGGTCGAAGGTCGGGGTTCGGTGCTCTGCTCGCCGCCGAAATCGTAGAGAGCGGATAGGATCAAACCGATGGCGAGAGCCCGTAGCAAAGTTTTGCTGGAAAGGTCGAAACGCATGATCGGAGTTTCAGCGAGCCGGTCAGTTTCGGATTCTGTCAGGCTTCCTGGTTATAATGGCGGCCGACGCGATCAATTATATGGGAAACGAGGCTTGAATATGGATGTGGAGCGAGCGCTGGCGTTGATCGGGCGCGGTGCCGAGGAGATTCTGCCGGAAACGGAACTCCGGGAACGGCTGCGGAGCGGCCGTCCCTTGCGGGTCAAGGCGGGTTTCGATCCCACGGCGCCGGATCTGCACCTGGGGCACACGGTCCTGCTCAACAAACTCAAACAGTTTCAGGATCTCGGTCATGAGGCCATCTTTCTGATCGGGGATTTCACCGCCATGATCGGCGATCCCACGGGAAAAAGCCAGACCCGTCCGCCCCTGACCCGCGACGAGGTGATCGAAAACGCCCGGACCTACGAGGAACAGATCTACAAGATCCTCGATCCGGAAAAGACCCTGGTGATGTTCAATTCCACTTGGATGAACGCCATGAGCGCGGCGGATCTGATCCAGCTGGCGGGCAAATACACCGTGGCCCGGATGCTGGAGAGGGACGATTTCAGCAAGCGCTACAAGAGCGGCCAGGCGATCGCCATCCACGAATTCCTTTATCCCCTGATCCAGGGATACGATTCGGTCGCCCTCAAGGCGGACGTGGAGCTGGGGGGGACGGACCAGAAATTCAATCTACTGGTGGGGCGTCATCTCCAGGAGATCTACGGCCAGAAGCCCCAGGTGGTGATCACCATGCCGCTGCTGGAGGGGCTCGACGGAGTTCAGAAGATGTCCAAATCCCTCGGCAACTACATCGGCATCACCGAACCGCCGGACGAGCAGTTCGGCAAGCTGATGTCCATCTCCGACACGCTCATGTGGCGTTACTTCGAGTTGCTCAGTTTTCGTCCCATGGAAGAGATCGAGGCCTGGAAACGGGCCTGTGCCGAGGGCGCCAATCCCCGGGACTTCAAGGTCAGGCTGGCCCTGGAGATCGTCGCCCGATTCCACGGCGACGAGGCGGCCCGGCGGGCCCTGGAACAGTTCGAGGCCCGATTCCGGCATGGTGCCCTGCCGCAGGACCTGGAGACCGTCCAGGTTTCCGCCGGCGAGGCCGACGGCATCGGCATCGCCCATCTGCTCAAGGCGGTGGGGTTGGTGAAAAGCACTTCCGAGGCGCTGCGCCTGATCCAGCAGGGGGCGGTTCGGATCGACGGGGAACGAATCGGCGATCCCAAGCTGCGGATCCCCCCGGGATCGTCGCATGTCTTTCAGGTGGGCAAACGCCGTTTCGCCAAGGTGGAGGTGACCCGATGAGCGACGAACCGAGATTACGGGACATTCTCGATCACGAACCTAGGCCGCTGCGATTTGGCACCAGCGGGGTGCGGGCCAGGGTGGAGGAATTGACCGACGTGGAGGTCTATTGCCTGACCCGCGGCACCCTGGCCTATTTCCAGCAGATCGGCAAGCTGGTCTGTCCGGGGCATCGGGGCGAGGTCGCCGTTCCCCTGGCCGGTGACCTGCGTCCCTCCACCGATCGCCTGCTTCGGGCGACCGCCAAGGCCGTCATCGATGCCGGTCTGGCGGTGGACCATTGCGGCCGGATTCCCACGCCCGCTTTGACCTACCACGCCCTCCAGTGCCGCGTGGCCAGTTTCGTGGTGACCGGCAGCCACATCCCCGCCGACCGCAACGGCCAGAAGGTCAACCGCTGCGACGGCGAAGTGCTCAAGCGCGACGAGGCCGGCATCGTCGCCGCCGTCGAGGCATTCCGCGAGCGGGAATACGGCCGTCCGGCCGCCGAATCGCCGTTCGGTGCCGACGGGATGCTGAAACCGGCGTTCCGGCCGGCGCTGCCGCCCGTCGATCCGGCGGCTTCCGAGGTGTATCGGGATCGTTACCGCCAGGTGTTCGCCGGCGACGTTCTCCAGGGTTGGCGTGTCCTGTTCTTCGAATACAGCGCCGTGGGCCGCGACCTCATTCCCCGGATCCTCCAGGACGCCGGGGCGGAAGTGATCCGGGCGGGGCGTAGCGAGGACTTCTTCCCCCTGGACACCGAAGCCATTTCCGACGCTCACCTGCAGATGCTCGCCGAGCTGGCCGAGCGGCAGGACCGTCCCCCTCAAGCCATCCTGTCCACCGACGGTGACAGCGATCGACCGTTGGTGGTGGCGGTCGATGGCCGCGAGCTTCATTTCATTCCGGGCGACCTGCTCGGCGCCTTGGTGGCCGAATATCTCGGTGCCGACGCGGTGGCGGTACCCGTCAGCGCCAATCCGGTGCTGGAGGAATGGCTCGATCGTCGCGGCATTCGGATCCGCCGTACCCGCATCGGGTCACCTTACGTGATCGAGGCGATGCAGCAGCTACGCGCCGAGGGATTCAGGCGGGTGATGGCCTGGGAGGCCAACGGCGGTTTTCTGTTGGGGAGCGCCATCGAGATGGGCGGAGGTGTGCTCGAGGCGTTGCCGACCCGAGACGCCACCTTGCCGATCCTTTGCGTCCTCGCCGCCGCCAGGGGGCGGAAGGGCGGTCTGCAGGAACTGCTGGAAGCTTTCCCGCCGTGCTATGGCAAATCGGATCTCATCGACGACTTCCCCCAGGCGCAGAGCCGCCGTATCGTCGCCTGGTTCACGCCCGAGGACGACCGTATCAAGGAGCTTCGTTTCGAGGCCGACGGCATCGCCCTGTTCGACGCCGCCGGCGACCGGATCGGTTTCTGGTCTACCGGCACGCCGGAGGCGGAGCGCTGGGAAGCGAAACGGCGCTTGTTGGAAAGCGTTTTCCGTCCCGAGGACGGGTTCGCCCCGCTGGTGAAACTCAACGTTCTCGACGGCGTGCGCTGTTATTTCGCCAACGGGGAGATCGCCCACGTGCGTCCTTCCGGCAACGCCCCGCAGTTGCGTATCTACGCCTTCGCCGATATGCGCGACCGGGCCCGGGAAATCGCCGCTCTCGCCGTGCGGGAGCCGGACGGTCTGTTGCGGCGATTGGCGCGCGAGGTGGAAACGGCGGCGGGTCAGTGACGAACCCGGGTCAGGGACAGCCTGGCCCGGGGGAAGTTCTCCACCCGGCCCTGGAATTGCACCGGCAGGTGGGTGGCGGGATCACGCAGCACTTCGATGGTCCCCTCCATCCCCAGGAATTCGAAGGGTTCGGGAGAACGCTCCGGCTCGAGCGGGACGGGGCGGATGAGCCACCGCTCCGCCTCCAGCCGGGTCTGGACCGTGTCATCGTCCAGACGGTAAGCGACGGAGATCGAGCGTTTTCCCTTGCGCTCCAGGGTCACCTGGTAAACCGTACGTTTGTTGAACAGGCACAAGGGTTCGCCGGGCACCTTGTCCTGGGACAGCAGGATCAGCAGGACGTAGGGATCGCCGATGATAGGGCATCGTTGCCTGACCGCCCGGGGGTAGGGGTAGAAACGTTCGCTTTCCAGCGGCCATCGGCCGGGTGGTGAGTCGTTCCTTTCGTCCGGTCGGTGGCGCAATCGATACACGCCGTCTTCGGCGTAGCGATAGATTTTCAGGTTGGGCCGCTTGCCGGATTTGAGGCGGTTGCGCTGCAGGGCGACGCCGTCGGGCTGCAGCCACAGATCGCCCAGCCAGCTTTTGGTGGTCAGGAACCACTTCAGATGGGAGGTGACCTTGAGATGGAGCAGCCGGGGAGTGCGCGGCGCCAGGGCCCGCGGGCGGGTGACCAGGGGGGCGGCGGACGGCTCGGTGCGTTCGAGCTCGGCCTTCACCACGAAGGCGGGCGGCAGCTCCAGCGTGAGGGAGCGCCAGGCGGGCATGACCAGCGGTTCGGCCGTGGCTGCCAGGGGGAGCAGACCGAGCAGTAGGAGCGGAAGGCGGATCTTCATCGGTCACTGGGCCGCTAAGCGTGTGGTCTCGAAGCAAACGGATGTGGTAATTATGACACATTGTCGTCGCTGGCACACAAATGAACCGGAAACCCACCTTCCGGTCCAATGGACGGGCGCCGGTTCTTTCCGAAGGTGGAACGGTTTGCACAGCGGTTCAGGTGAGCGCTAACATTGACATTTTGCGCCATTGGAGTGTCCGATGAGAATGACGCCGCGGGAATTCATCGACTGGGACGCCAAGCGGATCACCCTGCTGGGCATGTCCGGGGTCGGCAAGACGACCCTGGCCAACAAGTTGCCCAAGGAGCAGTGGTTTCATTATTCCGGCGATTACCGCATCGGCACCAAATATCTGAACGAGCCCATCCTCGACAACATCAAGCGGCAGGCCATGCAGGTGCCTTTTCTGCGCGATCTGCTGCGTTCCGATTCCATTTACATCTGCAACAACATCACCGTGGACAATCTGGCGCCCATCTCCACGTTTCTGGGGAAAGTCGGCGATCCCGGACGGGGCGGTTTGCCGTTGGCGGAATTCAAACGGCGCCAGGCGCTCCATCGTGAGGCCGAGATCGCCGCTATGCTGGACGTGCCCCTGTTCATCGACAAGGCCCGCGACATCTACGACTACCGACATTTCGTCAACGACGCCGGCGGCAGCGTTTGCGAGCTGGACGACTCCAGGGTTCTGGAGACCCTGGCGCAGCACACCCTGATCGTCTATATCAGGACCACGCCGGAATTGGAACAGACGCTGATCGAACGGGCACGCCGCAGCCCCAAGCCGCTGTATTACCGGGAGGAATTTCTCGATCAGCAGCTGGCCGCCTTCATGGCCGAAAGGCAGTACCGCTCCCCGGAGGAGATTCCCCCGGACGAATTCGTCACCTGGGTGTTTCCGCGCCTGTTGCGTTCCCGGCTGCCCCGCTATCAACAGATCGCCGACCGGTATGGTTACGTCGTCGATGCCAATGACGCCGCCGGGGTTCGGGACGAGCAGGATTTCATTCAACTGGTGGCCGACGCCATCGCCGTGAAAGAATCCCGCCGCAAGGCGGGGTGAGGCAGGAGGAGAAGATGCCACTCGTCGCCCACACTCCCTTGCCGACCTTCGAACGGCTCCGGGCCGAAGGACAAAAGATTCTGACCCCGGAATACGCCAGGCATCAGGATATCCGGGAACTGCACATCGGCTTGCTCAACATGATGCCGGACAAGGCCCTGGAGGCGACCGAACGTCAGTTTTTCCGCCTCCTGGGGGCTTGTAATCAGATCGTCCAGTTCTACGTCCATCCGTTCACCATCGACGGATTGCCCCGCGGTCCCGAGGCTCTGGCCCATATCGAGCGGTATTACGAGCCATTCGACAAAATCAAATCCGAGGGTCTCGACGCCCTGATCGTCAGCGGCGCCAACGTCACCCGGCCGGATCTGCCCTTGGAACCCTTCTGGGAGCCGTTGACCGAAGTATTCGACTGGGCCAAGCGTAACGTGACCTCGATCCTGTGTTCCTGCCTGGCGACCCACGCCCTGGTGCAGTACTGCTACGGCATCCGCCGCACCCGTCTGCCGGCCAAGCGCTGGGGTGTCTATTCCCACCGGGTGGTGGAGCCCCGGCATCCCCTGGTGGCGGATATCAACACCCGTTTCGACGTTCCCCATTCCCGCTTCAACGAATTGTTCCGGGACGACCTGGAGCGTGTAGGGGTGCGGGTACTGGTGGAAAGCGAGGTGGCGGGCGTCCATCTGGCTACCAGTCCCGATGGATTCCGGGTGGTCTTTTTTCAGGGCCATCCGGAATACGACACCATCAGCCTCCTGAAGGAATACAAGCGCGAGGTGATGCGCTACTGGGCCGGGGAGCGGGACGACTATCCGCCGGTGCCGGAAAACTATTTCGACGACGAGGCTCGGCGGATCGTCACGGAATATCGCATGGCGGTCGAAAGCGCCAAACGGCGGGGGGTTGAGCCGCCGGCGTTTCCGGAAGCGTCGTTGGCGCCGAGGCTGGACAATACCTGGCGCGACACCGCCAAGGCGGTGTTCAACAACTGGCTGGGCCTGGTCTATCAGATCACCGATCAGGACCGGCGCGTGCCGTTCATGGCCGGGGTCGATCCGGACGACCCGCTAGGGTTGTCGTTCAGCGCACCAGACGCAACAGATCGAACGCGGTGACGATGCCGCGGACGTGATGGCGATCGCCCACCAGGACCCGGTGAATGCCGTTTTCGATCATCAGTTCCGCCACTTCCCGGGGGCTCAAGTCCGGCGGTACGAAGACCACGTCGTCGGTCATGATGTCGGCGACGGTGACGTGGTCGGTGGAAATGCCCCGGGACTGAAAGCGCAGCGCACGGATCACGTCGGTCTTGGAGGCGATGCCGATGATCTCGCCGTCAGCGTTCTGTACCGGGGCGCCGTCGATTCCCTGAATGGTGAGAAACTCTTCGAACTGATCGAGCGCCATTTCCGGGGGTACGGAAACCACCCGTGGTTCCATGATGTCTTTGGCTTGCAGGGTCATCGGTTCGGCCTCGCGGATTGGAATCCATCAAAGCTACTCCAAAAATTCTATTCGAACAAGACCGTCGGTTCGTTTTCCAGGATCGAGCGTGGTCGGTTTCGGTATACTTGGTGAGTATTTTCTTATGGAGGTTTTTCATGAAGAGAATCGTATGTGCGACGGTGATGACGCTGGCGTTGGGAGGCGGTGCCGGGGCGGCGGAGGATCGTTTCCGGGTGTGTGCCGATCCGGCCAACCCGCCCCTCTCCACCCGGAATCAGGACGGCTTCGAGAACCGGATCGCCCGGTTGCTGGCGGATGAATTGAACCAGCAGGTGGAATACACCTGGTTTCCCCAGCGTATCGGTTTTTTGCGCAACACCCTGAAAAAGAAAGATCCGGAAACCGGGCGGTATCGCTGTGACGTGGTGATGGGTGTTCCGGCGGGTTACGAACTGGCGGCCACCACCAAGCCCTATTATCGTTCCACCTATGTGCTGGTGGTGCGCAAGGGGGCCGGCTTCGACGACATCCACCGGCCCGAGCAACTGTTCGATTTGCCCGAAGAGCGCAAGCGCCGCCTCAAGATCGCCATGTTCGACCGCACCCCGGGGGTGACCTGGCTGCTGCGCCATCGGTTGCTCCGGCAGGGACGGACCTACCAGTCCATGACCGGCGATCCCGGCGTCAATACCGCCATGCGGCTGGAGCGGGAATTCGATGCCGGCCGCATCAACATGGCCGTCGTCTGGGGCCCCATCGGCGCCTATCTGGCCTGGAAGCATCCCCGCGACTACGAACTGATTCCGCTCAAATCGGAAAAGGGCATTCGTTTCGACTACGCCATCGCCATGGCGGTACGTCGCGGTGACACGGAGCGCCGCCGCCAGCTCCAGCGGCTCATCGACGCCAAACACGACGAGATTCTCGCCGTGTTGCGGGAATACCGCGTTCCCCTGGTCGATCGGGACGGCAATCCGCTGTAAGACCGGTGCCCGTCGGGGTGATCCGCCGATGACGGGCGGGCATTGAAAGGGCGGGCCCGCGGGCCCGCCCCCAAAGGCCGGTCGAATCCTTCGACCTAGGTGGTGCGGATGTCGGCGGGAATGACGACCATCAGGATCAGCTGGATCAGGCCGAACAACAGCGCCAGGCTCAGGAACACGGTCAGAATCAGCAGCAGGGTGGGGCCGATGTCCCCCATCTTGGCCTGGAACCAGGCGCTGATCCGATTCCAGATGTCGGTCAGTTTGGGCCAGAAGAACTTCAGCCCCACCGCAACCCCGATGACTAGGGCCACGATGATGACCGGCACCCAGTTCTCCAGCTTGATCCGCAGCTCCTGGTCCACGTCGGCGGCGTGGATAGCGAAGTAGTTCACCAGGAACGCCAATGACTGGACCGTCACCATCGACAGGCCGAAGGAAAGGATGAACTTGTCCACCGCTGGATTTTCCGTCAGCTTCCAATCGTCGAGATACAGCTTGACGATGATGTAACCCGGCAGCAGCATGATCAGGATCGCGCTGAGAATCTTCTTGATCAGGTCGATGGGGGAGGTGGTGGTGAAGATCATGAATATGCCGATGATGACGGCGCTCACCGCCAGGACCCCACCCCACATCAGGAGATCGGTCTTGTACTTGGATTGCAGTGATTCGGTGTTCGTGTTCATCGCTGGAGACTCCTCGAAGGTTGGTGACGGTTATTGCCGTTTGAAGAAATAGAAGCCTTCGACACCGCCCTGGAGAACCAGGCGGTCACCCTGCAGGTCGTAGACCCGGTAACGCAGTTGTTTGCCGGGCCGCCCTGGGACGTCGCTGACGATCATGCAGTTGTCGATTTCGTAGTGGAACGTCTGGGTGTCGTTGCGCTTGAAATGACGGTTGTAGCCGGAGGTGACCAGGGTGCCGTCGGGACGGAACTCCCAGGTGCGGTTCTCCGGGATTCTTTTTCCCGTGGCCCGGGGGGCGACTTCCACCAAGGTCCATTTGCCCACGATCGGGCCAGCGTCCTCGAGGCAGATGGGATTGCGTTTGGCCCCATCCGTGGCTGTCGTGGCCGCAGGTTTGCGGATCTTGACCGCCTGGCTGACGCCGGCGAAGATCAAGAACGCCGCGGTCAGGGTTATGACGACGATTCTGTGCATGGTAGTTCTCCTGCGCTTGTCGTTATTGCTTGTTCGGTGGCTTGCCATTATCGCAAAACTGCCGCAAAAATTTGAGACGATTTCTCCAGAGCGGCGTGATAAAGTGGCTGCCGTTCGCCCATTCGTAACCGACAAAGCCGATGAGTTCAGTCACCTTCGCAACGATTCGTGAACAATTGCGCCGCCGCATTCTCCTGCTCGACGGCGCCATGGGCACCATGATCCAGGGTTACGGTCTGTCGGAGGCCGACTACCGCGGTGAGCGCTTCGCCGACTGGCCCGGCGATCTCAAGGGCAACAACGACCTGCTGTCGC
>Ga0256839_1000936_pt1 | contig 36841 bp, 23 predicted proteins | sample 354166metaG_FD_185968 | JGI IMG/M metagenome (GOLD analysis project Ga0256839, IMG submission 185968) | Hydrothermal vent microbial communities from Mid Atlantic Ridge, Atlantic Ocean - 354-166 | ecosystem: Environmental > Aquatic > Marine > Hydrothermal vents | place: Atlantic Ocean: Mid...
TGCGAGGGGGTGGCGGCCCTCCGGGAGCCACCTTATCCTTGTCTGCAGTTTCCGTGTTCTCCGTGAAATCATTGGCGACCCCGGGAGGATTCGAACCTCCGACCGACGGATTAGAAGTCCGTTGCTCTATCCAGCTGAGCTACGGGGCCCCACCATGTGGGCTTTATGGTGTGCTCTGTTGCCAGCGTAGGTTGGCAGGCAACACCGGTTCTGGGGCGGCACTCACTCCGTTGGTGTCCCTATGCAATATGCAAGTGCGTGCGGCTTGCGGTGCGCTCTGTTGCCAATGCAGGTTGGCAGGCCATGCCAGCTCTTGTCCTGCATGGTTGCCATTGCGTGCGCCAATCGCTTCAGTGTGTCCAGTTCACCTTGCGCGTTGCGCGGAAGTTGTCGGTGTAGGACTTGGATTTCACCGTCTTCTCGTGCTCGGGCAGCACGATGAAGGGGATGCCATGACGGCGGGCATAGGCCTCCGCCTTCTCGCGGCTATCGAAGCGCATCTTCACCTGTCGCTTCATGTCCGACATCGTCGTCCAGCCCATCAGCGGCTCGCGGCCGTAATCCGCCTCCGGCTCGAACTCCAGCACCCATTCCCGCGAGCGGGCCTCGCCGGACTGCGTGGCTGGCCGCGCCGGCCTGTAGATGCGCGCCACCATTGATTCGTATCCTCCCGTTTCTCACTGGTCGGGGCGGCAGGATTCGAACCTGCGACCCTCTGCTCCCAAAGCAGATGCGCTACCAGGCTGCGCTACGCCCCGTTTGCCAATGCTGTATCGTGATCCTGCATCGTGAGCACTGCAGCGTGATTGCACGTGTGCATGTCTGCATGCCCACCTGTATTCACCACCTGCTTTCAATACGCATCCGTTCGACTGCTTGCAAGAGGCTTTACCCGGCGTTTACGACGCATCTGGTAGGTTGCGGCAACCAACCGACACCGCCTTGTGGGGAGATGACAGGGCCATGTATCTGGAGCATGTGGATACCATGCTGTTTTCAAACGCCAATGCGCGGCCTGTTGTGGCGGCTGCAGGCTCTGAATTTCCCCTCATTCTGCTGGGGCGCTTCATGCGGGAAGATAAGAGCGAGCATGCCTGCCGGCTGCGAGAACTGACGACGGAGCAGGCAATCATCTCCTCGGATGCGGAAGTGAAGCAGGGCGAGCATATCATTGCCTACATCGATGAGATTGGCCGCATCGAGGGTGAGGTGGTGGATGTTGACGGGCGGCGCTTCACCCTGCATCTGCGCCTCGGTGAGGCCGGGCGCAAGCGGCTGGCGGAGAAGATCAGATGGGTGGAGGCCAAGGCGCGTGGCGAAGGCGTGGAAAAGCGCCGCTACGAGCGCTACCAGCCCAAGGACGCCCGCTCGCGCATAGAGCTGGAGGACGGGCGCAGCTATCCGTGCGAGGTCATCGACATTTCCGTTTCCGGCGCATCGGTGCGCAGCCCGGTGATGCCCGCCATCGGCACACTGGTAAAGCTGGGCAAGACACGCGGCCGGGTGGTGCGTCATCACTCGGAGGGGTTTGCCGTGGAGTTCTGTCGCCTGTTGCCGGAGGAGGTGTTGCGAGCCAAGGTGCGCTGAGAGCGCCGGGCGAGAGGTATTTCAACGGCAACGCATTTGCGATAAGCAGGGCAGGTTGTAGCTGATTGCAGCCTGCCTGTTTTTCATGAAGACATCAGGACGGCCTGTTTTCGGAGGCTTGCATGCGGGATCTTTCCATCATTGTGCTGGCGGCGGGGCAGGGCACGCGCATGAAGTCGCGTCTGCCGAAGGTGCTGCACCAGGTGGCCAATCGCTCCATGCTGGGGCACGTGCTGGGGCTGGCGCAAGACATGCAGCCGGCGCGGCTGGTGGTGGTGCATGGCCCTGGCGAGGAAGGTGCCGCGGTGGCGGCGGAAGCGCGTGCGCAAGCTCCCGATGTGCTGCTGGCGGAGCAGGCGGAGCGGTTGGGCACCGGACATGCGGTAATGCAGGCCCTGCCGGCGCTGGAAGGTTTCGGCGGCACGGTGCTGGTGCTTTATGGCGACGTGCCGCTGCTGCGGCGTGAAGTGCTGCAGGAGCTGCTGGCGCTGGTTTCTGCCGAGCGGCCTGTTGCGGTGCTGGGGTTCGAGGCGGCAGATCCGGGCAGCTATGGGCGGCTGCTGACCACGGCTGACGGGCAGGAACTTGAGGCGATAGTCGAAGCAAAGGATGCAACGCCTGAGCAGTTGCGCATAAGCCTTTGCAACTCCGGCGTCATGGCAGTGGATGCCGGGCTGCTGCGCAGGTTGCTGCCGCGGCTTTCCGCCGACAACAGACAGGGCGAATACTATCTTACCGATCTCGTGGCGCTGGCGCGTGGTGAAGAGCTGCGGGTGGGCCTTGCGCTGTGTGATGAACAGGACGTGCTGGGGGTGAATGACCGCGTGCAGCTGGCCGAGGCCGAGCGGGTGATGCAGCGGCGCTTGCGTGAGCAGGCCATGCGCGCCGGGGCGACGTTCACTGCCCCGGACACGGTGTTTCTTTCCGTCGATACGGAAATCGGGCGCGATGTCATCATTGGCCCGTTCGTGGTTTTCGGCCCCGGTGTGCGCGTGGCTGATGACGTGGTCATCCATTCCCACTGCCACCTGGAAGGAGCGGTGGTGGAGCAGGGGGCGCAGGTGGGGCCGTTTGCACGGTTGCGTCCCGGTGCCGTCATCGAGGCCGGTGCGAAGGTGGGCAATTTCGTGGAGATCAAGAACGCTACCGTGGAGGTGGGGGCAAAGGTCAATCACCTGAGCTACATCGGCGATGCGCGGGTGGGGGCGGATGCCAACATTGGTGCCGGCACCATTACCTGCAATTACGATGGCTACATGAAGCACCGCACGGATATCGGCAAGGGTGCCTTCATCGGCTCCAACACGGCGCTGGTGGCACCGGTGAAGGTGGGAGACGGTGCGCTGGTGGCAGCGGGCAGCACCATCACGAGGGATGTGCCGGAGAATGCGCTGGCCATCGAGCGGGCGGAGCAGCGCATGTCCGAAGGCTGGGCAGCGCGGTATCGCGAGCGCAAGGCGGCGGAGAAGGCGCGGCGGAAAGGATGAACCGCGGCAAGGGAAACGGGGAGAGATTTCAATGTGCGGCATTGTCGGCATCCTGGGGCGCGAACCGGTGGCCATGCGGCTGGTGGAGGCGCTGCGGCGGCTGGAATATCGTGGCTATGATTCCGCCGGCATTGCCGTGCTGGAGAACGGTGTGCTGAAGCGCGTGCGCGCGGCCGGCAAGCTGCGCAACCTGGTGCAGAAGCTCTCTGATGCAGACCTGCAGTCCACCATCGGCATCGGGCACACGCGCTGGGCCACCCACGGCGGCCCCAGCGAGGCCAATGCCCATCCGCACATCGCCGGCAGGGTGGCCATCGTCCACAATGGCATCATCGAGAACTTCAAGGAGCTGCGCGAGCAGTTGCAGCACCGCGGCATTCAGCCCGAATCCGATACCGACACGGAGATCGTGGCGCATCTCATCAACGTGGCGCTGGAAGAAGGTGCAACGCCCAAGGAGGCGGTGCTTTCGGTGCTGGAAGAGCTGCGCGGCGCATTTGCCTTCGCCATCATCTTCGAGGGGCATGACAACCTCATGATCGGTGCACGGCGCGGCTCGCCGCTGGCGGTGGGGCATGGCGAGGGCGAGATGATGCTGGGTTCCGATGCCATTGCGCTGGCCCCCTTCACCTCGCGCATCACCTACCTTGAGGATGGCGACGTGGTGTTCCTCACCCGCGAGGGATTCGAGATCCTCGATGGCGAGCGCCGCCATGTCATCCGCCCGATGCAGTTCACGCAAGCCGCATCGCTGCTGGTGGACAAGGGCGGCTACAAGCACTTCATGGCCAAGGAGATGCACGAGCAGCCGGACGTGCTGGGCCACACCATGAGCGAATATCTCGACTTTGCCAATGGCCGGGTGCGCCTGCCCGAGCTGCCGGTGGACCTGAAGGCGCTGGGGCGGATGACCATCACGGCCTGCGGCACTGCCTTCTATGCCGGCATGGTGGGCAAATACTGGCTGGAGCAGCTGGCGCGGCTGCCGGTGGAGGTGGATGTGGCTTCCGAGTTCCGCTACCGCGAAGCGCCGCTGGATGCGGGCGGGCTGTCGCTGGTGATCTCGCAGTCTGGCGAGACGGCGGACACGCTGGCAGCGCTGCGTTACTGCAAGGCGCGCGGGCAGAAGGTGGCGGCGGTGGTGAACGTGCCGGAATCCACCATCGCGCGGGAAAGCGATGTGGTGCTGCGCACCTTTGCCGGGCCGGAGATCGGCGTGGCCTCCACCAAGGCCTTCACCTGCCAGCTGGTGGTGCTGGCGGCCTTTGCCCTTGCCGTGGCGCGGGAGCGCGGACACGTGGATGCCGAACGCGAGCAGGAACTGGTGCGCGCCTTGCAGCAGGTGCCACGGCTGGTGGTTCAGGCGCTGGAGCAGGAAGAGAAGGTGGCAAAGGTGGCGCACGAGCTGGCGCATGCCTCCGATATTCTCTACCTGGGCCGCGGCATCAACTATCCGCTGGCGCTGGAAGGGGCGCTGAAGTTCAAGGAAATCTCCTACATTCACGCCGAGGGCTATGCCGCCGGCGAGCTGAAGCACGGGCCCATTGCGCTCATTGACGAGAAGGTGCCGGTGGTGGTCATTGCACCGCGTGATGCGCTGTTCGAGAAGACCGTCTCCAACATGGAGGAGGTGGCGGCGCGCGGTGCGAAGATCGTGCTGATCACCGACGAGGCCGGGGCGATGGAGCATGGGGCAAAGGCCTTCGAAACCATTACCGTGCCGGCGGCCGACCCGTTCATTTCGCCGCTGCTCTATGCCATTCCGGTGCAGCTGCTGGCCTATCACGCGGCGGTGTTCCTGGGTACGGACGTGGACCAGCCGCGCAACCTGGCAAAATCCGTAACGGTGGAATGAACCTAAGGGGCGAAGAGGGGGCGGGCAAACCCTCGGCGGCCTGTCTCAAGAGATTCGTGGTTGGCCCGAATTGCCGGTTGCCGGCAGCGTGCCACATGCCTTGCGCCTGACCCGGCATCGGGAAGATGCGGCAGGTGTGCAACATCATTTTCTCCACAGATGATGCTTCGACATGCCTGCACGCCACGGCAAGTGTGCAGAATCGCCACATTCTGTTGTAAAAAGGCGACAGCATGGTTGTCCGGAACGGCCTGCGGGGGCGGTTGCGTGCATCCGGCGGGCGATTGTTTGCAAATGATGGGGCGTGGCTTCCGTGGCAAGCGGTGGAGAGGGTGGCAATGGCATGACGGCGCGGGCGGGTGCCTCGCCCGCCATGATGCCGGTGGCCGAGCCGCCGGACATCAACGTGATGCGCCGCCCGCGCACCGGGCGCATCGGGCTGGCGCTGGTGCTGCTGGCGCTGGTGCTGGGGCTTGTCACCTATCTCGTCCTTACCGGCCTCACACCCATCAGGCCGACGCCGCAGCTGGTGTGGTGGCTGGTGGCGGCCAATGGCGTGATGGTGCTGCTGCTGGCGCTGCTCATTGCGCGGCAGGTGATATGGCTTGTGCGGGCGCGGCGGCGGCGGCTGGCCGGTGCGGGGCTGCATGGGCGCATTGTCGGCCTGCTGTCGCTGTTTGCGGCGGTGCCTGCCATCATCGTGGCGCTGTTCGCTTCCGTAACGCTCAATCGCGGGCTGGATGCGTGGTTTTCCGAGCGCATCGAGAGCATCGTGCGGCGTGCCATCATCGTCTCGGAGGCCTACATCCAGGACAAGGTGGCGCAGGCGCGGGTGGATGTGCGCGGGTTTGCGCGGGAGATAGAGGCACGCAAGACACTGCTGGCGGCAGATCGTCCGCAGTTCCTGCAGGAGATCTCCGTGCTGGCGGCGGTGCGCGGGGTGCCGGCGGTGTTCATCCTCAACCCGCGGCAACAGCGGCTGGAGGCGGCCATCACGGCAGATGAGCGCATCCGCTTCCGCCCGCCGCCGCCGGATGCCTTCCGCATTGCCGATGAAGGCAAGGTGCTGGTAACGGGACCGGGGCCGGGCGACAACTTCATCCGCGCCATGATGAAGCTGGAAGAGCTGCCGGGGCTTTACGTGCTCATTTACCGGGCAGTGGATCCGGAGGTCATCCGCCAGCTCACGGCAGCGCAGCAGGAGCTGAACGAGTTCCTGTCGTTCAAGAAGCAGCGCTTCGGCATCCAGGTTACGTTCGCCTTCGTCTATGCCGGTGTTGCCTTCATCTTCCTGCTGGCGGCCATCTGGTTCGGGATGTGGCTGGCCGACCGGCTGGTGGCACCGGTGGTGGGGCTGATTGGTGCATCACGGCAATTGGCGCGGGGCAATTTCGACGTGCAGTTGCCGGAGCCGGAAGGGCAGGGCGACGTGGCCACGCTGCTGCGCGTGTTCAACCGCATGACCCGGCAACTGAAGCAGCAGCGCCAGCAGCTGCTGGATGCCTACCATGAACTGGATGAGCGCCGCCGCTTCATGGAGGCGGTGCTGGCCGGGGTTTCCGCCGGCGTGATGGGGCTGGATGCGCAGCAGCGCATCCGCCTGCTGAACCGATCGGCACGGGAGCTGCTGGGGTTGAAGCGGGAAAACCCCGTGGGCCGGTCGCTTGAAGAGGTGGTGCCGGCTTTCGCCCCGGTGCTGGAGAAGGCGAAGGCGCGGCGCTCCGGCTTCGGGCAGGATCACGTGCGCATGGAGGTGAACGGCGAGGAGCGCACCTTCATGGTGCGCGCGGTGGTGGAGCGCGGCGACAAGGAGCTGTTCGGCTACGTCATCACCTTCGATGACACCACCGAGCTGCTGACGGCGCAGCGCAATGCCGCCTGGGCCGACGTGGCGCGGCGCATCGCCCACGAGATCAAGAACCCGCTCACACCCATCCAGCTTTCCGCCGAGCGGCTCAGGCGGCGGTTCGGAAAGGAGATCACTTCCAGCCCGGAAGTGTTTGCCCAGTGCACGGACACCATCGTGCGGCAGGTGGAGGACATCGGCCGCATGGTGGACGAGTTCTCCTCCTTCGCCCGCATGCCGCAGGCGCACCCCGAACGGCAGGACATCGTGCAGGTGATCAAGGAGGCACTGCTGCTGCAACGGGTGAGCAGCGAGGACATCCGCATAGAGCTGGAGCTGCCGGATGCACCGCTGGAGCTGGAGTTCGACCGCCGGCTCATCACCCAGGCGCTGACCAACCTGGTGAAGAACGCGCGCGAGGCCATCGAGGCCCGGCGCGAGGAAGAGCCGGATCTGGAGGGGCGCATCATCGTGCGGCTGGTGCGGCAGGAAGAGGGCGTGGCCATCCAGGTGATCGACAATGGCAAGGGCCTGCCGAAGCAGGAGCGGCATCGGTTGACGGAGCCCTACATGACAACGCGCAAGAAGGGCACCGGGCTGGGGCTGGCCATCGTGCAGCGCATCATGGAGGAGCATGGCGGGCGGCTGGAGCTGGCCGATGCGCCGCAGGGGCGTGGTGCGATGGTAAGCCTGTGGCTGCCACTGCGCGGCATGGGAGATGGCGCGCCTGATGGTGCGGCAGATGCCGGAACGGGGAATGCGCATGATGACGGTGGTGGCGCTGCGGCCGATACGGAGGAACGGGCGGCGGCCAGGAATGAAGCGGCCGGGCATGATGATGGCAAGCGTGAGGAGGAAGAACGCGCATGAGCGCCGACATTCTCATTGTTGATGACGAGGCGGACATTCGCGGGCTGATTGGTGGCATCCTGGAAGACGAGGGCTTCGAGGTGCGGCTGGCGGGCGACAGCACGCAGGCACTGCAGGAGATCAACGGCCGGCGCCCGGCGCTGGTGGTGCTGGATATCTGGCTGCAGGGCTCGAAGCTGGATGGGCTGGAGCTGCTGGAAGTCATCAAGTCGGCGCATCCGGATCTGCCGGTCATCATCATCTCCGGCCATGGCAACATCGAGACGGCAGTGGCGGCCATTCGCAAGGGTGCGCACGACTACATCGAGAAGCCGTTCAAGGCCGACAAGCTGGTGCTGGTGGTGCAGCGCGCCCTGGAGCTTTCGCGCCTGAAGCGGGAGAACATGGAGCTGAAGAGCCGCGGGGGCGGTGATTGGGAGATGGTGGGCGATTCGCCGGCCATGCGGCAATTGCGGCAGATGATAGAGAAGGCGGCACCGGGCAATGCGCGGGTGCTGATCTCCGGCCCCTCCGGCTCGGGCAAGGAACTGGCGGCGCGCATGCTGCACGCGCGCTCCGGGCGCGCCAACGGACCGTTCGTGGTATTGCCGGCGGCGGCATTGTCGCCGGAACGCATGGAGGAAGAGCTGTTCGGGCGCGAGCCGGTGCCGGGGCAGCATGTCATCGGCAGGCTGGAAGAGGCGCATGGCGGCACCCTGTTCATCGACGAGGTGGCGGACATGCCGCTGCAGACCCAGAGCAAGGTGTTGCAGGTGCTCACCGGCCAGCCATTTCATCGGGTGGGTGGCTCGCGGCCGGTGCAGGTGGATGTGCGCATCGTTTCCTCCACCGCGCAGGACCTGCCGGCACTGGTGGAACAGGGGCGCTTTCGTGCCGACCTGTATCACCGGCTGGCGGTGATGCCGCTGCGGGTGCCGTCGCTGGCCGAGCGGCGCGAAGACATTCCGGCGCTGGTGGAGCATTTCATCGACCAGTATTCGCGCCAGACGGGGCACCCGGTAAAGCGCCTGTCCGAGGCGGCGCTGGCGGCATTGCAGGCGCGGGAATGGCCGGGCAACGTGCGGCAGCTGCGCAACTACGTGGAGCGGCTGATGATCCTGTTCGGTGGCGAGGATGTGGCGGAGATCACCCCGGACATGCTGCCGCCGGAAGAGGGGGCAGGCAGTGCGGCGGGCGGCGGGCTGGACATGGGCCAGCTGCTGGCGCTGCCGCTGAAGGAGGCTCGGGAAGCCTTCGAGCGCGAATACCTGAAGGCGCAACTGGCGCGCTTCTCCGGCAACATCTCGCGCACGGCGCAGGCCATCGGCATGGAGCGCTCGGCGCTGTATCGCAAGATGAAGGGGTTGGGGCTGCAGGGATGAACAGGCCTGTGCCTCGTGTTGCCCGCGGGGGAAGGCATGCGCTCAAGGCTGGGGCGGGAGACTGGCAGCCGGTTTCGCCATTCTCTGTTGCAAGCGATGGCCCGGGCCCGAACGGGCGGCAGGGTGCTGCAGATGAAGAAAGTGCGCGGCTTCTCCAGCCATGCCCTTCATGTATTCAGCTTCCCGGCAGGCGCAAAATGTCGCATATGGGGGAAGTTGCATATGTGAAGTCTTGCATATTATTAAATTTGAATATACTAATGGGCGCATCAACCGGGGGTGGGATTTCTGGCGTGCCAGATGATCATTCAGGAGGAAGAAGATGCGTTTCACCAAGACGATTGCCGGTGCGATGACGGCGGTGGCGATGCTGGCGGCTCCGGCCCTGGCGGTGGAGAAGGATGCCGGCGAGCACAAGTTCGAGAAGGCGGTGGCCTATTATACCGAGTGCCAGAATGCCTCGGCAGCGGAATTCAATTCCATCAAGCCCTATCTGAAGGCCTTCACCGATGCCGAGGTGATGGCGGAGACGATGAACGACCCGGCCCGCTTCTTCAAGCTGATGGAAGTGGTGAATGATCCGCGCACCGTGCACGTGATGGCCAACTGCGCCACCGAGCCGGTGATGTGGAACACCTGGCTCAACGGCATGACCAATTACGAGAAGATGGCGGCGGCCGGCATCAAGGCGATGAACCCGGCGGGCATGGTGAAGTGGATGATGGCACCGCTGAACATGGATCTGTGGAAGTCTGCCGCCTCGCACCTGGACGTGAACCGCTACGTGCGCTGGGGCAAGGCCTTTCTGAATCCGAAGTTCTATCGTCCGGCCACCGACATGCTGACGGACTACAAGTGGTATGCCCCGCGGCTGGCGTGGTTCGTGCAGGCAGAGACCTACACCAGGCCGCTGGCCAACCTCGTTACCATGCCGGATTTCGGCCGGCTGGGCAGCGAGCTGGGCAAGGTGGTGGATGACACCGCCAAGCTGGCCAGCATCGCCAACTGAGCCGATGCTGCCTGCGCCTTGTGGCAATGGCGGCGGTGTGCTGGCTGCCGTTCGGCAAGATGCCTGAACGGCGTGGCGGGCCTGGCCCCGTGCGCGGGTGGCGCAGAAGATGGCAGAGAGAAAAGGCGCGTGCTCGCTACCGGGCACGCGCCTTCTTCTTCTTGAGAGGCGAGATGACGTCTGCTGCCGGAGCAGGGGGGATCGTCATTTCTTGTTGCCGCTCTCCGCAGGCTGTTGGCCCTGCTGCTTGCGGGCACGCTCCACGGCGGCGTTCAGGGCGTCGAAGCCCACCGCACCGCGGATGATCTCATTGCCGATGATGAAGGCCGGGGTGCCGTTGATGCCCAGCGTCTGTGCCAGCTGCAGGTTGAGGGCGGTGGTGTTCTTCACCGCATCGCCGTTCATCTCCTGCTCCAGCTTCTTCACGTCATAACCCAGCTTTTCGGCGATGGAGAGCGCGACCTTGCCGTTCACCCGGCCGGGGAAGCCCAGCAGGGCCTTGTGCAGTTCGTAATATTTCTTCGGGTTCTGCCTGTAGGCGGCAAGGGCGATGCGCGCGGCCTCATCGGAGCCGGGGCCGAGGATGGGGAACTCCTTCATCACCACCTTCACGTCCTTGTGCTGCTCGACGAGTTTCTTCACGTCATTGAGGGCGCGGCGGCAGTAGGGGCAGTTGTAGTCGGAGAACTCGACCACCACGATGCTGCCCTTCGGATTGCCGAACACCGGATCGTTGGCGTTGCGGAAGATGAGGTCGCCATGCGCCTTCAGCGCCGCCCTTGCCTGCTCGGCCTGCTGGCGGGCCTGCTTCTCTTCCAGCTTCTGCGACATCTCGATGAGGATTTCGGGGTTGTTCAGCAGGTATTGGCGCACCACCTGCTCGATGGCCTTCTTCTGCTGTGGCGTGAACTCGGCGGCCTGCACCTTGACGGGGGCGAGCGCCGGCAGGGCCGCAAAAGTGGCCAGTGCCGCGGTGGTGGCGATGAACATCTTGCGCATGTCGTCTCCTTTCAGTGTTGGACAGGATTTCGCTCGGTCATGATCGGATTGCATTGCGGCGGGCAGCATCGGGCAGCCTGGCTGAATGAGGGGTGAATGGCCACATGCGGCAGGCACACACCTTCGTGAGCTTTGCGTTTGGCGTTATGGGCTTTACCTCTTGGCACGTTTCATGCGCCTGGCGGTGTTCAGGATGTCATTGGCGCGCCGCCATACGGGGGTTCCCTTCTTTTCCCGCTTCACCAGCCGGCGGGCCTTGCGCACGGCAAGGTCGATGTCGCCGGCGGCCAGGGCGGCTTCCGCCGTTTCCAGCTCGGCCAGCGCGATGTTGCCCAGCGTGGCGTGGGCGCGGGCCTTCAGCCGGTGCAGCATGGGGCGGCCGCCTTCCGTGGCGCGGGCAGCGGTGAGCTGCTTCAGTGCGGCGCGGGCATTGGCGGTGCCTCCGGCAGCCAGTTGTGCCTGCGCCAGTTGCAGGCGGATGAGGCCATTGCGCGGGGCCAGCCGGGCTGCCTGCGCAAAGGCGCGCACAGCCTGCTGCGTGCGCCCGGCGCGCAGCAGCACCTCTCCCTTCAGCTCATGAAAATAGGGGTATTTCGGCTTTTCCCGGATGAGGCTGTCGAGCAGCTTCAGGGCGGTGCGGGCATCACCGGTGCGGTGCGCGGCAATGGCGCGGGCATAACGCGCGGGCTGCGATGTGTCCTTGCCCGGATACTTGCGCCACACGGCGCGCGGGCTGCTGAGATAACCGGTGAGCTTGGCCTGCATCATGGCATGACGCCAGACGAGAGCAGGCGGGTCGGGGCGGTTGAAATGCGGGCTGCGCTTCAGCCGTTGTTCGAGGTCGCGGATGCGGCGCATCGGCATGGGGTGGGTCAGCGCATAGGGGTCGGCATGAGCCAGCGAGGCGATGGAGCGGCTGGCGAGGCGCTGGAACATGGTGAGCATGCCGCGGCCGGAGATGCCGGCGCGCTCCAGGTAGCGTGCCGCGGCCTGATCGGCGGCTGATTCCTGCACCCGGGCATAGGCCAGGAACTGGCGCTGCAGCATGGACTGCCCGCCCAGCATGATGGCCTTGCCCGCCTGCACCGCGCCGGACTGGCCTGTTGCCACGCCACCGGCCATGGCACCTGCGGCCAGCAGTTGCTGGATGATGGCAAGGGTGGAGAGGCGGTTAAGCTCGATGCCCATGCGCACCAGGTGCGCCCCGGCGATATGTGCCGTCTCGTGCGCCAGCACGCCGATGACCTCGCCGGGGGTCCGGGCCTGTTGCAGCAGGCCGGTGTTGACGAAAATGCGCTGCCCGCCGGCAACGAAGGCGTTGATGCGCGCATCCTGCAGCAGGTGAACGCGCACGGCGGCGGCATGCAGCCCGGCGGCGCGGAAGATGGGGCGGGCATAGGTGCGCAAGAGGTCTTCGATTTCGGCATCGCGCACCAGCGGCAGGCCGCGGCCCTGGGCCTGCGCCTGCTGCATGGCCGGGGCTTGCCAGAGCAGCAGCAGCACGGCAAGAAAGCTGCAGAGCAGGCGCGCGATGGATGAATGCATGGGTTGCCGATTCCCTCTCGTCATCATGATGTTCGTTTCTGGCGCGTGAATGTGGATGTTTCAAGACAATGCAGTTGTGCGGTGGCAGGGAAACGTGCGGCTGCGGGCCTGAGAGGGTGCGAGATGAGATACGGGATGGCAAAGCCGGGGGTGGGGGTTGCGCGGCGTGGGGCGCGGGTGCGGCCGTTCATCGTCATGGACGTGCTGCGCGAGGCGCAGGAGCTGCAGGCAGCTGGCGTGGATGTGGTGCGCATGGAGGTGGGGCAGCCCGTTGGCCCCGCGCCGCGCAAGGTGCTGGAAGCCGCTGCCGCCGCCATGCGCAACGATGACCTGGGCTATACCGAGGCCAGGGGCATTCTGCCGCTGCGGGAGCGCATTGCCCGGTATTATGCCGAGCAGCACGGCATCGACGTGCCGGTGGAGCGGATCTTCATCACCACCGGATCATCTGCCGCCTTCACGCTGGCGCTGACGGCATTGTTCAATACCGGGGATTTCGTGGCGGTGGCCAACCCCGGCTATCCGGCCTATCTCAACATCCTGTGGGCGCTGGACGTGAACACCATTCTGCTGCCGGCAGGGGAGGCCGAGGGCTGGGTGCCGACGGAGCAGGGGGTGGCGCAGGCGCTGGATGATGGCGCTCGCGGCGTGTTGCTGGCCTCACCGGTGAACCCCACCGGGGCGATGATTCCGGCGCAGCGGCTGGAGGCACTGGTGCGGCTGGTGCTGGGGCGGGGCAGGGCGTTCATTTCCGACGAGATCTATCATCGCCTGACCTACGGGGAAGAGGCGCAGACGGCGCTGGCCTTTTCCGATGACGTGGTGGTGATCAACAGTTTCTCCAAGTATTACGCCATGACGGGCTGGCGCGTGGGCTGGATGGTGGTGCCGGAATGGCTGACGCGCACGGTGGAAGTGCTGGCGCAGAACATGTTCATCAGCGCGCCGGCCATTGCCCAGCATGCGGCGCTGGCGGCATTTGACGCGGAGGACGAGCTGCAGGAGCGCAAGGCGCGCTATGCGGCCAACCGCGCCTTCCTGCTGGATGCCTTGCCGGGCATGGGACTGGGCAAGGTGGCACCGGCTGATGGTGCCTTCTACCTGTATGTGGATGTGCGTGGCTTGAGCGATGACAGCGTGGCGCTGGCGCGGCGATTGCTGCACGAGGCGCACGTGGCGCTCACACCGGGGGTGGATTTCGACCCGCTGGAGGGACAGGGTGCCTTGCGCCTTTCCTACTGTGGTTCGGAGGCGGACATGGAGCGCGCCTGCGAGCGGCTGGCGCGCTGGTTGCAGGCGCAGCCGCGTTGATCTTTCTGCAAGATCGGAAAAAACGAAGGCTTCCCTCATGTGGGGGAAGCCTTTTGTTGTTCCTGCTGATGCTGCGGTTTTTGCGGGATCAGCCTGTCTTGTCGGTGGCGCGGGCGGCCAGCGGGGGCTGATCATCCGCATCAGGGGTTTTGCCGTCCGTTACGGTATCGACAACGGCCTCGGTTTCGACTTCGCCGCGGGGTTCGCTGCTGGCCTTGCTGCCGTTTTCCGCCGCGGTTTCATGCGAGCGGGACGGTTCCGCTGCAGCCTCTCCTGGAGCTTTCCCCGGAGCTTCCCCTGATGTTGCAGCCTCCCGTGATGCTTTCGTGCCGGCGCTGGCCGTGTCTGCGCTGTCGTCAGCATCGGTTGCGGCGGGCGATGGCTGTGCGGCATCTGCCGTTTCGCCGGCCGTGGAGTCGGTCGTGGCTTCTGCCGGTGTGGCATCGGGGCGCGACACCGCTGTGGTGTCTGCTGATGCGTCTTGCGTTTTTGCACTTTCCGCGGCTTCGGCTGCGGGCTGGCCGGCATCGGCTGGTGCATCCGTGGCTGCCTGAGCGTCGGCTGGTGCCTTTGCTGCATTGCCGCGACCACGGCCACCACGGCGGCCGGAGCGCCGCTTGCGGGTCTTGTTGCTGCTCTTGCCGTCCTGGCTGGCAGTTTCGTCCGTTGCCTGCGTGGTGGCATCGGCTGCATCCTGTGCATCGGATGCCTGAGCCTGCTGTTCGGAGGCCGGCTGATAGGTGCGGTTGCGCACGATGATGACCATCTCGCCCATGTCCACCACGCGATAGGGGGATGGGGCTTCGGCCTGCGTGGCGGCATCGCTGCCGGCTTCCTGCTGCAGGGCTTCCAGCTTGGCCTGGGCGCGCTTGCGGGCCTTGCGTCCGCCACGCTTGCCACGACGGCGGCGACGCTTCTTCTTTGCGGGCGTCTCTTCGCCTTCCGCGGCGTCTGCCTTGGTGGCGGTCTTGCTCTCGGTGGCTTCGCCCTTGTTCTCTTCGCTTTCCGGGGCCAGCGCCGTTTCCAGCCGCACCGCGCCGGAGCCGGCGGAAGGGGCCGTCCAGTTGCGCTTGGCGGTGGTTATCTCGAAAGCTGCCGGGGCAATGTCGCGGTCCGGCTCCACGTAGATGGACACGCCGAAGTGGTGCTCCAGCCCGGTGAGGTGGTCGCGCTTCTCGTTGAGAATGTAGAAGGCGCTGTCCGGATGGCAGCGCAGGGTGAAGGTGTTGTCGCTTCCCTTCCTGCGGTTGGCCAGGTGTTCCTCGATGCCGCGCAGCACCGACAGGGCGGCGGAGGAGACAGAGCGGATGATGCCGGTGCCGAAGCAGTGCGGGCAGGGGCGGGTGGCGTTTTCCAGCATGCCCTGGCGCAGCCGCTGGCGCGACATCTCCAGCAGGCCGAACTGCGAGATGCGGCCCACCTGGATGCGGGCGCGGTCGCCTTTCAGCGACTCTTTCAGCTTGCGCTCCACCTGGCGGATGTTGCGCTTGTCCTCCATGTCGATGAAGTCGATGACGATCAGCCCGGCGAGGTCGCGCAGGCGCAGCTGGCGGGCGATTTCTTCCGCCGCTTCCAGGTTGGTCTTCAGCGCCGTGTCCTCGATGGAGTGCTCGCGCGTGGACTTGCCGGAGTTGATGTCGATGGAAACCAGCGCCTCGGTCTGGTTGAGCACCAGGTAGCCGCCGGACGGCAATGGCGCGATGGGGGAGAACAGGCCGTCGAGCTGTGCATCCACCTGGTAGCGGGCAAACAGCGGGATGTCCTCCTTGTAGAGCTTCACGTTGCGCACGTGGGAGGGCATCAGCATCTTCATGAAGGCGCGGGCTTCCTTGTGCGCGGCCTCGCCCTCTACCAGGATCTCGGCGATGTCCTTGGTATAAAGGTCGCGAATGGCGCGCTTGACCAGGTTGCCCTCCTCATACACCAGCTTCGGCGCGGTGGACTGCAACGTCAGCTCGCGGATGTTCTCCCACAGCCTGAGCAGGTAGTTGAAGTCGCGCTTGATCTCGGCACGGGTGCGCTGCGCGCCGGCGGTGCGGATGATCAGCCCCATGCCGGCGGGCACCTTCAGCTCCTCGGCAATGGTCTTCAGCCGCTTGCGGTCGCGGGCGTCGGTAATCTTGCGCGAGATGCCACCGCCGCGGGCGGTGTTGGGCATCAGCACGCAATAGCGCCCGGCCAGCGACAGGTAGGTGGTGAGTGCCGCGCCCTTGGTGCCGCGTTCTTCCTTCACCACCTGCACCAGCATCACCTGACCGCGGCGGATGACCTCCTGGATCTTGTAGCGCCGGCGCAGGGCCGCCTTGCTGCGCAGCGGCAGCTCGTCCAGCGCATCCTCGGCACCGACGCTGCTGACGTCTTCCCCGGTGTCTTCGGACTCATCGGCTTCCGAGGCTTCGGAGTCTTGCGCAGCCTCGCCGGCTTCCTGGTTGGCCTCGCTGGCTGCGGCCTCGCCGTTGTCCTCGCCATTGGCGGCATCGTCGGCATTCTGGGCGGCACTTTCAGCCTTCAGCAGCGCTTCGCGATCGGCCACCGGGATCTGGTAATAATCCGGGTGGATCTCGCTGAAGGCGAGAAAGCCGTGGCGATTGCCGCCATAGTCAACGAAGGCGGCCTGCAGGGAAGGCTCCACGCGGGTAACGCGGGCGAGGTAAATGTTTCCCTTCAGCTGGGTGCGCTGGGAGGATTCGTAGTCGAATTCGTCGATACGGCCCTTCTCGTCAATCACCACCACCCGGGTTTCTTCCGGGTGCGAGGCGTCGATGAGCATGCGCCTGGTTTTCTTGCTGGTCTTCGATGTGGCCATCTCGGCAACTCTCCATGCCGCCCGCCACGCAGCCATCGCTGGAAACGCGCGCCCATGACAGGGGCGGTTCCGGCGGGCGGTGTGGCGGTGCTGCATTGCTGTTGAGACGGCGCAGGTGCATCGTGCGGCCCATGCCTGTGGCCGCTGGCGTGCGTTCCGCCGGCACGATGAAGGCTGCCATGCCTCCGCCCTGGAGGGCGGCGGGTAGCGCCTTGCCGGATGTGCCTTGCGAAGTTGTGAGATGCGCCGTCATGGGTTGGCTTTCGTGGGTTCACGCATACTGCCGGGGCTGCAGGCCCGGCATCAAGACTGCTCCCGGGCAAATGCACGTGCACTCATTGCACATCCTGCCCGTTCAACGTTTCCATTCCGGCATTGCGCCGCAGCAGGCTTGTCCTGATGATCCTGCAGAAACAGGCCTTCAGCCGCTTGCTGCGCAATGCTCTCCCATACATCCGTTCGTGGTGTGGCGGTTCCCGGACATCACCTGAGCCGCACCCCACGGGCTGCTGCCGGCAGAGCCGGAGGCAGCGCGAAAAAGAATTCATCCGTGGCACAACGGTCGGCACCGTGAGGCGCAGGCCGGTGGCCGGGATGAAGAAATCTCCTGCATCCGCGACAGTGCAGCAGCACTGCCAGCCGCCTGCGAAAAGGGGACATGAACCGAGGGTGTGGTGTTTTCATGCCCTGCAGCCATGCCAGCTTTCCTTTCGCGAGTCGGCTTCTTCCTTGTAAGCCGATGCAGGGCGGTTGGCAAGCGCATGTTGTCAATGGCGGGCAATTGCCCGGCTGCCGTGGCAAAGCGGGGAGCGGGGCGTGGTCCGGGAAGTGCGCTGCCGTGCGAGCAACCAATGGTTAACCGTTTGTTGCCATGTTGGCGGGCAGGTGGGAAAGTGGGCGCATTGCGCCTGCTGCCCGGGCATTGCGCGCGGTGATGAGGATGCGCGCAAGGGGGATGATGCATTTCCGGTGGCTGGCAGGTTTGGCGGACAAATGGGCATTTCCGGTTCACAGCAGCGGCAGCAGGCGGCATGCCCGGGCAGGGGTGTGTGCATTCCGCCGTGGGCTGACATGCGCATGAACGCACGGCTTGCCGGGGTGTCATGGCTGTCGGGATTGTTGTGGCTGCTGGGGCTGTTGTTCGTTCTCGCCGATGTGCGGCTGGCGGCGGCAGCTGATTCCGCACGCCTGCTGGGGATGAAGGTGGAACCGGTGCAGGGCGGTGCGCAGGTGGTGCTGGAAGTTTCCAGGGCCATTTCCTTCGATGCCGGCGTGCAGGTGCGTCCGCTGCGGCTGGAGGTGCTGGTGCCGGGATTGCGGGCAGGTGGTGCGAAACAGGCTGAGGAGCAGGCCGTCGGCAAGTCCCCCTTGCTGGGCGGGGTGCGGTTGCGCTCGGTGCCCGGTGGCGTGTTGCTGAGTTTTCCCCTGCGGGCACCGGCGTTGATCGTGAATGCCCATGCCGAAGTGGCGGCGCGGGGGCGCAAGGCGCGGCTCGTGGTGCGGCTGGCGCGCACCGATGCGCAAACGCTGGCGCGGCTCCTGGGCGTGGAGGTGGCGGCGCTGGATGATGTTGCTGCACCGCAACGCACAGGGGGCAAGGGGGAAGAGCGTGGCTCTGCCGTGCCGGCAGTGTCGCCGGGGAATGCGCCGAGCGGGGCGCTGGACAAGGTGAAGGCGGCCTATCGCAGGCTGGTGGAGGAGGCCGCCGCGGCTGCCGCGCCGTCGGGCATATCGGGCATTGGCGCGTTGATCGAGGCGTTGCCGCTGGGGTTTGGTGCCGATGACGAAGGCGGCAGGGAGGCGCGGGCAGAGAGCCGCCGCGCGATGGTGCAACAGGAGCAAGCGGGCAGGCAGGTGGCTTCCGGCCAGCCGCAGAAGCATCCGGCAGAAAGGGCGAAGGAGGCAGAGAAGCCTGCAGGAGTGCGCCCGGTCATCGTTGTCGATGCCGGGCATGGCGGGCGTGATCCGGGGGCCATCGGCATTGGCGGAGTGAAGGAGAAGGACATCGTGCTGCGCTTTGCCCTGGCCTTGCGCAAGGCATTGCAGGCGCGGGGATACCGCGTGGTGATGACGCGCGAGGATGATACCTTCCTCAGGTTGCGGCAGCGGGTGCAGGTGGCGCGGGACAACCAGGCGGCGCTGTTCATCTCCATTCATGCAGACCGCTTTCGCCGGCGCGGGGTGGGGGGGCTTGGCATCTACACGCTGTCGGAAGAGGCGTCGGACGCCGATGCCGCGGCACTGGCGCGCAAGGAGAATGCCGCCGACCTCATCGGTGCACCGGATGACGTGGTGGCGGATGGCGATGTGCGCGACATCCTGGTGGAGCTGACGCAGCGCGAAACCAACGCCAATTCGCACCTGCTGGCAACCCGGCTGGTGGAAGGCCTGCGCGGGGTGGCGCGCATCAGGCGCAACCCGGTGCGTTCGGCGGCCTTCCGCGTGTTGCGTGCGCCGGAGATCCCGGCACTGCTCATCGAGCTGGGGTTCATCACCAACCAGCAGGATGTGCGCAACATGCGCTCCGCCGCGTGGCGGCGCAAGGTGGCGGCACGCATGGCGCAGACCATCGACAAGGTGTTGAAGAATCGCCTGGCCCTTCGGTAAGATCATCCCGGTGTGGATAAAGGGTGGGGCGGTGCCCTTGAGCCCTGTCGAGCATGTGGTTCGCAGGGTGCGTTGCGTTATGCCGTCATGCTTTTGCCGTGATTTGCACGAAAGACCTTGAGTATCTGCCGACATGCCATATGTTGCGGGTGCGTGATGCGTTTTGCGCCTGGCGGCGAATCGAAGGTGTCGGCTGGCCCGTGTTCCGGGCTGTCGGCACGAAAGATGCGCGGTGGTGGGGCGCACGGTTTTCTGATGAATGCATGAGGAATGCTGCGCTTTTTCGGATATCTGTTTTCCGTTGTTTCGGTGCTGTTCATCGCCGTTGCGGTGGTGGCAGGGTATTTCCTGTGGGACATTTCAAAGACGTTGCCTGATGCCTCCACCCTGAAGAACTATGCGCCGGAGGTGGTAACGCGGGTGCATGCCGGTGATGGCTCGTTGCTGGCCGAGTATGCGCGGCAGAAGCGCCTGTTCGTGCCGGTGCAGGCGATGCCGCGGCAGCTCATCCATGCCTACATCTCGGCCGAGGACAAGAACTTCTATTCACACCCCGGCGTGGACCCGATGGCGCTGGCGCGGGCGGTGGTGCAGAACCTGGGCTACGTGGTGCGCGGGCAGCGGCGGCGATTCGTCGGTGCTTCCACCATCACCCAGCAGGTGGCGAAGAACTTCCTGGTGGGCAGCGAGCGCACGCTGACGCGCAAGATTCGCGAGGCGCTCATCGCCTTCAGGCTGGAGGCCACCTTTTCCAAGGACTACATCCTGGAGCTGTATCTGAACCAGATCTACCTGGGGCGTGGCGTCTATGGCGTGGCGGCGGCGGCGCTGGCCTATTTCGGCAAGCGGCTGGACGAGCTGAGCGTGGAGGAAATGGCCTTCCTTGCCGCATTGCCGAAGAAACCCGGCAAGCTGGACCCGGTGAAGAATCACGACGAGGCACTGGAGCGGCGCAACTGGGTGCTGGGCCAGATGCTGAAGAACGGCTACATCGATCGGGCGGAGCACGACCGTGCCGTGGCCACGCCGCTGGTGGTGCGCCCGCGGCCCTTTGGCGTGAAGCAGTTCTCGGCGCTGTCGTTTACCGAAGAGGTGCGGCGGCAGCTTATCCAGCTCTATGGCCGGGAGGCGCTGTATTCCGGCGGGCTTTCCGTGCGCACGACGCTGGACCCGCAGATGCAGCTGGTGGCGCGCAGGGTGTTCACCTCCGCCCTGGTGGCATTTGACAGGGAGCAGGGCTGGCGCGGGCCCATCGGGCGCATCGACAACCCGGAAACGGCAGACATTGGCGCGGCGCTGATGAAGTTCAGGCTGCCGCGCGACATGCGGCCGTGGAACGTGGCGGTGGTGCTGCAGGTGCGGGAAGATGCCGCCGTCATTGCCCTGCGCCCGGAGGAGAAGGGTGGCGAGGTGCGCCAGGGCGAGATCCCCTTCGCGCTGATGCAATGGGCCAAGCCGGCACCGCCTGCGGCCGAGGAGAAGCGCCGCAAGCGCCGCCGCTCGGGGCCGCCGAAGCGGCCGGCGGATGTGCTGAAGGTGGGCGATGTGGTGTATGTGGCACCGGCCGGCGAGGGGCGCTGGCACCTGATGCAGGTGCCACAGGTGCAGGGTGCGATGGTGGTGCTGGATCCGCACACGGGGCGCGTGAAGGCGCTGGTGGGCGGCTTTTCCCACGGGTTGTCGCAGTTCAACCGGGCGGTGCAGGCAAAGCGCCAGCCCGGCTCGGCCATCAAGCCGTTCGTTTATGCGGCAGCACTGGACAATGGCTATACGCCTGCTTCCGTGGTGCTGGATGCGCCCATCACCATTCAGCTGGACAATGGCGAGACCTATACGCCGCGCAACTATTCCAAGAAGTTCTACGGCCCTTCCACGCTGCGCCGCGGCATCGAGCAGTCGCGCAACGTGATGACGGTGCGGCTGGCCATGGACATGGGGCTGGAGAAGTTTACCTCGCTGGTGGAGAAGCTGGGCATCTACGAGAAGCTGCCGCAGGTTCCCTCCGCATCGCTGGGGGCGCGGGAGACGACGCTGCTGAAGCTGGCAACGGCCTATGGCGTGCTGGCCAATGGCGGCAAGAAGATCACCGCCTCGCTCATCGACCGCATCCAGGACCGCTACGGACGCACCGTGTGGCGGCATGACAAGCGCGAGTGCCCGAAGTGCCCGGCAGAGCGCTGGGAAAACCAGCCCGAGCCGGAAATCATCGAGCATGCCGAGGAGCTGATAAACCCCTATACGGCCTATCAGATCACCTCCATGCTCCAGGGCGTGGTGCAGCGCGGCACGGCGAAGACGGCGTTCAAGGATTTTCCGTGGCCGGTGGCAGGCAAGACCGGCACCACCAACGACAGCCGTGATGCGTGGTTCATCGGCTATACGCCTGACCTGGTGGTGGGAACCTACATCGGCTACGACAAGCCGCGCTCCATGGGCAAGAAGGCCACTGGCGGGCAGCTGGCGGCACCCATCGTCGCCACCTTCCTGCGCGAGGTGCTGAAGGGCAAGCCGCCGGTGCCGTTCCGCACGCCGCCGGGCATGCAGCTCATCCCCATCGACCCGAAAACGGGCAAACGCGCCAGCTTTGGTGATGAAGGGGTGATTCTGGAAGCCTTCAAGCCGGGCGAGGAGCCGCCCGAGGAGGAGGAGGATTCCGGGGCGGTCATCGGGGCCAGCCTGGGTGGTGCGGCGGCCAATGACAATGCTGCCGTCGGCGTGCAGATTTTCGGTGCGGAGGGTGCTGCCGAAGGGGGCGGGGATGCTGCGCTGCGTGGTGGTGGCGGGCAGGTTGCGGCACCGCCGGTGGTGGAAGAGGATTCCGACTTGACGACGGGCACCGGTGGCCTTTATTGAGCCGCCGGAACGTGCTCCGGCAACGGATTCGGGAGATACTGGGATGCGTGCGGAAACCGCCAGCATGGTGGACGAAATCAAGCAGTCGCTGGGACTGCTGAGGAGGTATCTTTGACTGGGACAATGCGCTGTCCCGCCTCGAAGAGCTGAATGCCAAAGCCGAGGATCCGTCGCTGTGGGATGATCCGCAGCAGGCGCAGGCCTTGATGCGCGAGCGCCAGATGCTGGACGAGAAGATCCGGCGTATCCGCGAGTTCGAACAGCGGCTGGAAGAGAACGTCGAGCTGATCGAGATGGGCGAGGCGGAGGGCGACGAGGAGATCGTCGCCGAGGCCGAGGAGGCCATTGCCGCCATGCGCGAGGAGCTCTCGAAGCTCGAGATCGAGTCGCTGCTTTCCGGCGAGGCTGATGCCAACAACGCCTACCTTGAAATCCACGCCGGTGCCGGCGGCACGGAGAGCCAGGACTGGGCCTCCATGCTGATGCGCATGTATGTGCGCTGGGCGCAGGCGCGCGGCTACAAGGTGGAGGTGGTGGAGGAATCGCGCGGCGAAGAGGCCGGCATCAAGTCCGCCACCCTGCACATCAAGGGGCATAACGCCTATGGCTGGCTGAAGACGGAGTCGGGCGTGCACCGGCTGGTGCGCATCTCGCCGTTCGACTCCTCGGCGCGGCGGCACACGTCGTTCGCCTCCGTCTGGGTGTATCCGGAAATCGACGACAACATCGAGATCGAGATCGCCGATTCGGACGTGCGGATCGACACCTTCCGGGCCTCTGGTGCCGGCGGGCAGCACGTGAACACCACCGACTCGGCGGTGCGCATCACGCACATTCCCACCGGCATCGTGGTGGTGTGCCAGAACGAGCGCAGCCAGCACCAGAACCGGGCGCAGGCGTGGAAGATGCTGCGGGCGCGGCTGTATGAGCACGAGCTGCGCAAGCGCGAAGAGGAGGCGATGAAGGAGCAGGAGGCGAAGACCGACATCGGCTGGGGTCATCAGATCCGCTCCTACGTGCTGCAACCCTACCAGCTGGTGAAGGACCTGCGCACCGGCGTGGAAAGCACCAGCCCCGACGCCGTGCTGGACGGCGACCTGGACGCCTTCATCGAAGCCGCCCTGGCGCAGCGCGTGCACGGCGGGAAGGAGAAGGGGGAGGGCTGAGGCTTGTTCGCCGCCTGTTGACCTGCCCTTCATTCGCCATTGCCGCGCATGAGAGTGCCTGAGACGTATCCGTTTTCCTCGGCCTCGGAGGGCTGACGCCATCCCGTCATGCCCGTGGAAGCGGGCATCTACAGCACATATCCGCCAACGCCAGTGCCTGTCAGGATCTGCGATGGAGTTCGCAGTGGTGGCACAGGGACGTTGTGGTGGAGCGTTCAGCGCTTCTTCAGCACGCGGTAGATGGCGTTGTTGTGATCATCGGTGATGTAGATGTGCCCGTTCCTTGCCTCGAACACGTCCACGGGGCGGCCCAGGGTGGTCTGGCCGCGCAGGAAGCCGGTGAGGAAGGGCTTGTCGGTGATCTTGCCGTTTGCGTGAAAGTCAACCCAGCGCACGTCGTAGCCGGCCTTCTTCGTGCGGTTCCATGAGCCGCGGCGGGCCACCAGGGCGACGCTGCCGGGCTTCACATCCGGCTGATGCCGCAGGAAGCGGATGGACAGTGGCGTGGAATGGGCGGTGAAGGTGTGCACCGGCTCGATGAAGCGCACGCCTTTTGGCCGCACGCGCCAGAACTTCGGGTCGCGGATGCCGTATTCATGCACGAAGGGCCAGCCGTAATGCCCGCCGCGAACGATGCGGTTGACCTCCTCGCGCGGGCGGTCGTCGCCCATCCAGTCGCTGCCGGCATTCACCGCATACATCTCGCCGGTGCCGGGGCGCCAGTCGAAGCCGACGGCATTGCGCAGGCCCTTGGCGTATATCTCCACGTTCTCCGCCTTGCCCGCATCGTTCACGCGGAAGCGGATGATGGCGGCGCGCCAGGGGTGCTTCTCCATGCAGATGTTGCAGCTTGAGCCGATGGAGACGAAGAAGAAGCCATCCGGCCCCTTGCGAATGGTGCGGCTGACATGCCCGCCGCGCGGCATGCCGGTGAGCACCACCTGCGGTGCGCCGGTGAGCTTGCCATCGCGATAGCGGAAGCGCACCACGCGATGCTCCTCCGCCACGTAGAGCCAGCCATCGTCCAGCTCCAGCCCGTGCGGCAGGTTCAGGCCCTTCGCCAGCACCCTGATGCCGTCGGTGCGGCCATCGCCATCGGCATCGGGCAGCAGCCGCCAGATGACGCCATCGCGGTAGCCGGAGGCGATCAGCGCGCCGGATGAATCCTCCACCAGCAGCCGCACATCGCCGGGCAGCTCGGCAAACACGTTCGCCTGCCAGCCGGGCAAGGCCGGTTTGGGCTGCGGCGGGGCGGCATGCAGCGGCGTGGCCGCGGGCAGCAGCATGAGCAGAAGAAGATGTGCGCGATGCCAACGCATGGAGAGAGCATAGCATCTTTTGCCGAAGGATGTGCCTTACAGCATGGTGAGGTTGGGGCGTTGATGAACTGACCATTGCCGGTTTTTCCGCTTGTCATGTCGGAATTATCGGTTCATCATATATCGAAACAATATATATCCACTGTCGATATATCGATTGAAAGAGGAGCTGGTGCATGGGCATGAACGTGCGCACCTTGTGCCTCGGCATTCTCTCCATGGGAGATGCCACGGGCTACGAGATCCGCAAGCGGGTGGAGGAAGGGGCGTTTTCGCATTTCATCGATGCTTCCTATGGCTCCATCTATCCGGCGCTGGCGCAGCTGCTGAAGGAGGGGCTGGCGACGGTGCGCACGGAGGTGGCGGAAGAGGGCAGGCCGCCGCGCAAGGTCTATTCCATCACTGCGCAGGGGCGCTCGGCGCTGGCGCAGGCGCTGGCCACCGATCCGGCACGCGACAAGTTCAAGAGCGAGTTCCTGTTCCAGATGATGTTCATGCGCTGCATCGACCCGGCGCATCTGGCCGTCATCTACGATGCCTACATCGAGGAGCAGGAGCGCGAGCTGCAGCAACTGGAAGAGGAAATGCGGCGCTGTCCGCCGGAAGATGCCGGGGCGCGCTTCGTGGCCGACTACGGGCGGACGATGCTGGGCACCGCCATCCGCTTCCTGAAGGAGCGGCGGGAAGAGATGCTGAAGGCCTTCGCGCAGGAGGGCGGCAGGGCGCTGGGCGCTGAGGTTGATGGTGCCGAGGCTGATGGCGGGGATGCGGCAGGGCAGGGCGCTGGCAAGCGGGAGGATGAGGCATGAGGTGGCGTTCCCGCATGTGGGCGCTGCTGTTGCTGCTGCTGGCGGTGGCATGGTTTGCCGCTGGCTCATCGGGGCTGCTGCCGCAAGAGCGGAAGGTGCCGGATGATGCCGCGGCACGGCAGCAACAGCAGAAGAAGGAACAGGAACTGTTTGCCGTGGAGGTGGTGCGGGTGCGCCATGAGCCGTGGCAGCCGCGGCTTGTCTTCTCTGCCCATGTGGAGCCGTTGCAGCAGTTGCAGGTGCGGGCGCGGGTGAGTGGCGAGGTGGTGGAAACGCCAGTGCGCGAGGGAACACGGGTGAAGCGCGGAGCGGTGCTGTGCCGGCTGGACGAAACCTCCGAGCGGGCCGAGCTGGCGGCAGCGAAGGCGGCGCTGGTGAGCGCGGAGCGCGATGCAAGGGCGGCGCAGCGGCTGTTTGCCCGCGGCACGCTGCCCGATGCGCAATTGAAGCAGGCACAGGCGCGGCTGGAGCAGGCGCGCGCCGCCGTGCAGCGGGCGGAGCTGGCGCTGGCGTGGCGCACCATTCGCGCGCCCGTTGATGCAACGTTGTATCGGCAGGTGGCGAAGGTGGGCGACGTGCTTTCTCCCGGTGCACCGTGTGCCACCCTGGTGGTGTTGCATCCGCTGAAGGTGGTGGCCGATGCGGCGGAACCGGAGGTGGGCAGGCTCAAGGTGGGCATGGCGGCAACGGCGCGGGTTTCCTCCGGCCAGGAGCTTTCCGGCAGGCTTGCCTACATTGCGCCGATGGCCAACGTGGCCACGCGCACCTTTCGCATCGAGGCCGAGATGCCGAACCCGGAGCGGGAGGTGCGCGCCGGGATGACGGCGCGGCTCGTTGTGCCGCTGCCGGCACAGCCGGTGGTGCGGCTGCCGCTCTCTGCCCTGCTGCTGGCCGATGACGGGCGGCTGGGGGTGCGCATTGTCGGGCAGGATGAGCGGGTTGCCTTTCGCCCTGTGCGCATCGTGCAGGAAGGACGGCAGGCAGTGATGGTTGCGGGCCTTGATGACGGTGCGCGGGTGATTGTCAGCGGGCAGCATTTCGTCAAGGCCGGGCAGAAGGTGCGGGCGGTGGTGCGCGCTGGTTCGGCAGCAGGCGGGCGGCAGACACCGGTGGAGCAGCGGCCATGACATGGCTTGAGCGAATCCATGAGCGGCGGGTGCTGGTGGTGGTGGGCTTCGTGCTGCTGGTGGTGGCGGGGTTGTATGCCTATCTCACCATGCCGCGCGAGGCCGACCCGGACATACAGGTGCCGGTGTTCGTGGTGAACGTGGCGATGCCGGGCGTTTCGGCGGAGGATGCCGATCAGCTCATTGCCCGGCCCATGGAGCAGAAGCTGAAGGGCCTGCCGCAACTGAAGGAACTGACGGTGGTGGCGCGGGAGAATGGTGCCAGCGTCATTGCCGAATTCGAGACGGAAGTGGATGCGCATGCCGCCGGGCAGCTCCTGCGGCAGAAGGTGGACGAGGCGAAGGCCGAGCTGCCGGAAGAGGCCGAGGAGCCGGTGATCGAGGAGATCAACTTCGCGCTGACGCCGGCAGTGATGGTGGCGGTTTCCGGCGATGTGCCGGAACGCACGCTGTATCGCCACGCCAAGCGGCTGGCCGATGCCATCGAGGCCTTGCCGGAGGTGCTGGAAGCGCGGCTTTCCGGCCAGCGCGAGGAGGTGGTGGAAGTCATCTTCGACGAGCGCAAGCTGAATGCCTACGGCATATCCTTGACGGCACTGGTGCAGGCGGTGCAGCGCTTCAACCGGCAGGTGCCGGCGGGCAGCATGCGGCTTGAGCAGGGCAGGCTGGCCATCAAGGCACCGGGGCTGTTCCGCAACGTGCGCGACGTGCTGCAACTGCCGGTGAAGGCGGCCAATGGCAGCGTCATCACGCTGGCCGACGTGGCCGAGGTGCGCCGCACCTTTCGCGAGCGCAGGCAATATGCGCGGGTGAACGGCAAGCCGGCAATGACCATCGAGGTGGTCAAGCGCGTGGGCGCGAACATCCTTGCCATGGTGGAGAAGACCAAGGCGCTGACGCGGCAGATGACGGCGAGCTGGCCGCAGCCCATTCGCGTGCACGTCGCGTTTGATGAATCGCGGCGCATCGGCACCGTGCTCGGCTCCCTGCAGAATGCGGTGCTCACCGCCGTGTTCCTGGTGATGGTGCTGATGATGGCGGTGATGGGCGGCAGGCCGGCGCTGCTGGTGGGCATCTCCATTCCGGCAGCCTTTCTCATCGCCATGGCGCTGATGCTGCTGCTGGGCAAGACGATGAACGTGATGATGCTGTTCGGCCTGGTGCTGACGGTGGGCATGCTGGTGGATGCCGCCATCGTGGTGGTGGAGTTCGCCGACCGCCGCATGGCCGAAGGGCTGGCCCCGCCACAGGCCTTCACGGCGGCGGCGCAGCGCATGTTCTGGCCGATTGCCAGCTCCACCGCCACCACGCTGGCGGCCTTTCTGCCGCTGCTGTTCTGGCCCGGCATCACCGGCAAGTTCATGGCCAACCTGCCGATTACCGTCATCATCGTGCTGTCTGCCTCGCTGTTCGTGGCGATGATCGTCATCCCGGTGCTGGGGGGATACCTGTTGCGGCGCTCCTCGAGCGGTGATGCACTGGCCACGCTGGGGCGGCTGGCGCGCGCTGGAGCAGATGAGAAAGTGATTCATGAATTGCGCGGCCTTGCAGGTGTTTCAGGCGCTTATGCGCGGTTCCTGAGTGGGTGCGTCAGCCGCCCGTTGCTGGTCTTCGCGGTGGGGATGGGGCTGATTGCCGGGGTGTTCGTGGCCTATGGCAAGTTCAACGCGGGCAGCGAGTTCTTTGCCCGCATCGAGCCGGACAAGATGTTCGTGAACGTGCGCGGGCGTGGCAACCTGTCGGCGGCGGAGAAGCTGCGGCTGGTGCGGGCAGTGGAAGAGCGGGTGCTGCAGGTGCGGGACGTCAGCATCGTGCACACGCTGGCCGGCAGGGTGGGGCGGCTTTCCGTTGGCGTGGGTGGCGGGCTGGATCAGCCGCGCGATGTCATCGGGCGGCTGCTGGTGGAGTTTCCGCCCTATCGCGAGCGCAGTCGCTCTTCGTGGGAGACGCTGCAGGAGGTGCGGCAGGTGGCGAGCCGCGTGCCCGGGGTGATCGTGGAAACAAAGGAGCTGGAGAAGGGGCCGCCGACGGGCAAGGACATTCGCCTGCAGGTGCTGAGCAATGACCTGGCCACCGCCAACCGCGTGGCCGGGATGATCTCGGCACAGCTTGAGCGCATGGAGGGCTTCATCGACATAGAGGACGAGCGTCCGTTGCCCGGCTTCGAGCGGCGGGTGGTGGTGGATCGCGAGGAGGCGGGGCGGTTTGGCGCGGATGTGGTTACGCTGGGTGCCCTGGTGCAGTTGCTGACCGACGGGGTGAAGATCGGCAGCTACCGGCCAATGGATTCGGAAGACGAGCTGGATATCCGCGTGCGTTTTCCGCAAGAGGAGCGCTATCCGGGCAAGCTGCAGTCGCTGAGGTTGCTCACGCCGGTGGGGCTGGTGCCCATCTCGGAGTTCACGCGCATCGAGACGGCACCGCAGGTGGACGTGATCACCCGCAAGGACGGTTTCTATTCCGTTTACGTGAAGGCCAACGTGAACAGGGATGCGGGGTTTGACCGCAACGAGCGCCAGCAGGTGCTGGCGGCCTGGCTGGCGGAGCAGAAGTGGCCGGAAAACGTGCACTTCCGCTTCCGCGGCGCGGACGAGGAGCAGGACAAGGCCAAGGCCTTCCTGGGCAAGGCGGTGCTGGCGGCGGTGCTCATCATGCTGCTCATCCTGGTGGCGCAGTTCAACAGCGTGTATCATGCCTCGCTGGTGCTGTTCACGCTGGTGATGTCGGTGGCAGGCGCGCTCATCGGCCTGCTGGTGATGGGGCAGAAGTTCTCCATCATCATGACCGGCACCGGGCTGGTGGCGCTGGCGGGCATCGTGGTGAACAACGCCATCGTGCTCATCGATACCTATCAGCTCAACCGGCGGCGCGGCTTCGGGGCGCGGGCGGCGGCGCTGCTTTCCGCCGTGCAGCGGCTGAGGCCGGTGATGCTCACCACCATCACCACCATCATCGGCCTGCTGCCACTGGTGTTCGAGCTGGATGTGGACTGGCTCTCCGGCCACATCTACCAGGGCAGCGAGATTTCCTCGTGGTGGGTGCAGCTTTCCACCGCCATCGTCTTCGGCCTTGGCTTCGCCACCCTGCTGACGCTGGTGCTGACGCCGGTGATGCTGGTGCTGCCGCAGCGCCTGCAGGAGCTGGGGCAGGGCGCGTTGCGCTGGCTGCCCTGTGTGGCGCGGGAAGCAGGCAGGGGTTGTCAGCGGCGGTGGAGCGGTGAATAAACGCGGCTGAACGGTTCATGCATGCCATCGGGGAGCGAGAGAGATGAACATCCTGCTGATTGGCGCTGGCGGACGGGAGCATGCGCTGGCGTGGAAGATGCGGCAAAGCCCGCTGTGCGGCACGCTGTTTGCCGCGCCGGGAAATGCCGGCATCTGCGCGGAGGCCGAGTGTGTCGATCTGGACATTGACGACTTCGCCGCCGTTATCGATTTCTGCAAGCGCAATGACGTGAAGCTGGTGGTGGTGGGGCCGGAAGCGCCGCTGGTGGCGGGCATGGCCGATGCGCTCGGCGAGGCGGGCATTGCCGTGTTCGGCCCCTCGCAGGCGGCGGCGCGGCTGGAAGGCTCGAAGAGCTTCACCAAGGACATCTGTCGTCGATACGACATCCCCACCGCCGAATATGCGGTGTTCGAGGACGAGGCAACGGCGCTGGCGCACTTGCGGAAGGTGGGCGCGCCCATCGTGGTGAAGGCCGATGGGCTGGCTGCCGGCAAGGGCGTGGTGGTGGCCGATGACATGGAAACGGCGGAAGCGGCCATTCGCGACATCTTCGGCGGGGCCTTCGGGGCTGCCGGGGCGAAGGTGGTGCTGGAAGAGAAGATGGAGGGCGAGGAGGCCAGCTTCTTTGCCCTGTGCGACGGCGTGAACGTCTTGCCGCTCACTGGCGCGCAGGATCACAAGCGGGCATACGATGGCGACGAGGGGCCGAATACCGGCGGCATGGGGGCCTACACGCCGGCACCGGTGCTGGACGAGCCGCAGCAGGCGCTGGTGATGGAGCGCATCATTCGCCCCACGGTGCGGGCGATGGCGGAGATGGGGCACCCCTACAGTGGCGTGCTCTATGCCGGGCTGATGATGACGGAGGAAGGGCCGAAGCTGGTGGAATACAACGTGCGCTTTGGTGATCCGGAATGTCAGCCGCTGATGATGCGCCTGCGCACGGACCTGGTGGAGCTGATGCAGGCCACGGTGGAGCGTGATCTGGCCGGAGGTGCGGCGGACTGGAGCCGGCAGGCGGCGCTGACGGTGGTGATGGCGGCGAAGGGCTACCCCGGCGCTTACGAGAAGGGCAGTGTCATTTCCGGCGTGGAGCAGGCGGAGGAAGACCCGCGGGTGAAGGTGTTTCATGCCGGCACGGCGCTGAACGGGGATGGCGCGCTCATTGCCGCCGGCGGGCGGGTGCTGAACATCACGGCGCTGGGCGAGGACATCGCCGATGCACAGCAGCGGGCCTATGCGGCGGTGGAGAAGATCGACTGGCCGGAAGGCTTCTGCCGCACGGACATCGGCTGGCGGGCGTTGCAGCGTCTGCGGCAGGATGGCGCGTGAGTGGTGTTGAGATGTGCACGGCGCATGGCCGGGGGTTGTGTGCCGGGCAAGCTGCCTGACATGATCTTGTTCATGCACTTGGCATCATGAGAGCTGGCTCAGCCGTGGCAGGTAGGCAGCGCCACGGGCGGCCAGGAAGTCCCACAGCGCGGCGGCGGTGGGCAGCAGGTGCTTCTCCTTGCGGCGCACCACCTGCCACTGGCGCATGATGGGCAGGCCGGGGGCGCGGATGATGCCGAGGCGCCCCTCCTGCAGCTCGTGTGCCACGGTGTGGGCGGAGATGAGTGCCACGCCCAGTCCGGCCATGACGGCCTGCTTGATGGTTTCGTTGGAGCTTATCTCCATGCCGATGTTCGGCTCTATGTCGAGGCGGGCGATGAGTCGCTCGGTCAGGGCACGGGTGCCGGAGCCGTTTTCGCGCAGCAGGAAGGTTTCGTGGGCAAGATCGGCGGGCTGCACGCGGCTGCGGCCGTTCAGCGGATGATCGGGCGGGCACACCAGCACGTGCGGATGCGGGCCGATGATGGATTGCTGCACCGCAAAGTCGCGTGGCGGGCGGCCCATGATGGCAAAGTCGAGTTCGTATTCCATCAGGCGGCGGATGGTAGCCTCGCGGTTGCCGACGAACAGGCGCATTTCCACTTCTTCATGCTCGGCCCGGAAGTCGGCCAGCGCGGCGGGGGCAAAATACTTGGCGGTGGAAACGACGCCAACACGCACCAGCCCGGTGTGGGCGTGCAGCATGTTGCGCAGGGTCTGCGCCGAATCCTTCAGGATGCCGTCCACCTGGTGCGCTGCTTCCAGCAATACCTGTCCTGCCAGGGTGGGGCGCATGCCATCCGGCGTGCGTTCCAGCAGCGGTGCGCCGGCATTCGATTCCAGCTGCTTCAATTGCAGGGAAATGGCCGGTGGCGTTACGTTCAGGCAACGGGCGGCGGCGGCAATGGAGCCGGTTTCCACCACGGCGGCGAAGGCGCGCAGCTGGCGCAGGGTGATTCCTTGCAGGTTCACCGGCATGGATAAAGCGTCTCCCGTATTCCGGAGGGGTGTGTGCATTGGCTCCGGACTGCGATTGCATTCAGTTTTTCTAACGGGATTAGCAAGATATTTCAAATTTACTTTTGAAAGCACCTGAGTCAGGAATGCGGCGCATGGCGCAGTTTTTTCTGCCGGCAGCAGAATGCTGGCGGGCCGCAGGCTGTGGAAAAACGCCGTGGGACGCGGGGCAAAACGTCCCATGCGTGGTTGCGGCATATTGCATATGTCATGTTCCTGCTGCTAAGGCAGAGGCACGAGGGGCCGAATTCAGGCGTGCCGGCTTCCTGTGCCGTGGCGGCTGGGCGAATGCCCGGCGTCTGCGAGAGCGTGGCAGGCGCGCGTGATGGGGAGCGTGGATTTTCAGGTGGCAGGGGCCTCCTTTCACGGTGTGCGGAAGGGGGCGCGCCTGCGCAAGCAACGTCAGGGTGGGCATGAGCGATTTCACGACGCTGGAAGATTGGTTGCAGCAGGCTTGCGCCGGTGATGCGGCGCGGCAGGCGGCTGGCGAGACCTTGCTGAAGCTGGCGGCGGCGGCGCGCGATGTGTCGCACATGGTGGCGCGCGGGCCGATGGATGAAGCCGTGGCCGGCGTGGAGCGCAGCGAGCGCCCGGCGCGGTTCGACGAGAAGGCCGGCGAGCTGTTCATGGCGGCGTTGCAAGGTGCGCCGGTGGCGCAGATCGCGCGTGAGCGCGGCATGCTGCTGGAGGGCAGCGCCGGTGCGCCGGTGGCGCTGGCGATCGATGTGCTCAATGGCGTGCAGAACATTGTTGCCAACATTCCCACCGGTTCGTTCTTCTCCTTCCTGCCGGAGAAGGGGGAGGAAACCTTCGCCCAGCCCGGCACGGAGCAGGTGTGCGGCGGCTTCTTCATGTATGGGCCGCGCACCATGCTGGTGTTCTCCTTCGGGCAGGGCACGCAGGTGGCCAACATGGACCCGGAGACGGGGGTGTTTCACATCACCTCCGAGCAGCGCACGCTGCCGCCGGAGCCGGCGCGTGAATATGCCGCCAATGCCTCCAACTACCGGTTCTGGGATTCGGCCATTCGTGCCTACATCAACGACATGATCGACGGAGCCGATGGCCCGCGCGAGGTGGACTACAACATGCGCTGGGCCTCTTCGTTGCCGGCGGAGACGGTGCGCATTCTCAACCGTGGCGGCATTTTCCTGTATCCGGGCGATGCGCGCCCGGGGCACCGGGAAGGGCGCATGCGGCTGCTGTTTCATGCCAACCCGGTGGCGCTGGTCGTCGAGCAGGCGGGCGGGGCGGCCACCGATGGCGAGCAGCGGATACTGGAGAAGGTGGCGGGTGCGCGTGATCAGCGCACGCCACTGATTTTCGGCAGCCCGACGGAGGTGGAGCGGGTGAAGCGCTATTACGAGCTGCCCATGGGGGGCGCGCACTCGCCGCTGTTCTCGCGGCGCGGGCTGTTTCGCTGAGCATGCTGCCGCGCAGCTGGTGCGCGGCCAGGAGAATTTCGCAACAACGACCTGTTTCGGAGGGGATAGATGTCTGTCAAGCATCCCATCATTTCGGTAACCGGCTCATCGGGTGCGGGTACCTCCACGGTGAAGCGCACGTTCGAGCAGATCTTCCGGCGCGAGGGCATCAAGGCTGCCTTCATCGAGGGTGATGCCTTTCACCGTTATGACCGCATGGCAATGAAGGAGGCGATGAAGAAGGCGGAGGAAGAGGGCAACCCGCACTTCTCGCACTTCGGCCCGGAGGCCAACCTGCTGGACGAGCTGGAGAAGGCCTTCAAGCGCTATGCCGAAACCGGCGTGCTGCGCACCCGCCATTACGTGCACGATGACGAGGAGGCGGAGAAATACGGTGTGCCGCCGGGCAAGTTCACCGAGTGGGAGGAGATTCCGGCGGGTGAATCCGATCTGCTGCTGTATGAGGGGCTGCATGGCGCGGTGGTTACCGACGAGGTGAACGTGGCCCAGCATGCCGACCTGAAGATCGGCGTGGTGCCGGTGATCAACCTGGAGTGGATCCAGAAGATTCATCGCGACAAGAAGGAGCGTGGCTACACCACCGAGGAGGTGAGCGCCACCATCCTGCGCCGCATGCATGACTACGTGCATTACATCTGCCCGCAGTTCTCGCAGACGGACATCAACTTCCAGCGGGTGCCGACGGTGGATACCTCCAACCCGTTCATCGCCGAGTGGATTCCGACGGTGGGTGAATCGATGGTGGTGATCCGCTTCAAGGATCCGCATGGCATCGACTTTCCCTACCTGCTGTCGATGATCAAGGACAGCTTCATGACGCGGGCGAACACCATCGTGATTCCGGGCGACAAGCAGGACCTGGCCATGCAGCTGATCCTGACGCCGATGATCAACCGGCTGATCGAGCGCAAGCAGCGGGCCATCTGATACCGCTTTCCGGCTGCCGGCGCGCAGCAGCGCAAAAGGGGCGGCCTGCGGAACAACCGAATAGCGAAAGCGAAACGTGCGAGGAGCAACAGCTGATGAGTAACGTGAGCCTGAAGGACATGGCCAATGCCATCCGCGCCCTGTCCATGGATGCGGTGCAGAAGGCCAACTCCGGCCATCCGGGCATGCCCATGGGCATGGCAGATGCGGCCACCGTGCTGTGGACGAAGTTCCTGAAGTTCGATGCGAAGGCGCCCGACTGGGCGGATCGCGACCGCTTCGTGCTGTCCGCCGGGCACGGCTCCATGCTCCTGTATTCGCTGCTTTACCTGAGCGGTTTCAAGCAGGCCACCATCGACGAGATCAAGAACTTCCGGCAGATCGGCTCGCGCATGGCGGGGCATCCGGAATATGGCCACCTGGAGGGCGTGGAGGTTACCACCGGCCCGCTTGGCTCCGGCCTTGCCACGGCCGTGGGCATGGCGCTGGCGGAGCGCATGATGAACGCCCGCTATGGCGATGAGCTGGTGGATCATTACACCTGGGTCATCGCCGGCGACGGCTGCCTGATGGAGGGCGTCTCGCACGAGGCCATCGATCTTGCCGGGCATCTGAAACTCAATCGCCTCATCGTGCTGTGGGACGACAATTCCATCACCATCGACGGTGCCACCGATGTCGCCACCTCGATGGATCAGCTCAAGCGCTTCGAGGCCGCCGGCTGGCGCACGCTGAAGTGCGACGGGCACGACTTCGATTCCATCGAGAAGGCGCTGGCCGAGGCGAAAAACTCCGACGCGCCGGTGCTCATCGACTGCAAGACCATCATCGGTTTTGGCGCGCCCAACAAGCAGGGCACGGAGGCCACCCACGGCGCGCCGCTGGGCGAGGACGAGATCGCCGCGGCGCGCGAGGCGCTGGGGTGGAATCATCCGCCGTTCGAGGTGCCGGAAGACATCCTGAGCGCCTGGCGCGAGGCCGGCAGCCGTGGTGCGGCGGAGCGCGAGGCATGGGAGAAGCGGCTGGCCGCATCCCCGAAGAAGGCGCAGTTCGAGGCCGACGTGGCGAGCAAGGTATCGGACGAGACGCTGGCCGCCATCAACGACTTCAAGAAGAAGCTGGCGGAGGAGAAGCCGAAGCTGGCCACGCGGCAGGCCTCGCAGAAGACGCTGGAGGTCATCATTCCGGCGCAGGAAAACATCATTGGCGGTTCTGCCGACCTGACGCACTCCAACCTGACCATCGTCAAGGGCATGGAGTCGGTGAAGCCGGGTGATTATGCCGGGCGCTACATCCACTACGGCGTGCGCGAGTTCGGCATGGGCTGCGCCATGAACGGCATTGCCCTGCACAAGGGCTTCCTCAACTACGGTGGCACCTTCCTCATCTTCTCCGACTACATGCGCGGGGCCATCAGGCTGGCAGCGCTGCAGGGGCTGCCCGTAACCTACGTCTTCACCCACGACTCCATTGGCCTGGGCGAGGACGGGCCGACGCACCAGCCGGTGGAGATCCTGCCGGCGCTGCGTGCCATCCCGAACCTGCGGGTGATCCGCCCGGCGGACGCGGTGGAGACGGCAGAAGCCTGGGCAGTGGCGTTGCAGTCCGAAAGCACGCCGACGGCGCTGGCGCTGTCGCGGCAGGGCTGGGAGGCGCTGCGCACCGAACACACGGATGAAAACCTTGTGGCAAAGGGTGCCTACGTCATTCATGGCGACGCCGAAAACCGCGACGTAACGCTGCTGGCTACCGGTTCGGAAGTGTCGCTGGCGGTGGCGGCGGCGGAAACGCTTGCCGGCGAGGGCATCAAGGCAGCGGTGGTTTCCATGCCGTGCTGGGAGCTGTTCGAGGAGCAGGATGCCAGCTATCAGGCCGCCGTGCTGGGCGATGCGCCGCGGGTGGCGGTGGAGGCCGCCGTGGAGATGGGCTGGCAGAAGTGGCTGGGCGAGAATGGTCGTTTCATCGGCATGAAGTCGTTCGGTGCCTCCGGCCCCGGTGGTGCGCTTTACGAGCACTTCGGCATCACGGCCGAGAATGTCGCCAAGGCAGCGAAGGAACTGCTGGGCCAGGCCTGAGGCAACGGTATCGGCAATCAATCCGGCTGGCGGGCAGGGAGGTTTCCGCCAGCCACATGACAACATCACCACGACAGGGGAAAGAACATGGCGATCAGGGTAGCGATCAACGGTTTCGGGCGCATCGGGCGCAACGTGCTGCGAGCGGCGGTGGAGTCGGGGCGCGACGACATCGAGTTCGTGGCCATCAACGACCTCGGCCCGGTGGAGACCAACGCGCACCT
>Ga0256839_1000937_pt1 | contig 36834 bp, 29 predicted proteins | sample 354166metaG_FD_185968 | JGI IMG/M metagenome (GOLD analysis project Ga0256839, IMG submission 185968) | Hydrothermal vent microbial communities from Mid Atlantic Ridge, Atlantic Ocean - 354-166 | ecosystem: Environmental > Aquatic > Marine > Hydrothermal vents | place: Atlantic Ocean: Mid...
GGTGCGACATTCGAGCCATGATCTCAGCTCCACCCGGTACGCTACTGAGACTCAGTATCAGTAAGCTCAGTTGATTCTAGCCTCCTGTGCGAGCCCGATCAAGCAGCGCACCTTCGAGCTCCACTCGCTTTGTTGCCCCCACCGATTGCGTGCACCGCAGACTCAGGTCGACCTGGCCCAGGCCGCGACGATCCACCTGCACGCGATGCGGGCACCTGGTTGGGCCGGTCAAAGGGGCCCGTTGGCCGTCTGCAGAGCCGACACCGTTGCGCCTCTGGCCGTTGGTTCCAGCCGGCCGCCGGATGGCCCCTGAACCGGCCCTCCGGGCGCCTTAGCACCACCGCCGATCTGCCCCGCTTGCCAGACCGCAGACGAACGGCGAAGATTGAGGCGGGTTCGGGAAGACCTGCTCACGCACGTCTGCTGAATGGCGGGTGTTAAGCAAGCGGAGGTCACCATGGCAGAAGGGGCCGTTTACACAGTCACACTGCGTAGTTCCGAGTATTGCGGCCGAAGAACGCCCGCCGGTGCCCTAGGCGAATTCCTACAACAATTGACGCTTGCGGTTGCGCAGTCGGTCAGGATGTGCTTCATCGGCAGCAGCGATCTCCGTGGCCGGTGGCCACACTGGCTGACGGCCGCATCCGACCTCCGCTTGGTCGCCTACACCGGAGAAGATGAGACCACGCTTCGTCTCGAGGCTCCTTGGCTCGGCGACGCAGCACCGGTGTTCTACCGGCAGCGTGAGTTTTGGCCGAGCAGACCAGACGAGCGAGATACCGGGCTCGATTTACTGGCGGACGTGATTTCGGAAGTGGCGGCGAACAACGCCGATAGCGAGAAGTTCGACGCGGGCCTGCTCCGGCGGTTGTCCACATTCCGCGGTTTGGTGCAAAAGTTCTTCCCAGAGATTGTCATTACAGGCCGGCGTTATCCGGCGGAAAGACCGTGCATCTTGAGCGAGTCCGTGGTCACAACGGCCGACGAGCTCCGGGCACATACGCCCCCCCCGCGCCGGGTGCGTGTTGTCGGCACCCTTGACATGATCCGGGCGAGCACTCGGGCGTTCGCTATTAAACTCGAGTCTGGCCAGGAGATTCAGGGGGTATTTGTGGGGCACGATATCGAAGGGTTAAGGAGGATGTGGGGCGAACGCGTGTTGGTAGTGGGCAAGGCGATCTACCGGCCTTCGGGGCAGCTGCTACGGATCGACGCCGATCGTGTAGCGGCCGCTTCTGGGCGAGATCGGCTCTTCTCGACCATCCCGCAACCGATCAGACGGAAATTCGATCTCGCCCAAGCCGTCCGAAAGCAGGTGCACAAGCGGGGTGTCGCTGCCATCTTTGGCAGGTGGCCCGGCGACGAGTCAGAAGAGGAAGTTTGGCGCGCCCTAGAGGAACTGAGTTGATGCAACTCCTCGAGGGTTACCTTCTGGACACCAATGTCCTAGTAGCACTGATACGCGGGGGCGCACTGGGCAGATGGATTGATCGACAGTACGGATTGTGGAGCAAGCTGCCCCTGTGCGCGATTTCGGTAGTTGCGGTTGGCGAGATGTATTCCTTGGCCCAGAAATTCAGGTGGGGGAAGAAGAAGTTGCGGCAACTCCATTCGTTGCTCGAACAGCTTGTCTGGATCGACATCGGTGTCGAGGAGATCCTATAAGCATACGCCGAGCTCGACTCGGCGAGCGAAACGGCGGGCAGAGCGATCGGACAGAATGATCTCTGGATTGCGGCTACGTCGAAGGTGACCGGACTCACGCTCCTGACAACCGATCGAGATTTCGATCATCTGCATGCGAGGTACCTGACCCGTATTTGAATTGACCCCGCCCTGGGCCAGCGTTCGCCGTGAGTTCTCTCCCGCAGACGTCTCCGTGTCGGACGGGGGCAACTGTGGCACCGCTGGGTCTTACTTGCGTGGCTGGCCACTGCGACCGCCCATAGTCATAGCGACGTCACGCTGATGCCCTCCCTGGGTCTCGGCTGAGCCCGATGGTGCGCTCCGGAGGGGGCTTCCTTCGAATCGAGCACGACCTCGGCGCCGGGCTTTGCAGTGGGGGGCACTTGCATAGACTCGCGGTCCAGGGGGCGCCAGTTAGCACCGGTTCTCGCTCATCGCCGGTTGTTGTTGCGTGGCGCAGTGGACGGCGCCGAGGCCCCAGATCATGTCGCGAGCGGGGAAGGGAACGATGTCGCGGTTGGGGAGAAGGTCGCGCAAGAGCCCGACTGCGTGGTCATCGGTCGCCTCGCCGTACACCGGCACGATGAGCGCGCCGTTCACGAAGTAAAAGTTCAGGTAGCTCATCGGCAGCGGCTGGCCGCGAAAAACTCTCCTTGGGGGCAGCCGCATCGGGATTGCCGCATCGATCAGCCCCGGTGCCCGCAGCTTCTCTTCGATCTGAACACGAAGTCGCGCAAGCGAACGCCAGTTCGGATCGGACCAGTCCTCCACTGAAGCGAACAGAACCGTACGCTCGTCGATAAACCGCACGAGCTGATCAAGGTGTCCGTCCGTGTCGTCACCGTCAAGTTCCCCCTCCAACCAAACGACCTGCGCGGCGCCAAGAAAGCGTCTCAACGCCGCTTCCAGCGCCGGTCGCGCCTGGGCGCCGTTACGGTTGGGATTGAGCAAACACGTGGCTGATGCCAGGAGCAAGCCGGCCCCGTTGGTCTCGATTGCCCCACCCTCGAGGACGAAGGGCAGCGAAACGGATGGGAGCGACAGAAGGCGGGCCACGCGCCCAGGCACGAGATCGTCCAGATCCCACGGGGGATATTTGCCACCCCACGCGTTGAATCTCCAATCCAGGACGGTGGGAGTAGCCGCCCCGGCCGTCGGGAAGACAAACAGGGGGCCGTGATCGCGAATCCACGGCTCGTAGGCCGGAACGAGGTGGATCTGGCATCGAGCCGCGGTCAGAAGGCCCCGGCGACGCAGTTCCCGCGCCACAAACTGGTAGTAGCCCATGTGAAAGACGTTAATGTGGACCGGCTCGTAACGGCTGATCACCTCCGCAAGGGAGAGCCAGATCCGTTGGGCTTCCTCCTCCAGGCCGGGGTAACTGATCCCCTCCCTGCGAGGCCACGCGATCCACGTAGCCGCGTGCTGTTCCCATTCGGCAGGCATCACGTACTGGCCTCCGGCCGCGTCGTGCGAACGGGGGGACGCCGTGGGCGGATCCTGGCTCGCATCGGGGCGGTGGCTTCTCATCGCCGATGGTCAATCCCGTTGTTCCGGCTGTGCTTTCTGGAGCACACGCGATGCTTTGGCAGTTGCCTCGCCGCTTGGGCTCCTCGTTCCGTTACGATCTATTCCGTCGCTTCCCACAAAAAAGCGGCGTCCGGCTGAGGAAGGCGTACACCGCTGCGCGATGATCCATCTGGGGGTGGATGGCCCAGACGGAAAGCATTATTAGCCCGGACCGTCTCACAACGCTAGTGCGCACGGGTGGTTGCGAACTTCCGGTTCAAGCGGCGGCAAGCTGTGCCATGGCACACGGTTCTTGTGGACGGTTTCGGCAGTGGTTGGATGCGGAGGGTGATGGCCGGGGCGCGTGTGGGCGATCTACTTTCGTTCTGAGCTGACGGCGAATCGGAGGAGGCCGTCATGATCATGTCCCCTCGCCGACCTATGCGGCTGGGCTAGCCGACTCTGCGGTGGCCGCCGAGCTGTCCAAACGGCTCGACGCGTCGCTAAGGGGGCCGGTGTGGCCCGTTGGGAACGTGCCCGGGGGTGCTCCAGACGTACGGCGAGAATGGGGATTGCCGCTATGCCGGGAAAGGAGTCGGACGCGTCCTCTTCTTGCTCCGCCGCCATAGCCGCAGGACACGGATTGGCCCCCCTGAACGCGGACAATTAGTCTCGTGAGTCCCTTAGGACCGTCTGTGGTCCGGGTTGACCGCGTTGTGGCGAACAAACGGTGCGGGGGGCGGTGCACGTCAGGGGCGGTTAGCCAGCTCAAACAACAGGCGAGCCCAAAGAGCGACGGCCTTGCGCGACAGATGCAGGCGATCCGCACGGAGTTCGTTGGCCGCCTGGGGGATGCGTTGGAGCGGCGTCCATCGCTGGGGTGAGATGTGCGAAACGGTACAGCAACGCGCGATCAAGACGCTCGCAGAAGCGGGGCCAGGTAATGTCCGCAAGGGCCGGTATGGGTTCGCACCGAAGTCGGGCAGCGTCCCCGGCAGGACTCGAACCTGCAACCTTTGGCTCCGGAGGCCAACGCTCTGTCCAGTTGAGCTACGGGGACGGACAATCCATTATATTGCTGCGCTCGGTCAAATCGGACCGGGTAGCGTGTCACGTGTTCCGGCTCGGTTCGGACGCTGTCTTGCAGCCCGTTTCTGGGCGTCGGTAGGTGCGGCTTTATCGTGCCATCCGTGTCTTGCCCGAGCCGAGCCGCGTTGTACAGAGGGCGCGGCAGCAGGAACGCTGGATGGCACGCGATCTTGTTGCATGCAGAGGCGGACCATGTACAATGGAATAGACGGAACGCTCCCGGCGGTCACGTGTTCAGTCACTCACGCCGTTTGCCCAATTCATGGAAGGGTCTGATTCCACGCTTGTGTAGGGTGGGCGCGAGTTAGCGTTCACCTGATGGGACGTAGGGAAGTCGGGTTGGTTCGGGCGCAAGTACGTAGTTGAAGCCTGGGAGAGAGTTACCGCTATGGCCCAACGTTACCTGGATATGGCGGAAGCGGCCGACCGCTTGGGCATTTCAGTGGACGAGCTGAAGCGGACCATTCAGCGGGGGGAGATCCGCGCATTTGCGGATAAGGGGACGTTCAAGTTGCGGGAACAGGATGTCGAGGAGTTCGCTCGGCAACGCAGTCTGGGCAGCGGTGCCGAAGTCGATCTTGGTAGCGGCGCGGAACTCAGTCTCGGGGCAACGAGCGAACCGCTTACTCAGAGTTCACAGAGCGACGAGATCCAAATCGGCGAGCACCTATTGCCGGACGACCCAAGCGCTTCGGGGGCTCGAGTTGTTAGCTTTGCCGACAGCAGCGTCGGCCCCAGCGACAGCGATGTGCGGCTGGTGGCAGAGGAGGGAACCGCGCCGAGTGACAGCGATGTGAAGCTTGCGCCGCAGGAGGGCCAAAAGAGCGACAGTGACGTCAAGCTGGTGGAGTCCGCCAAGGCAAGTGACAGTGATGTCCGGCTTGCTGAACCCGCCGGTGTGGCCGATAGCGCGGCACGCCTGGAGGAACCGGCTCCTGAACCCCCCGACTCTGCGTCGGAGGGAACAGAGGCCGAGGCGGTGATGGTTTCGGAGCCGGATAGCGACTTTGATCTGTCGCCGGGCGGTGAAGCCGATACGGATTTCGAGATCAGCCTGGAGCCCTCTTCCACCGGTGAAGAGGATCTCATCGACCTGGAAGCGGAAGCGTCCGCGGGGGAAAAGGAGGATGTAGTGGATGTGACAGCAGCCTCCCCAAGTGAAAGTGGGGTGGCGTTGAACGCTCCTGCCGACAGCGGAATCTCGCTCGAGGAGCCTCCCAGCGTGGTGTCCGAGAAAACCGACGCCGGCGTGGGGGACATCGATTCTCTGGTCGGTAGCGACTTCGGCGAGGATGTTCAGAAAGGTTCTTCAGACGACATCTCCCTGGTGCCTGGCGAGCCGGTCTCGCCGAGTAGTCTGGGCTCGGACTTCGATATCGACCTCTCCGACGAAACCCAGCAGTTGCCGTTGCTCGAAGACGACAGTCAGATCATCGACCTGGAGGACGAAGCGCCCGTTGACGAGAGCGCTGCCACCGCAATGGCGATGCCGGCGGTCGAGGAGGAAGAGGGGGAACCGGGCGCGGCTGAACCGGCCGTGGGAGCGTTTCCTGGCGTAGGCGTTCCTGAGTCGTCGGAGGCTGCGGTGGCAGGTATGCCCGAGGCTGGCCTGGCTACCGAAGCGGCACCAGTGGTCGTGCCCCGTGTCGCAGGAGAAGCTCCGTGGCCCGCCTGGGCGGTAATCACCATGGCGATTACTGCTGTCTTCATGGCTTTCGCCGGTCTTTTGATGGCGGACCTTGTGCGCACCATGTGGGGCTGGCACACCGAGTCGCTCTACTCGAGCCCGTTGTTGGAGTGGCTGCAGGGACTTATGTTCTGAACGGTTCGCTACCGCCCGTCCCTCGATGCCAATTCGGCAGGAAGGGCCCCCGGCCACGGGGGCGGGGAGTTCTTGCTGGCCGTGGGGGGCGTAACGGGCTGTTCGACTGCCGGGCGGGTTCTTTTCCCTGCGATCTGTAGCCCGTCGCCGATGTTTGTGTGCGTGCGGTCGTGACCATGTCCGTGCCGATCCTGCGTCAGGAATGAGCCCCCGTCTGCTGGCTGCCGCTGCGCGTCGCGATGCCCCAGGGGCTTGCGTGTCTGGGGCTTTTGTGGGGGGCCCGGAGCGCACCGGTTCAACGCGCTCGTCCTTTCGGACGGGTTCCGGCCACCGTGTTCTCGGCAAGCTCCGCGGGGGTTCGCTCGCCATCGGGCTGTGACCGGTACTGGGCGGATGCAGCCCAAGACTCGCGGGGGATGGCGGAGCGACCGGCCGGTGTGCACGGCCGATCCGGGCCATGGCGGCGGTCTGCAGGAGTTGCCACGGAGTATCGAGAAGCGTTGTTGGTTGAGCCAAAGGCGATTCCCTCTTTTGGGTTCCTCGGACGTACGTCGCCGCCGGTTCTACTGGGCTGCTTTTTGCCGGTTTGAAGGCCGTAGGCGCCTCGGACCTTAGTTGCTGGCAAGCGGTGGACTGCTCTGGTGCAGTTGTGAAGCTCTGTGGTTCTGGCGATTAGGGCGGTGGAACAGGCATCAGGCGTGGGGAGGGGGCGTTTACCGTGTCGTGATGTCCCGTTCGCGATAGCCAACGAACGGAATCCTGCGACTGGTCCAGGGCACGCTGAGATATCGCGACCGCAGGCGGGTGCTGGTCCGTGGAGGGGCAAAAGACGTGTTCGGCGGCAATCGTGGGCGCGTCCGTATATACTCTAGAGAGCGAGGGCCGAGAATGGCCAGCAGCTTTGGAGCTGGCGGAGAGCCGGTATGCGCCATCTTCTGGACTGGTCACTTTCCTTCGGACGCATTTCGGGGATTCCCCTACGGTTGCACGTCTTCTTCCTGGTCTATGTCGCGTTCCAGCTTTTGTACGGCCTTCTGGTTCCCCTACCGGATCGGAATGTGCTCAGCTCTGTGATTGGGGCTGCCTTTCTGGCCTTTCTCCTGTTCTCCTGCGTTTTGCTTCATGAGCTCGGTCACTGTGCCGCAGCCAATCGGGTGGGTGGCCAGGTGAGCGAGATTGTGCTTTGGCCGCTGGGGGGCTGGGCGGTAGCGGATATTCCCTTGCTTCCGAAGTACGAGGCTTTGGTGGCGATTGCTGGACCGGCGGTGAACTTGATGCTCGGGCTTATCAGCGCGTCACTGCTCCTTGCGTTTGGTTATTGGCCGCCGCTGCGCATCCTGGCCCCGGTTGAGGGCTTTTCCGGTCTTCCTGCCCACGGCGGCGTGGTTTACTGGCTGGGGGTATTCTTCGCGGTCAACCTGGTCCTCGTGTTCTTCAACTTGTTGCCCGGGTATCCGCTAGACGGAGGCAGGCTTCTGCACGCTTATTTCTGGTCGCAGGGGAGCTACAGCGAGGCGACGGGGCGCACCGTGCAGATCGCGCGCGTGACGGCTGCGGGCCTGATCCTCGTCGGGCTTTATCTGGGGCTGCGGGGTGACGCAGTGGCGCAGGCTGTGCTGCTACTGGTCGGCTTCCTGGTTTTTGCCGCCTCCGAGCAGGAACTCCATCGCATGGTCAGTGTGCAGGAGTTCGCTGCTTCGGAGCTTGCGTGGCATGGCCAGGAGCTGGTCACGCTCGACCTGGATGAGAATCACAATTCTGCTCGTCCTCGAGCCCGGCGCAAGTTCTGGTGGGAACGGTGGTGGGAACGCTGGCAGCGGGCGCGCCGGGAGCGGGCGCGACGTGTTCGAGAACAGGAGGACCGCGAAGTGGATCGTTTGCTCGAAAAAGTGCAAAAGTACGGCAAGGAAAGCCTTACATCCGCCGAGCTCCGCTTCTTAAAGCGTGTGAGTAAACGGTACCGGTCGCGTACCCAGCCTCAGTAACGTTACGCCGGGCACGTTGCGGACGAGCGGCACCCATCGGCCGCCGTCTCGGTCTGGCTATTCCCCTCGTGGTACGGTGCGGCCCAAGGCGACGTCGAATTCGCTGACGGCGGGAACCAGCATGCTGAGCACGGCGAAGCCATAGGCCGCGACCACCACCACAAAGCCGCCCAAAGGATCGCCGCCCGGTTTCAAGCCCCGGGGCAGCAAATGGACGACGCACCACCAGGTCAGGAAGGGGCACATTGCAGCCGTGAGCGCCAGGGCACCGGAAGGATTCCGCGCCGCCAGTGATGCGTACATGGCCACGCTTCCTGCGAAGATGAACACGATGAAACTGGCAAGCTGGCTTTCGAAGCGTCCGGCCGTCAGGATCAGGAAGACGCAGATCAGGATACCGACGAACAACAGGAAGACGATGCCCAGTGCGTTTGCAATGGCCACCCGACTCCGATCGAACGTGATACCGGCGTGCAGCCCCACGGTAATCGAGAAGATCACCAGCACCAGGAAAGCGATCACCAGGTAGACCCACGCTTCTGCCCCCACGTAACCGGTGAGCCAAAGGTAGCAGCACAGGATCACGGGCAGCAGCCACATTTCCTTCGTGTTGTACAGCGCTCCGAGCACTTTACCAGCGATGAACTCTCGCGGGGTGAGATCGGTGACGAGGAGCAGATCGAGGGAGCGAAGGTCTCGCTCTGTGGTGAACGAGGTTACTGCCTGGGCGTTCACGATCATCAGGCTCACCACGGACACTGGCACGAGCACCTGGGCCACGGTCAATCGGGTGGCCAGATCTGCTTCTTCGGCGGAGAGGATGAAAGCGGCACAGACCAGAGCGAAAAACAGTACGTAGCCTGCTTTGATCAGCACGGGGCGGCGTCCGTAGGCTCGCGTGCGGATCTCACGCCAAAGGACCGGATTGTCCCACACATGACGCGGTTTGCGCGCAGGTTTCGATTGTCGCCGTAGCGTTCTGGGGTCGAGGTTATCGCTGAACTCGGCCAGCTTTTCGGGATTTATTCCCCGCTCCCGAGGGTTCGGGTTCCAGTCGCGGAGCTTCCAGATGGTGATCACGCACAATACAGCCCCCACCAGCAGACAGCCGGCCACGTGGACGCCGGTAACCAGGGCGCCGGTATTGTCTCCAAGGGGGGGCGGATCAAGGGCTATGCGGATGGCGTGGAGGGGGTTGACGAATCCGAGCCAAACCTCGCGATCGATTGCCCAGTAGGTGGGCACAATGGCACCGCTGATTTCCGTGAGTACCAGATAGAGCGACAGACACAGGACGGTAAGCGCCAGCGTCTGGAACGTTCGTTCCCTCCATGCCGCCATGAAAATGCCCAGTGCTCCGGCGGCTATTGCTGTGGCCAAGGTGATGGCGACCACGTTGAGGATTTGGCCGAACCCCACACCACCGAGGAGGCTGATCAGGGCGAAGACGGGGGTTGCAGCGAGCACAAGCACAGAGGGTTGGAGAAGACTGGCGGCCAGTTTCCCCAACACGATCTCCCAGTTGGTGAGGTCGGTTACGAGGAGCAGTACGAAGGTTCGCCTGTCCTTTTCCGTTGTGATCGAGTTCGCGCAGAAGACGGGTGCGAAGAAGAAGACCAGGCCGAGTTGGACCCAGGACAACAAGTAGACAACACGAGCGCCGAACCGGGCCGTGTCAGGGAGAAGCTGGACCTCCTGGAACCCGACAATCGCTTGCCAGGAGGTCCAGAGCAAAACGAGCAGGATGCCGACGTAAATGCTGCGCGCAACGTAGTGCCGTGCTGACCTGGGTAGGGTCAACACCTCGCGTGCGAAGATCGGGCCGAGCAGACCGTTCACTGCGGCTGGTTGCCTCCGTCCGGCTTGCTGGATCAGCTCAGAAACGCCACGTCTGGTGCTCTCGCACCGATCCTGTGGCGAGCTGTGCGGGCTTGCGCATGATTGGCGTGCACCCCCAGCTCAGGTGTGGGATCCCTGTCACTACGAGCGCCACTGGCGCCAGGATCGACCGATGCCTCGGCTCTACAACCGGAGCTGCAGGCCGTCGTAGGCTACCAGGACGCGAAGACGGCCACCGGTCTGTTCCCGGGCGAACCGCTCCGCGCGGCGCCCGAGTTCGTCCAGGTCGCGGTCGGTTCTGGACGGGTCGTGGTGCCACAATAGTAACGTTTCCACACCGGCTTGCGAGGCGACAGAGATAGCCTGTTCGTAGCTACTATGTCCCCACCCTTCTTTTTGGGGCAGTTCCTCCGGAAGGTACTGCGAATCATGAATGAGTAGGCTCGCTCCAGCGGCGAACTGGCTGAAGCGGTCAGCATCGGCGTTGCCCTCGTGGTCGGGCGCGAAGACAAGGCTGGCGCCGTCGGTGTCGATCCGGTAGGCAACCGTGGGATCGGTGTGGCGCACTGGCAGTGCACGGACGCGGACGATGTCTGGGAGGACATCCAGCTCGACTGGCCTGCCGTCGGCGTCGAATTCGTTGCAGTCGCGGCGATCCAGCACCGTACGCAACTGCACCGGCCACAGCGGTGGGCGGTAGAGCGAGTTGAGCAGACTCCAGAGCGAACTGTGGGGTTGACGCATCGCGTGCAGGACGAGCCGAACCTTGCGCTGCCAGACGGCCGGGCAGAGCGTCAGCCCGGCGACGTGATCCACATGTAAGTGGGTCAGCAGGACGTGTAGCTCTTCGTCGCTTCTGTAGCAATCGAGTTTTCGGAGGCCTGTGCCGGCATCAAGGATGAGCCGCCGATCACCGGGCAGCCGGACCTCAAGGCAGGAGGTGTCACCGCCATAGGTGAGGGGGCGGCCGTCCTGGTCCGGCTTGCGGTCACGGGAGCCGCAGCCGGGATCCCGGCACCGTTCGGTCAAACCGGCCGCGAACTCCGCTGACATTGGGCGGGGGTAACTGCCCCAGACTCCCTGGCAGATCAACTCCATCGCGTTCGTTCCTGAAGAACCCCGTGAGTGGGACTGCCGAGCTGACGTCGGTCGGGAATCGGGCCGAACCGCAGCTTACCGGCGGTACCCGAGGCTCTTGATTACCTGCAGGACGTCCTCGACGTTAATGTATCGCTTTCCTGTGCGGATCTTGTATTGGTCGATTGCTTCCGCCAGTTCTCGTGCCTCAGGACTGTAATGCTCGCGTGATCCCCCAAACTGCCGGCGCTCGACGCAGTCCGGAGCTGCTGCCTGATTTCGCCGCCGATCGACGAATTGTGGCGTAGGGACGTCGCTCATGATTCGCTTCCCTTTCGCTCAGGGAGAACCCGCACGGAGCGGCATCGCTGGCCCTTTCAACACTAGAACGTCAGCCGTCCCGCCGGGCGTAAGAAGCCCAGTTCAGGGCAACGGTGTATCCGGCACAACCGATTCGTCTGGAGTGCTCGTGTCCGCACGGTGCGAACCCCCCGGCAACAGCGGGGAAGAGCCCAGGGAAACCGAACCAACGGGCGTTAGGGGCGGCCGCTACTACCACTCTGGGCCCCGTACCCCCAGGAACAAGTACCGCGGGTGTTGCCCTGCTAACCAACCCCGCCGGCGAGAGAGTGACGCCTTCGTCCAGTTCCAGGTTGGTGGTCGTGCGCGACGGCGAAACAGGTGCTGTTGTTCGAACACGCTACTTCCAGGGGAACGCTCGGCCGGTGAGTCTCTCGTAAGCTTCAATGTACCGCTGGCGAGTTTGTTCCACGATGTCGTCCGGCAGCGGAGGAGGGGGGGAATTCTTGTCCCAGTCGGTTGCATCCAGCCAGTCGCGAACGAACTGTTTGTCGAACGATGGTTGACTTCGCCCGGGCTGATAGGCATCGGCGGGCCAGAAGCGCGAGCTGTCTGGGGTGAAGACCTCGTCGATCAGGATGAGCCGCCCGTCGCACCAGCCCCACTCGAGCTTTGTGTCAGCAAGGAGGATGCCTCGCTCACGCGCGTACGCTCTCGCCTTGTTGTAGAGCGCCACGCTGCGCGCTCGAAGTTCCTCTGCAACATCATTCCCTACCCGCCGTGCCATCTCCTCGAAGGAGATGTTCTCGTCGTGTCCTGATGCGGCTTTGGTTGCGGGGGTAAAGAGAGGCTGTTCCAATTCTGCGCTTTCGACGAGCCCCGGGGGTAGCTTGATGCCGCATACGCTGCCCGTCTTTTGGTACTCCTTCCAGGCACTGCCCGCCAGGTAGCCGCGGACGACGCATTCAATCGGTACCGGTTGCGCTTTCCGCACCAGCATGGTGCGACCGCGTAACTGATCTATGGGGGCTGCTGCGGGAATGGGCATCTGATCCACATCGTCCGTGATCAGGTGATGGGGTTCCCCGAGATAGTGGAACCAGAACACGCTGAGCCCGGTTAGCACGCGCCCCTTGTCGGGGATGGGGGTGGGCAGGACCCAATCGAACGCGCTGATCCGGTCCGTGGCGATCATCAGCAAGGTGTCACCGAGGTCATAGATGTCACGCACCTTGCCACGGCGTACCGGCAGCTCCGGTAAGGACGTTTCGGCGACGGCTGGTCGTGCCATCGTCTCCGCTCCGTGTCTGTCTGGTGTGCTGCTGAGCTTCGCGAAGTGTACCCAGTTTCTACCGCGAGGCCAACCCGACGAACCTGATCTGCAGGGGCGCCTCATCTGGTATTCCGGCGTCCGATCCCAGCCGCTTTACCAGTGCGGGCGCAAGACGGAGTGCCAGGGCAGGGGGAATACGAAGTGGGAATATCCAGGTGGGTCCTTTTTGGGATCCTGCGCCACTGCTCGATCAGGGGTGCTGCGAGGGGATTCACGTGACGTCTGGGATCGGTGGCGGATTGGGACATTGGGCGGGTGGCACCCGTTGCTGAGGCTCGATGGGACCCCCTGGGGTGGCAGCACCAATGGGCTAAGCGTCGGCTCATGCCGTGCTTACGGTTCGCTCTCAGGCCATTGGGCTCACTGCTTCAGCCATGAGGGAAGGGAGGCTGGTTTTTCGGAATGGTGGTGAGTAAAGTAGTTAGAGTCCAGTTCAGCACTCGCACCGTTGTGTCACCATGGGTTAGAGTTGGTGGGGCCAGCCGATCCAGAGTGACGGGGAAGGCGCTCCGCGCCTCCGTGCCCACGCCGAACCAGATGTGCGCCCCCCTATGCCCGGGGCAGCCATCTGCCCACACGATCGGCTCCGATTCCCATGACGATGCTGCGTTGCTGTTTTCAACCTTCAGACTTGGCGGACCGTTGGCCCTTTCTGAAGCAGGCCTACCTGTGCGGGCCAGACGACGTGCCCTGGAGGACTTGGACGGAAGTAAAGCCGGGCATGCTCACGTGCGTCGCTGAGGGGGCGGATAGTTGTTCGTGCCATGTTCTGTGGCCGGTCACAGCGTACGGCTGTCTTGGGTTGCGCACCACGTCGTTGCCGGAACGTGCGGAGCCGTACGACTTGAACATTGAGCTGGTCAGGGGCAAGATGGCACGAGTTCAGGAGGTGCAACGTGAGTTAGAAGAGGGAGGGGTGAGGGCGGCCAGTCGGGCCCGCGTTGCCATCCGCGACGTTCGCCAGCTCTTCTTTGACATGCTGTTTCGGGCGCCGGCAGACGCCATGGCAGAGCTTTCCGATCGCTGTTTGTCCGAGTTGGTTCGGATCGGGGACGAGTTGATCCTGGACTACGCTCGGACCATATCCGAACAGCGAAAGCGACTGAAGCAGATGCCTCTGCTCATCGTCCGCGCCCCGTGCGCCGCGATTCACGATGTGGACTTGCACGAGCTTTCCCGCTTCGTCACGACCGTGCAGATCTTGGCTCCGTGGAGCGAAATCGAACGTCAGCAGGGAGAATACGACTGGAGCGAGTTGGATCGGGCAGTGACCGCATGCAGGAAGGCCGGCCTGAGCGTGGGGTTGGGCCCTTTGGTATGCTGGGAAAAGTACGCCCTGCCGGATTGGCTCTGGCTATACACAGATCGATTCGACGCGATTCTGGAGTTTGCAACCCGGTTCGTCGGGGCGGTAACGGCGCGCTACCGAGACAGTGTACGCGTCTGGGAGCTGGCATCACGTCTCAACTGTGGCGCGGCGCTGCTCTTCGAAGCGGTGGAGCGTCTGCAGCTTGCGGCCGGGATCGCCGCCGCTGCTGCGCCAAACCTGGACGGTGGCTTCTGTTATATCACCCTGGGGCAACCCTGGTCGGAGTACTCGGCGCACGTGGAAGACACGGGAGCGTTCTATTTCGCGGATACCTTGTGCCGGCTCGGTGGGACCGTGAGGGGACTTGGGATCGAGATCACCACGGGCTACGGGAGCGGCTTGAGTTGGCCGCGTGACCTTGTCGAGATCGCCTACGTCCTGGCTCGCTATGGTTCGCTTGGTTTACCCCTCGTGGTCACACTGGCAGCACCTGTCTCACCGGCTGCTTCCGAACGCACGCTTGTGCAGACGGAGTGCCTGAACGGTCTGCAGGTGGGGGAAACGCCCCCTCCCATTGAGTGGGTTGCTCACGCCTCTTGCCTGGCGGCATCCCGACCGGATGTGGCGGCATTGGTTTGGAGTCATCTGACTGAGCACCATCTAGGCATGTATCCACGTGCTGGGTTCTGGGGTGATCCTTCCCTGCGAACTGCGCTGCTCAAAGGGCTGAGATGCGAATGCTGACCATCGGATAACGGAGCATTTGTTTCGCTGTCCGTTGGTCAGGGGACACGGCGGTTCTAAGTGGTGACGACGCGGTTTTGCGGCCGGCCCGGGGCCGCCGTTGCGCCGGGCAAGTGTGCATCTGGCGGGCGAGACGATCTCTCGGAGTCGCGTTGCCCGGCCGGGGGGCCTGGTGCTTCCGGTGGCAGTTGCTGTGGAGCCAGCGGTACTGACCGCAGGGCTGGCCAAGCCGTAACGCAGCCCTCGTGCAACCGCCGTTTCATCAGCCGTGGCCGCGGTGCTCCGGTGCCGTGTTACAATATTCGGGTGTCGGTCGGACCTCCCTCGCGTTCTGGAGAAGAGACATGGTTCCGTTCCATCGGCGATCTTACCTGTGGGTTGCTGCGGTAACTGTCGTGGGCATCCTATGCAGCAGTGTGGCAGTCAGTGCGCAACAGCGCAGAGGGCGAGGCGTGGAGCTGAGGGTGAAGGAAGGCGATCCGGCGCCCAGCTTCGAATTGACGGCGGTGGTGCTGAGGGATGGTAAGCCGGTCAAGACAAAGGTGCGCCTGAGCGACTACAAGGGCAAGAAGAACGTCGTGCTTTACTTCTTTCCTAAAGCGTCCACGCCTGGGTGAACGATCGAGGCACTCGGCTTCCGTGAGAAGCTGGAAGAGTTCAAGAAGCTGGACACGGTGGTGATTGGGGTGAGCACGGACCAGTTCGAGGATCAGGCGCGGTTCGCCGTAGACCAGAGCTTGAACTTTCCTCTAGCGATCGATCCGAACAAGAAGCTCGTCGACGCGGTTGGGTGCGGGCGCGGCGCGTATGCGGCGCGGATCACGCTGGTGATCGACAAGAAGGGGATCATCCGCAAGGTATACAAGAAGGTCTCCGTTCGTAACCACGCAGAGGAGGTGCTCGATTTCGTTCGCAAGAAGCTCGCGTCCGCTGCTAGCTGAGTGGGGACCGATCTGGGGTCGGCCGGACGGTCAGACGGACTGGGGGACTGGCCCACTGCTCTGTCGGGTCCTGGTTCGGAGCAGGGGTGAACGAGGGCCGGAGGCCACCTTTGCATGAGCCGCGTGGGGGTCTTGCTCGTACAACTTGGCACTCCAGACCAGCCTACGCCCCAGGCCGTCCGGCGGTACCTGCGCGAGTTTCTTGGTGATCCGCGGGTGATCGAGGCGCCCCGCTGGATTTGGTGGTTTGTGCTCCGCTTTCGCGTCTTGCCCAGTCGTTCGTACCAGTCGGCCACCAAGTACGCTCGGATTTGGCACCCGGAGCGAGGTTCCCCCCTGTTGTACGTTACCCGCCAGCAAACACTAAAGTTACAGGAAGCGCTCGGGGAGGACTACCTCGTTCGCTTCGGCATGCGTTACGGCAACCCGGCAATTGGCCCGGCGGTGACGGAGTTAATGGCGGCCGGAGTGGACCGCCTTTTGATGGTGCCGATGTACCCCCAGTACAGTGCGACCACCACCGGTACGGCTTGCGACGCTCTCTTCCAGGACCTCATGCGGCGCCGTGTCGTACCTGCTCTAAGAGTGGTTCCCCCCTATTACGACGACCCGCTTTACATCGAGGCTGTTGTTCACCGTGTGCGCGAGACGCTCGAAGACTGGGGCAAGGAGCCGGAGAAGATCCTGTTTTCGTTCCACGGGATTCCGGTGGCTTACGTGCAGCGCGGTGATCCCTATCCCGAACACGTGCAGCGGACCTGTAAGCTCCTTGCTGCCCGGTTGCGTCTGGACGACGAGCAATGGATTCTCTGCTACCAGTCGCGGTTTGGCCGCGCGCCTTGGCTGCAGCCCTACACCGACGACGTTCTGGTCGAACTGGCGACGCGGGGAGTTCGCCGGGTACTGGTGGTGCAGCCCGGCTTTACCGCGGATTGTCTGGAGACGGTGGATGAGATCGGATTTGAAGCGGCGGAATTGTTCAAGTGTCACGGGGGGGAGGAGCTGGTTCGCGTGCCCGCCCTGAACGATCATCCCGCGTGGATAGCGGCGTTGGCCGCCCTTGTCCGGCGGGAATCGTGTAACTGGGTTTCCGAAACGGAGACCGGCAGCACGGTTGCCCCAACGGCTGCCGGTGAGACGACGCCTCGGGACGCCTCTCCCGTGCAGGACGATGCAGCAGAACGCATGTGAGACCAAAGAGCCGAAGCACCTCCTCGTACGAGCTTGCCTGGGATTGCCCGTCGAGAGGACTCCTGTCTGGGCGATGCGCCAGGCCGGTCGCTGGGATCCGGAGTTCCGACGCCTGCGAGGTTCGCGTTCTTTCTACGAGTTTGCCTCTGACCCCGAGGCAGCGGCGGCTGTCTCGCTCCTGCCCCGTCGATTCGGTGTGGACGCGATCATTCTCTTCTACGACATCACCACCCTGCCTCGGGCTCTGGGGTGGCCGTTTACTTTCCGTTCCGGTGAGGGACCGGTGTCGCTGCGTGTGCCGCGACGACCAGGTGACCTGGATCTCTTCTGCGTGCCGGTGGACGAGCGTGTCGTAGCCGGGGTCCTCGAGACGCTGAGCCGCGTTCTGGAGGCTTTGAGTGGTGAGTTGCCCGTGATCGCCTTTGCGGGGGCGCCGTTCACGGTGGCGACCTACTGCATCGGAACCGGGAAAGACGTGGAACGCACCCGTCGGTTCGTGGCGGAAGCCGGAGTGGTGTGGGAGCGATTGCTGGATTTGTTGACCGAGAGGACGGTCGAGTTTCTCCGGCTCATGCGCGCACACGGCGCCGATGTCGTGCAGGTGTTCGACAGTTGGGCGGGGCAGCTCACGGAACAGGAGTACGCGTGTTGGGCTCAGCCTTACCACCGGCGGATCTTTGCCGCGGCACCGCGTCCGTCGATCCTCTATGTGCGGGAGTGCCCGTACGTGGAACAGATGGTTGGTAGCGGGGCGGATGTGGTGAGCCTGGGGACGAGGCACGATCTGGCTGCTTGCCGGACGAGCTATCCGGAGCGTGTGTTTCAGGGCAACGTGGACGCCCGGCTCATGGTCCAGGGCTCCCCCGACCAGGTGCGGGAAGCGACGATACGATGCCTCGCTGCGGGAGGGGGATACCGCCATGTGTTGAATCTGAGCGAAGGGATGCCGAAGGAGGCACGGCCAGAGAACTTCGCGGCCTTCGTGGAAGCCGCACGGTCCTGGCGACCGAACTGAAAACGACGAGCGTCCTGCCCGTAGGCAGGACGCTCGCAATGCCTGGCCGTGTTGTGCCCATCCGATTCACAATTGGGAGCACGTGAGCGGCCGGTTACTTGCTGCAGCCGCCGTCGTGGCCCTTCGCCAGGCCGGCACAACCGGCGTGCAGCAAGCCGTGCAGGGCGTCGAGGAGCCCCAGTCCGCAGGGCTGGCAGGGGTTGTGCTCCACGCACACGCACTCCGGCACAAGTCGGCACACCTGGACGGGCACCTTCTTCCGCACGATCTTCGGCACGCAACGGGTGACCTTAACCGGAACCTCCTTCTTGACGCATACCGGCACGCGACGGGTCACCGTTACGGGCACCTTTTTCGCCACAAGGACGGGGACCTTGCAGGTCACCTCTTCCTCGACAAGGCGGCAGACCTTGACGGGGATCTTCTTCACAACCGTTTCCTTCACGAACCGGCACACCTTAACCGGAACCTTCTTCGTCACCGTCTCGACTTTCCACTCGCAGACGGTCACGGGGACCTTCTTCACCCGCTCTTCCTTGATCCAGCGGCAAACCTTCACGGGAACCTTCTTGACCACCTCTTCCTTCACGAAGCGGCAGACCTTAACCGGAACCTGCTCCTTCACCTCGCGCCGTTCGTAGCGAATCCGCTTCACCTTCTCCTTCACGGTCTTCACCACCGGCACGCGGCGGGTAATCTTCCGACCGGGGATTGTCATCTTGACAACCTTCGTCTCACCCGGAACATAGACCGGGAGCAGGCTGCATGGGTCGATCGTCCAGCAACCGGGTTCTTGAATGCACCGGGTCACTTCCTTGTCCGGGCACTCGATCACCTCGGTCTTCCATTCGCACACCTTCCGCTCGACTTCGACCTCCTCCTCAACCGGTACACACTCAAACCGTGTCACTTCCTTCATCTGGGTTTCGACCACCGGCTTGAGCACCGTGTACCGGACTTCCTTCATCTGCGTCTCGATGACGGGTTTGCACACCGTGTAGCGGATCTCCTTCTCGATCGTGCGACGGATCGGCTTCACGACCGTCTGGCACACTTCCTTTTCGATCGTCTCTACCACGGGCTTGCAAACCGTGTAGGTGACTTCCTTTTCCACCGTCTCAAAGACGGGCTTGAGAACCTTCCGCTTCACCTCCTTGTAGGCCAGCTCGTACTTCGTCTTGTAGCACGTGACCTGCTCTTCCTTCCATTGGGTCTCGTAGACCGTCTTGGTGATTGTCTCCTCTTGCTTCTCCCAGACGACCTCGCAGACCTCACGCTCTTCGGTCTCGACGACGCGCTTCCATCGAGTGAAGCAATGCTGGTGCGGTTGGGCTGCTTGTGGCGGACAACAGGAGTAGCTCGCCACCCCGAAGAAGGCGGCCTGTGCTGCGTTGCCGGTGAAGACGGCTCCCGCCACCAGAGCGATCACCGGCGCCCAGAAGAATCGCTTCATTGGTTAGGCTCCTCCACTTAACCGACCGTTACGTGTCCCGTTGAGTCAGCGACCACTAGCTGGCTAACTCTGCTTCAGTTTTCGGAACCTATCTTCTTTCCCTGAACGCTCATCTTGCCTATTTTCACCGGGCGGAACTAGACGCACCGGCTGTACAGGCTGTACCGCCCGTTCCGCCTGGCCTGGCGGAGGGGAGATCGACCCTGTTCCACGAGAAGGAGGACGTACCGAAGGCTAGCAGCCGCCGGGGACTCTGCCTTTATCCCCCTTTACGCGGCTGACAGCCTGAGCACCTCTTCGCCTGCCCCAGCAAGGCAAACGGTCTACCCGGCGGGGGGCTTTCGCCAGGCGATCGTCCAGTGGCGGTCGGTTGTGGCACGAACGCACGATGGGGGGATGCCGACTTTCGCACAGATCGCTCGGACCTCATCCACGGTGAGAGCGGCGTGAAGAGAATCCCGGAACATCTGGCGTTGCTTTGGCGTTGCGTCCCCCGCGTATTGCGCCACAAGACGTTCCAGTGTTGCGGTGTCTGGGGGGCGGAACAGGTCGCGCAGAAACAACGTTCCACCCGGTGCCAGCACCCGTTCCATTTCCGCTATCACCGGCATCGGGTCGGCAAGATGGTGGATCAAACTGTTTGACATCACCGCCGGTAGGGTCAGGTCGGGAAGGGGGATTCTGCGGGCTGTACCGCGAATAAGGAGGATGCGGTCGGTCAGGCCGAGATCACGAAGGTGCGCCTGGGCGCGGCGGAGCATGGCCCAGGCGAGATCAACGGCTAGGACCTGCGCATCAGCCCTGCGCTCGCACAACTCGATGGGGATCAACGCGGTCCCTGCGCCCAGGTCCAGCACGGGCCAGCCGCCCGAATGTAGCCGCAGGAAATCCTCGACAAACGCCCGATTCACCGCGGCATGGTCCATAAGGTCGTATTCCAGCGCTTCCAGTTCGTTATCCATCGCTTCTGGTTCGAGGATCCGCTCGAGCATGGTTCCGCCTCTTGGCCGAGTGTACATCGGTCGTTCCTGCTTATTATGAGGGAACAGCGGAAACACGCTCGCTACGGCGCTGGCCCGAACTCCGATCCGGAGCAAGCCTGCGATGGCCGGTGGTTTTTGTGGTCGTCTCCTGAGAATCGACTTGACCCACCAGACGGGACAGGTGGAGCACCTGGACGAGCTGTTCCTCCGCCGTTATCTCGGTGGTGGCTTGCTTGGGGTTTACTACCTGTTGCGTGAGACGCCGCCCGGACTTGATCCCTTCGATCCCGCCGCACCGCTGATCTTCGCGACCAGCGCCATGAACGGCACGTCCATGTCCGGGGCCAATCGGTACTCGGCGGTCGCGAAGAGCCCACTCACCTACGGTTTCGGCGAGAGTGAGGCCGGCGGCTTCTGGGGGCCTGCACTGAAGCAAGCCGGCTTCGACGCGATCATCATCACCGGCAGGGCAGCCAGGCCGACATACGTCGTGATCTACGATGGCCGGTGGGAATTCCGCGATGCCCGCCGATTCTGGGGACAGGAATCCGGTGCGGTCGACGAGGGCATCAAAAGCGAGCTTGGCGACAAGCGATTCGTGGTGCTGCAGACCGGCATCGCGGGCGAGAACCGGGTACGGTTCGCGGCCATCGTCAACAACTGCAAGCACTTCCACGGCCGCTGTGGGCTCGGCGCCGTGATGGGTGCCAAGAATCTAAAAGCGATCGCCGTGCTCGGCAAACGGCCCCCTTCCGTAGCCGACCCCTCTATGGCGCGTTCGGCCATGCGGCGGTTTACGGCGAACTACGATCGCAAGACCGACACGATCCACCTTTACGGCACGGCTCGCGGCGTCCGTAACCTGCAGCGCGACGGCATCCTGCCCACCAGGAACTTCCAAACCGGTGTGTTTGACCGGTCCGAGGAGATTTCCGGCCAGCGAATGGCGGAAACGATCCTGGTGCGACGCGGCACCTGCTACGCATGTGCCGTGGCCTGCAAGCGGGAGGTGGCCGTACCTGAGCTGGGGGTCGTTCCGAAGTACGGTGGTCCTGAGTACGAGAGCATTGCCGCACTCGGCTCGCTTTGCGAAGTGGGGGACCTGAAAAAGATCGCCCTGGCCAACCAGCTCTGCAGTCAGTACGTGCTGGACTCGATCTCAACCGGAGCCACGATTGCCTTTGCGATCGAAGCATTCCAGCACGGGCTAATCAGTCGGGAAGACACCGGAGGGCTGGATCTCCGGTTCGCCGATCCGGATGTGGTCGTTGCCCTGATCCACAAGATAGCCCGACGTGAGGGGATTGGAGATCTCTTGGCTGAAGGAGTGGCCCGCGCGGCTCGGGCACTCGGGCCGGCTGCCGAGCGGTTTGCGCTCCACGTTCGCGGCCAGGAGCTGCCCATGCACGAGCCGCGCGGTAAGAAAAGCCTTGCCATCGCCTACGCCACCAGCCCGACAGGAGCCGATCACATGGAAGCCCCCCACGATCCGCTCTACGAGGGCTTCTACCCGGGCAAACACGCCCTCGCTCCACTGGGCCTGATCGAGCCGGTAGAGATGCTCGACTTCAGTCCACGCAAAGTCAGAACCTTCGCCGGTGCACAAAAACTCTGGAACGCGTACAACATCGTGGGCATGTGCTGTTTCGTGGGGGTGCCCATTGGCAGTCTGGACTTGCACACGCTGGAGGATTACCTGCAGGGCGTGACCGGCTGGGACCTGTCGCTGTGGGAGCTGTTCCAGGCCGCGGATCGAAGCGCTGCGCTGTTTCGAATCTACAACCATCGAGAAGGACGTGGCACGGCGCACGATCGACTTCCCCGCCGGATGTTCGAACCTCTGCAAAGTGGACCTCTGAAGGGGGAACGAATCGATCCCTCCCTTTTCCACCAGCGGCTGCGCGATTACTACGCCGTTATGGGCTGGGACCCGACAACCGGACTACCCACCCGGGGTTTGCTCAACCAGCTCGATATCGACTGGGCAGCACGCTGGTTGGACTGAGAGACGAATCAATCCATCGACGTCTGCCTGGACTCGGACCGGGGCATGTCCGCCGCGATTACTTTGGAGCATCACCGACGGGGTGTCATCCGATAGCAAGGAATGCCTCCAATGCAGACAAAGACCAGGGGACAGCTTGTACATCTGACCGGGCCCGTCGCCGAGGGCGGAAAGTTGGCTAGCATAGCCATGGAAGACGGGTCGAAGGCGCTCCGGTTTGAGCGTGCTAGACTTGGGCGGACCATGGGCAGCACGGTCAACCACCGATCAGATGCGCACGCACCAAACTGGAGGTCTCGACATGGGTACCCTGTTGGAAACGTACGACGCTCGTAGGAAGGCGACCATGCTAAGCGAGCAAGAGATTCAGGAGTTGCGTTCGAAGTACTACAACGCCACCGTCACCTCCATCCGGAAGCCCCATGACGAACTCATGGTGATCAGGGTCACACCGGATTTTCCGATTCCGCCTCACAAAGCCGGTCAGTACACGACCCTGGGACTGGGTTACTGGGAGCCGCGAGTACCGGGGGCGCAGGAGGAAACGCTAAAGCCGCAGGACTATCGCAAGGTCGTGCGACGAGCCTACTCGCTGTCCTCGTCGATCTGGAAAAATGGAGAATTGATCGAACCCGAGGACGAGACCTACCTGGAGTTTTACATTGTCCTTGTGAAGCGATCGAACGGACATGCCCCCGCGCTGACACCCCGGCTGTTCATGCTTAACGAAGGAGACCGGTTGGTATGCGGCCCAAAGATCACCGGCCATTACACGCTGGAAGGCGTTCGACCGGATGATCGGGTCGTCTTTCTCGCCACAGGTACCGGTGAAGCGCCCCACAACAAGATGATCCTCGAGTTGATTCGCTCCGGGCATCGCGGGCCGATCGGATCGGCCGTGTGCGTGCGGTACCGTCGGGACCTGGCTTACATCGAGGCACATCGCCGACTGGAGCAGTACCGGCCCGACTACCGTTACATTACCCTCACGACACGCGAACCCGAAGTCATGGGCCGGAAGAAGTACATCCAGGACATTCTGCGCAGCGGCGAACTCGAGGAACGCTTGGGGTGGGAACTGGACCCCAGGTGCACCCATGTGTTCCTTTGCGGTAACCCCGCGATGATCGGTGCGCCGAAGAAGGACGCTTCCGGTAACCTGGTTTTCCCGCAGCCCACTGGGGCCGTCGAACTCCTCGTGCGCCGCGGCTTCAAGATCCACCACCCCAAGGATCCGGGCAACATCCACTTTGAGGAGTACTGGTAGACCGGAGCACAGGGCGATCTTCTCAGCTACCTGCTCGTTCGATCCGAACGGGGCGGGGGCGCCCCTCTATTAGCCGTGGCGGCGGCTTCCCTACCGATGCACCTGAGCGACTGATCCCCGGGGGGCTGTCCCAACTCGCAGCCGCTGCGCGCCGGGTCGTCCCCCTTCTACGCCGGGGGCCGTCACGGGAGCTGGCGGGTTACGTGATCCGCTGCTTCGGGTCCATGCCCGGGCCCGCTAGCACATCGCCCGTTCCCAAATGTGGGACGTCCACTGGAAGACGTCCCCGATCGCCTGCTCCAGTGCCTCTGCATCTGGGTAGCCAAGCCTGGACGCCAGATAACGGTACTCAGGATCGGTGGGCTCAGGTAGATGCAGGTCCTTCGCATTACCTCGGACGACGCGCAGGGCGTCAATGAGGCGACGCAGGAACCTGTAGTTTTCGCTCAATTGTGCTGCCCATTCGGATGGCACCCAGCCGCGGCGTTCGAGCCGGTGGAGCGCTTCCAGAGTATTGGTCACGCGCACCTCGGTATCCTGAGCGCCTGCTTCGATTTGCCTTGCCTGGACGAAATACTCGATGTCTACCAGCCCACCCGGACTGTACTTTGCGTTCAGGCGGCCTGATTCGGTCAACTCGGCCACCTGCCGTGCACGCAGGTCGCGTATGTTGGCGTAGTCGACCGGAGCCCCACTGTACACGAATCGGTCACGCACCGAACCCATTGCCTGTACCAGGTCGCTCGACCCCCCGATCGGACGCAGTTTCACCAGTGCCAGCCGCTCCAGTTGGACTGCGCCGCCGCCAGGCCGATAGTACCTGTCGCACAGACTGAGGGATGGTACCAACGGCCCCTGCCGACCATAGGGACGCAATCGAAGATCCACCTCGAAGATCCCTTCCCGCCTCGCCTGAATTATCTTGAGCAAGGCACGGACGACGTCGTCTGCAATCCGTTGGACCTCGCCCTGCCTTTCTGCAGGGATCCGGCGGTCGTCATAGCACAAGAATAGCTCGATGTCCGAGGCGAAGCCCAGCTCTCGGCCACCCAGTTTGCCGAGACCAAAGACGGCCAGAGGGGGGACGTCTTCGATCCCGTCATGGGTTCGGACCCACTCAACCGCCAGGTCCAGAGCCACACGCACGACCGCCTCGGCAAGTTCGGTGAGTTCAAAACCGAACTGCTCGAAACCGATCCGTTCGGTCAAATGGCGGAGATCGATGCGGAACATCTCACGGTCCTTGACCCGATTGAAGCGCGCGACCCGTTCCGCCCAGTCAGACGTTCCAGAGACGGCTTGGCGGAGCGCGCGTTCCAGTTCGTCCCGACCGATCGATCGCTCCAGTTGGGGCTGGTCGGTGAGAAGGGGGAAAAGGCTTTCGTGCTGTAGCCTCAAGAAATCCTCCCAAAGGAACTCACTTGCACCCAGGACCCGGGCCAACGTGCGCAGCACCTGGTCGGAGCTCAGGTCGCGGATTCGATCTTTCCAGTCCGACCAGCGCAAGACATCCCGCGCCAGCTCGCTAAACTGGCGGAGGGCCTGGGTGGGGTTCGGGGCGGTGGGCAGGAGATGGGTGAACTGCTTGATGACCACGGCCGCGAACCGAAGATCGGCCAGAGCCGCGGGATCCGTCACCTTTTCTCCATGAGCCGTGGTGATCCAAAACCGATCGCGGATCGCGTTCCCTTCAGTTCGTATCTCAACCCGCACGATGTTGAAGTTCAGCAGACTCAAAGCATTAGAGAACTCGAAAACGAAACCAAGTGTGTCGGTCGACTCAATCTCCAGCAGCGTTGCATTTGGCGACTGTTCGTTGTCGATCCTCAACCGCACCGGGTACAACTTTTTTTCCGGCGGAGGCTGAGCCCGGATGACCTCGGAGAACCGCTCGATCAACCGATCCTGCAGCTCTCCCCGGGCTTCCTGTCCTCGAGCCAGGATGTCCTGAATCTCCCTTGCAACGGTCTGAACGAGGAGCTCCGGTTGTTCTGCTGGGGGCAGCTTCACCCGGAAGAAGTCGACGAGCAGTCGGTCGGTCCGTTGGCGTGGTTTCCGAAAGGGGGGACGCGCGAGAACAGTCCTGACCCCGGGCACCGTGTAGCTCACCTTCACCGTGTGAATGTCCGCTTCGATAATGCTGATCCGATGCACGGCGAGAGTGCCGGAGATCAGAGCCAGGGCGCCCAGCATGTCGCGACCAACGACGAGGAGTTCGGCCTCGCGATCGTGGCAGTCGCCGAGGACGTTGGGCGTTTCCGTCTGGATCACCGTTAGCACGGCCTCTGCAACCTCTGGCAGACGCCACCGGGCCGGCAACTCTCCTTCGCGGTGCAGGAGCTGTTGCGCGAGCTGCTCTTCGAGCTGGTCCTTGGACAGTGTCATGTGCATGCGCCGACTTCGTAGCAATCTCGCTTGCGGATCCGTGCTACTTCTTGCTCCTCATCGAGTTCTTCCACATGGTAACCAAACCAATCGGCGTCCAGCAGGACCTCTCTACCGCCGGCGGTCCTGGATCCCCTCGGCTCCCCCCGCTTGCAGCATCGGGTGCGCCGGGACGGTCAGCCCAAAACCGCAGGTGCGAAGCACAGGCCCTAGTGGGACAGGAGTCCCGCCTGCCGCAGCCAACGAGCACGCTCGGTTAGTGCAGGGCGTTCCCGGGGCGGCCACGGAGCTGCCGAAGCATACCTGTGCGTTCGTCGTAGAGATAGACTGCCCGCTCGGGAAATCGCTCGATCAACTCCTGCCGCCGCTTCTGGCCGGGATCGATAGCACGAATCACCGGCGATCGGAGGAAAGGATCGTTACAGATCGGGTCGTAGGGGCGAGGTTGGGCAAGGTCGAGGCGGACGAGCAGCAGAGCCGGTCGTTCCTTGATCTGGGCTTCGATGGCGTTGAACTGGCGATGGTAGGCAGTTTCCTCGTGCCGTAGCTCCACCAGACGAGGCAGCACGACCGCACCTGCTACCAGATTCACCGCGATCAGCCCTGAGCCGTAGAGGCCGAGTAGGGGGCGCGCGCTCCGCTGGCTCACCTGTCCGCAGGCCATTGCCCCCAGCGCAACGAGGACGGCCAGGAACGGGGCCGGTTCCGTGGCATATGCCCCCCATTTGCTGTAAAAGAAAGCGTAGGCCAGGTAGTGCCCCAGTACGGGCAGGCCAATGAGTGCGACGAGTGGTCGGGCAGAGGCGAGGAAAAACGACGCACCCATCAGAAGGGTCGTCCCGGCAAAAACGCAGGTGGCCCCTATGTACTGGCGGAACCTGATCGGGCTGAGGAAAGAGCGGCGAATCGCTTCGCGAAGGGTGAACCGTTCCCGTTCCCGCTGGATGCCCAGCGCCTTGCGACGCAGCACAGGGTCTGCGGGAAGCTTCTCTGGATCCGCCACCCGACCCACACCGAGGGTGTTTGCCGGTTCGAACCGCTCGTTGTACACCTGCCATGGGGAGCGAAGGGGGGACCCTGTGGTCGCTGCGTTGTACGCAAACCACACGAACAGAGTGGCGGCTAAAGGGGGTAGTGCGGCAGCCGCGTGCTGCAAAAGGGAACGCCGTCCATGTCTGAGTGCCACGATGAGAACTCCGAAACACACTGGTGGGAAAAACATCGCAACGGCAGAGTAAGGGCGTGTCAGGAATGCGGCACCGGCCGCCAGAACCGCCAGGCTGACCAGGAACGGACGATTCCGTAGTACCCCCTCCACAGCGGTCGTGATCGCTACAGTAGCCCACAACAGGAACGAGGACTGCGACAGGTACGTGGTCCCGGCCAGATCCAGTCCCGGGCTACAGACCAGGAGGGCACCGAGCAGAACTCCCACATGGGCTGATCCGGTGCGGCGGGCCAGCCAGCAGACCAGAATGGTGGTTGCAGCCGCCACGTTAACGATAGGCACAAGAAAAGGTGACCCCAGGATCACGCCAATCGCGAGCATGGCCAGGTGACCAGGGGGATAACGACTCATCCAGCGATCGCCCATCACAAGGACGTGCACCTGGCGGAAGGCTTCCGGGTCGGGCGGTGCCGGCGCGGTCAACCTGCCCGCCGCGAATACACGTGCCCCAAACAGGTAGCTCCATTCGTCATGAACGGCCGGCAAGAACTCGCGCCCCCGTTGCCAGATCCCGTAGTGTTTCACGGCCACAACTGCGCCAGCGGCCAAGGCGACCGTGGCCAGAAGGAGACGATTAGGGGGACCTTTAGGGGGCAAATGATCAGGTCGCCTTCGAAAAAACAGCAGAGGCCAGGGGGCCAGGCCGGCAAGCAAGATGAGCACCAGGTGGCGGGCACTGACGGAACCCACGTAGGCAAGGGCCAACAGGAAACTCTCGGCGGTCAGTAAGGTTGCCAGCACCAATGCCGTGGACAGACCCCATGAGGGAGAACGAGGTGCTGCGCCGTTCACCATGGTTCTGGTACAAGCTCGTAATGCACGAGAAACGACGTGCGACCGACCAACAGCAGGTCACCGGGTCGAGCGGTGGCGCTGTCTCGATGGTGCACCCGATTCACGAAGAACCCGTTCCGGCTGCCGCAATCGGAGATGAGGAGCGAGTTGGATCGCGGCACAAGCTTAAGATGACGACGCGACGTGTACGTGTCGGAGACGACCACCAGGTCCGCGGAAGGATCGCGACCCAGGTGGTAGATGTGCCCTTCCTGAAGCACGGCCGTTTGTCCCTTCTGGTCTCCGCTGACCACTGTCAGGGCGAGCCGCCGGTCCCGACGTGCCACCGTGTTCGCAAAATGGCGGCCAGGCGCGGTGGGGTCTCCTTTGAGAGTTACCTGGATTGGCACCACCCCCACATCCAGTGATGCTGCGCTGGTCAGGACGGCATGACTCGCGTCCTGGCCGTTGATCCGGAGGCGAAGACCTTCATGGAGCTGACGGACGTGTAGGCCGTCTTCTTTCCAGTAGCAGACGACGTGGAATAGTGCCACACCGGTTCCGCGCACGCTCACTTCCGCAACGGGGGCTGACCCGATGCGTAAGGGGGCTCCGCTCGAACGTACCGGTTCCCGCTCTGGAGCCCGAACCTCGCACGTGGCGGGCGGGCCATCGGCCCAATCCGCTTCCTCCACCCCGGCAACCAGCGGAATGGTCTCCACAGGGACGGCGGACTGCCACTTGCCCGGAAGCAACTGCAGTGGGCGTATTCGAGCTTCGACCGGGTTCCAGAACACCAGGTAGGTGTTCCCCAGCTTGACCACGTCTAGAGAACGCAGGTGCCGCTGCAAAAGGGGCCAGCCGTTAAATACCGGGAGGTTACGCGGCCGTCGCGCTATCGCGGTCCAACCGCAGGGTAGACGGACCAGCAGCAGGTGGTCTCTGGAGACGGCGGGATCGGGTAGGACGAGTTTCATCGATTTGTGGCTGCCGATCGAAAAACGCGATTTCTCGATCGGCACCACCCGATAGAGCCCGCCCGGATGGACAACCAGCAAGGCCGGTCGGTCTACCGGGACATCCCAGGTTGCGGTAAGCGCAAGCGTCTCTTCCCCCACGTCTTCCGATGTGTCCTGCGGTACTACGGAACTCCCCGTTGTCTCCGGGTTGTCATCGAAAATCGGAACCAGACGACCACAGGATGGACACTCCATGAGCCCGGGCTCGACAAGCGTACCGCAAGAGCATCGCCAGGCTCCTTTCTTGGCCAAGGTGCCCGAGCTGCAGACAGGACAACGTTCGTGGCGATGAAGGGATGCGTACCCACACGCCCGGCACCGCCAGTCTGCTGGGTTCAAGACAAGGCTTTCGAGCGTCGCCAGGGCACGTTCGAGCTCCGCAAACGTCTGGTACCGGTTGCCGGGATTCTTCTCCAGGCACTTCAGCACAACCTGCGACACTTCGGGGTGGATCTCAGCACAGATCTCGTGTGGGCTTGCGGGTGCCTCGTATTGGATCTTGTAGAACAGCTCCGGATGGGTCTTGCCGCGAAACGGTGGGACTCCACAGAGCATGTGATACAGCACGGCCCCAATCGAATAGATGTCGGAGGCGGCAGTGACCTCGCTTGCTGCCTGGAGCTGTTCCGGCGAGCTGTATGCCGCCGTGCCGAGGAACTGGTCTTTTTTCGTGATCCGGGTGTCTCCGAAGACCTTCGCCAATCCGAAATCGGTCAGCTTAGCGTTGTTCGTCCGGGTAATCAGGATGTTGGAAGGCTTGATGTCGCGATGCAGAACGCCCTTTCCAAAACCGGCGATTTCTCTGCTGTGTGCCCAGTCCATGGCGTGGCACACCTGCCGAGCATAGGCGATGGCCTGTGACTGAGCCAACCGCCTCTCCAGCCGAAGCAACTCCTGCAAGCTCGGCCCATCCACATACTCCAGAATCAGGACCGGCCCATCCTTGGTTTCGTGGTACGTGTGGGCCTGCACAATGTTGGGGTGATAGCCGAGTTGGATCCAGACCGCTGCTTCCCGGCGGAACCGTTCGCGCAGAACGGGGATCCGCGCGTGACTGTCGAGGAGCTGCTTGATGGCATAGCGTTTGTTGACGACCTCATCCATCACGAGGTACACGTAGCCCATACCACCCGTGTACCGTCGCTCGACGCGGTAGTGGTTATCGATAAGGTCGCCAACTTCGTACGGCACGCGTGCAGAGGTCAATTCAACGCAGCTTCACTCACGGATTCCACCGGCACACCCGCTGGTGCCCCTCCTTTTCCTACGATTGTACCGCTCGAAACGCACGCAAAGCAGCCGCCAGACGATCCAGATCGGCTTCACTGTTGTAAATATGCGTGCTGACTCGCAAGCACTTACCGATCGGTAGCTCCCAGGCAGGGACAATCACGCGGTGTTCCTGCCACAAGTAGCGCTGCAGCCGCTGAGGATCGACCGTATCGGGCAGCCGGAACCCGGTGACTCCGGAATAGAGCTCTTCATCGCCCTCGAACCAGGGCTCGATCCAGCCGGGTTGGGTGATGATCTGCCGCGTCCTGTTGGCCAGCTCACGTATGCGGTTCCAAATTCGTTCTCGTCCGATCGCGTGTTGCACCGCAATTGCCTCCGGCACAGCAAGCCAGGGGCACGGATCGCGCGTGCCCTGGAACTCAAAGGATCTCAGCCACGGGGTCGAACCGTACTCATTTCGCTCATGTTTCGAGTTCTCGTCGTATTCCCAACCCCAGCTCACGACGATCGGATGGATCAACGGCTCGCATTCGGGGCGCACCCAGAGGAACCCGGCATTGATGGGGGCTGCCAGCCACTTGTGGCAGTTTCCCCCGTAGAAATCGCAACCGATCGCTGAGATATCGAGGGGGAACATCCCGGGGGCATGGGCACCGTCGATCACGGTAAGGGCACCTGCCTGCCGAGCCAGTTGCACGATTCGTTCCACGGGCAGCCGCATACCGGACATGTAAGTCACGTGGCTCACGAACACCAGCCCCACGTCGCCTTCGCCCAGCGCCTGCTCGAACCGGCGGACCACCTCCTCAACAGTAACGCCCACGCCGGTGGGCAGCCGGACCGTTCGGCAGCGTACCCCATGGCGGCGGGCAACCTCTTGCCAGAGATAGACCATCGCGCCGTATTCTTGGTCCGTGAGCAGAACGTCCCCCCGCAAACGCTCCTTGAAGCCCAGCGCGACCGTGTTCAGCGCAGCCGTTACGTTCACCATGAAGGGCAAATAGTGGAAGTCCACGCCAAGGAACGAAGCCAGAGTTGCCCGTGCCTTCCAGATGCGCTCGGGAAATTCCTGCCACAAGAACCGAACAGGACGACGGGACATCGCTTCACGGTCTCGTTGCAGTTGCTCGTAGGCACGGCGCGGCGGCAGCCCATAGGAGCCGGTGTTCAGATAGGTCACCTCGGGATCGTACATGAACTGGTCGCGTATGGCGTTCCAGTCGATCGAATTCAGTGCGCAGTCGGCCATTCGTCACGCATCCGACAGGTCCGACAATCGGTAGGACGGTCTCGCGCCCCACTGCAGCACGAGGAGTAGATAACCGATTCTATTGTGCAGCCCTTCTGGAGTCTCCCGAGCATCCAGATAGGCATATGAAGATGCGGTGCACCGGCTGCGCTGAGGCGATCTTCCGGACCGGTGGTTTCCACGTCGCCCTTTGCGCGGATGCCGGAAGCCGTTAGTGTGCGGCGCGAACGGCGGGGGGCTGGGCTGGCTTGCCACCGCCCTCTCCGGTCGGACGAACTCACTGCGCTGAACGAAGCAATGTCCGACGGGTTTTCCCGTGCGGGCTACAGGGCGCATTCGGCGAGAAGAGGAAGCAAACGGATGAAGGGGCGTAATGCGTTCCTGCTGGGTTTACTGGTTACCTTAGGCTTCTCAGCGGGTTGTCGGTCACCCGATCCCGGCGCGGCCACCCACCCCTTTTCGCACCCCACGCCACCTGTTCCGTCGCCGTCGACGGCACCACTCTCCGAACGGTCCGCTCAACGACAGACCACGTTGCCGAAGCGTGAGGTCCCCTGGTTCACCGTGGGGTACTCCGTAGAAGGCAGGCCGATCGAAGCGGTTGAGCTGGGGAGGGGGCCGTTACGAGTATTGATCATCGGCAGTGTACATGGAAACGAGCCCGAGGGTATCGCTCTGGTTAACCGTCTGGCCGAGCTCCTCTATGTCCGACCACTGCTGCTCGAATCCGCCACCGTCGTGCTCGTACGCAACGCGAATCCGGATGGAGCGGCGCGTGGTATGCGGACGAATAGCCGTGGTGTGGATCTGAACCGGAATTTTCCCGCGTCGAATTGGGAACCATTCCAACATCCGTCACGCGGGGGGTCGGGAACAGCGCCGTTGAGTGAGCCGGAGGTTCGCGTTCTGGTGCGGCTGATCGAGCATTTCCAACCCCAGCGGGTTGTCGCAATCCACTCCACACGAGGCGACCCCATGGTGAACTACGACGGGCCGGCCCAACACCTGGCCGAACGGATGAGCCGATTAAACGGTTACCCCGTACGGGCCTCGATCGGGTACCCGACTCCAGGTTCTCTTGGTAACTACGTCGGTCGCGACCTGGCTATCCCCACGATCACGCTCGAACTTCCCCGAGGCATCGACGCGGACTCAGCCTGGCGAGAGAATCGCGAGGCGCTTCTGGCCATTTTGCTACCGTGATGCTGTCATGGTCCAGACCCAGCGTCGGGGGGCCACTGGCTGTACTCGATCGCGCCCGGCGCGAGTCACTTACAATTGCGGTCCGCTCCTGACCAGGCGATTCACATGGGGAAGTCAAGTGGGCGAAGTAGCCTCTGTTCCGTCGATCCTGGCTGAATACGTGCGAGAAACCGCAAGATGGCTCGAACCCAGCGACACGGTCTGGTGCTGGGGGACCGATGAAGAAGCGGGGCTGCTGTCCGAAGAACTGGCACAGACAGGGCGGTGGATCCCGTGCAATCCGGACTATTATCCCAACTGCTTCGTGTACAGGAGTGACCCGAGCGATGTGGCTCGGACCGAAAAGAGCACGTACATCGTTACCGCCGATCCTGAAGAAGCGGGGCCAAACAACAACTGGATGTCGCCACGCGAAGCCCGTGAACGGGTGTGGAGTCTATTCCAGGGGGCCATGCGGGGGAAGACAATGTATGTCGTGCCCTACCTGATGGGGCCTCCTGATTCTCCGTTTGCGCGGGCAGGTGTGGAGCTTACTGACAGCCCCTATGTCGTCCTGTCCATGCGCATCATGACCCGCGTTGGTGCTGTTGCGCTCCAGCACATCGAGAGCACGGGCGATTTTGTGCGCGGTGTCCACGCTCTCAAGGATCTCGATCCGGCGAACCGGTACATCCTTCACTGGCCGCGGGAAAAAGAGATCTGGAGCATCAACACGGGGTACGGTGGCAATGCACTGCTGGGCAAGAAGTGCTTCGGGCTCCGGATTGCGAGCTGGTTGGCCAAGCAGGAGGGGTGGCTGGCGGAACATATGCTCATTCTGGGGATCGAATTCCCGGACGGGCAGACCCATTACGTCGCAGCGGCCTTTCCGAGCGCTTGTGGCAAGACGAACCTGGCCATGCTCGTTCCGCCCCGACGATACACGGGTTTCAAGGTGTGGACGGTGGGGGACGACATCGCCTGGATTCGACCGGGCGAAGATGGTCGGCTTTGGGCCGTTAACCCTGAGGCCGGCTTTTTTGGCGTGCTGAAGGGGACGAACCCTCGAACGAATCCGCGTGCGATGGCAACATTCCAGAAGAACAGCATTTTCACCAACACGGGGCTAACTCCGGACCGGTGTCCGTGGTGGGAGGGGCTCACCGACGCGCCGCCTGAAGGTACGTTCGACTGGCAGGGGCGACCGTGGCAGCCTGGGGCAGGACCGGTAGCACACCCGAATGCGCGGTTCACGGCGCCGGCACGGCAGTGTCCATCCATCGCTCCCAACTGGGAGGATCCCCAAGGCGTGCCGCTCACCGCCATTCTCTTCGGCGGACGACGCAAGTCGGTGGCACCCCTCGTCTACGAGGCTTTCGACTGGGAACATGGCGTTTTTGTGGGAGCAACGATGGCATCCGAGACGACCGCGGCCCAGTCGGGAGCTGTAGGGGTCGTTCGTCGCGATCCGATGGCGATGCTTCCCTTCTGTGGCTACAACATGGCCGACTATTTTCGCCACTGGATCGAGATGGGCCGACGCATTACTCGACCCCCGCGAATCTTCCACGTCAACTGGTTCCGCACTGACGAGCAGGGCCGGTTTCTGTGGCCGGGGTTTGGAGAAAACTTCCGCGTACTGCTTTGGATCCTGGCTCGCTGTGCCGGGCAGGCCGAGGCCAGGCCCACAGCGATCGGATACGTTCCCCCACCGACGGCTCTCGACCTGGCCGACCTTGCGATGAGCCCCGGCCAGGTCGAGCAGTTGCTCAGCGTCTCGCACGAAGAGTGGAGGCGCGAGGCGGACGAGATCGAGCAGTTTCTGGCCCGATTCGGCAGTCGGCTCCCCAAGGAGATTTCCCATCAGTTGTCCGCCTTGCGCCGCCGGTTGGCAGCGGGGTGAGCAGCCGGGTTACGGTGCTGAGCCGGTTTGCTGCGGCGAATTACTCCGCCGTTCAATCGGGCGGCTCTGCTTCAATGCGACTGCGAACCCGGTGGCACGGCCAGCAGGGGGGTGTCAATTCAGCAGAGGAAGCAAGTGGTGGGCCAGGATCACCGCAACGATCGCCGCGGACATGAACATCAGCAGGCTGACGGCGGCGGCGCCGAGTTCCACCGCGGCCGTGACTTGCTTGGGGGCGCTGGGGGCCAGAGCCCGTCCAAGGGACCGAATCGAGCCCAGCCAGAATTCCCCCCCAATCCGAGCGCCTACCCCGGCAAGGACAAGGCACCATTCCAGGTAGGAGAGTTCCAGCACGCACGCGATTGTCAGGGTGATGATCGCAAGGAAGAGGTGGAAGACCAGACGCGAGTCCTGTCGGAACGCCCGCTTGATCCCGCGCAGGGCAAGGGTCCAGCCGGGTTCGCGTAACATGGCCGCGACCGGCGCCGGTACGGGGGAAGCGCCCGGATCCGTGTTGGGGAGGTTGTCCCGGTCGGTGGCTGCCGTGCCCACCCGCGCTCCGGTCTGTGGTGGCCCGTCCACGCGAACGAGGAGACCGCTTCTGTTCTCGTAACTCCTTGCTTCCATGTTGCCAGGGCCTCTTTGCCACGATACAGGCCGTCGGAACCGTAACATACCGGCACCTTGCTTAACCGAACGGTCCGCTTTTGTACACCGCAACTGAACGGGGGCGACCGCGCCCCAAGAGCCTCTCTTACGGCGGCCTGCTCGGGTGCGCCGGCAGCTCTTTCCGTACGCAGCGACGCCCATGAAGGTGAAGCTTGCCCTTCGCTCCAGAAGATTGACCCCCTCATTGAGTTCTCGGCAATATCTTCCTGTTTTGTCCTCCGCAGACCGGCAGTACAGACAGCACCGGAGCGTTCGGCATGGCAACGGTCATGTACCGGCCCCTTCCGGTGGGGAACGTGATCCAGTCGCTGCCCGTAGCGAGCAAGAGCGTCCCCGGTTGTCAGGCATTTGCTTCAACGTTGAGCCGGCCGGCATCCCGGAGGCGTCTGTCGGTTCGGCCGTTGGGGGTGTAGGATGAAGCGGTCGAGCGGTTCGAGCGTGCAGTGAGACAACCGATGCGTGTGCTGCTCCTGAAGCCGGGGACGGAGGAGATCCGCTTGGGCGAGCGGCCGTTGCCACGGCTGGTCTCGCCTCGAAGCGTTCGGGTCCAGGTGCTGGACGTGGGCATCTGCGGCACGGACCGTGAACAAGCGGCCGGACAGTTGGGTAAGGCCCCAAGGGGGAGCGAGTGGCTCGTGCCGGGCCACGAGATGCTGGGGCGGGTGATGGACGTCGGAAACGCTGTTCGGCGCGTGCGGGGCGGGGATCTCGTCGTGCTTACGGTGCGCCGCGGCTGTTCGCGTTGCGTGGCCTGCAAGAACGGTCGCCCGGATCTGTGCGAGAGCGGCCAGTACTGTGACCGGGGCGTCGTTGGTATGGACGGGTTCCAGGCGCAGGTTGTGGTGGACAACGAGGACGTTGCGATCCGCGTGCCGAGAAGGCTAAGGCCAGTTGGCGTCTTATGCGAACCGTTCTCAGTAGTTGAAAAGGCGATCGACCAGGTTGATCGAATCCAGCGCTCGCGTGTGCCCTGGCTGAGGGGGAGCCGGCAGTGGTTGCGCGGGCGGCCCTGTCTCGTGGTGGGCTTGGGCCCAATCGGTTTGCTCGCGGCCATGCTCCTTACGTTGAAGGGCGCTAAAGTAACCGGCATCGACCGGCTCCCTTGCGACCATCCGCGTGTTCGCTGGTTTCGCGAGCTGGGCGGGAACTACGTGCAGGGCTGGGACGTTCTGGGCGGCGCGACGGATCTGTACGACGTCATTGTCGAGGCTGCCGGTGCGACCGATCGCTTCGCCGACCAGGTTCGACTCCTGGCGCGAAACGGGATCCTCGCCTACGTGGGCAACGCGTGTAAGACAGCATCTGAGGAGGGAGATGCTTATGGTTTGTTGCGTCACCTGGTCATCGGCAACAAGGTGGTGGTCGGCATCGTGAACGCTGGACGCGAGCACTATCGAGCAGCGCTTCGGGACCTGGGATGCGCCGTGCAACTGTGGGGGATGGACTTCGTCGCTCGTTTAATCACCCATCGTGTCCCTCCGGAAGACGCAATCGAGTTGCTACGGGCGCCGCGGGACGGCGAGATCAAAGCAGTCATAGGTTGGGGGGAAGAGTAGCTGGGTCTGCATGCTGTCCGATGCGATGGGTTGGGCCGCGGGATTGTCTTCGGGGGGGCGGTTGCAGGGGACAAGCGGCTGAGTGGGG
>Ga0256839_1000938_pt1 | contig 36826 bp, 39 predicted proteins | sample 354166metaG_FD_185968 | JGI IMG/M metagenome (GOLD analysis project Ga0256839, IMG submission 185968) | Hydrothermal vent microbial communities from Mid Atlantic Ridge, Atlantic Ocean - 354-166 | ecosystem: Environmental > Aquatic > Marine > Hydrothermal vents | place: Atlantic Ocean: Mid...
TGATGCATTGACAGGAAATATAGTTTGGAAAAATACTGATAAGTTAGATTATGCTGTAGCGGGTGATATTCAAACGATGGATGTAGACCGAGATGGCTCAATAGATCGTTTATATTTTGGTGACACCGGTGGCACAATATGGCGAGCTGACTTGAATACAACTATTGTAGGTTCAAATGCAGATAATGGGTCTGTCAAGGCTCGACTTAAGCCGTTTGCAAGTTTAGGTGACGTTACTTCACCTGCGACAGTTAGACGCAAGTTTTTCACTGCACCTGATATTGCTTTTTTCAGGTATAAAGGAAAGTTAGTGATTACCTTAGCTGTTGGCTCAGGAGACCGTGCTATCCCGCTAGAAGAGAGTAGTGATGATCAATTCTTTGTGTTAGTTGATCAAAACCCATTAACGGTACCTGTTACTGCACCCAATGCAATAACATTTGCTGACTTAGGGGATAGGAAGTCGCCTACAAAATTTGGTTGGAAATATAACTTGACTGCAATGACTGGTGAGAAAGTGTTATCCTCACCACTTATTTTTAATAATAATGTAGTTTTTAGTACCTTTGGTAAAGGCGGAACAACATTAAGTGCGGATAGTTGTAGTACTGTTACTAATAATAAGTCTCGGACTTACTTAATGGATTTAATGACAGGAGCAGCCAGTCTTGATTTAAATGGTGATGGTAAGGTAAAAGACCCTGATGATTTATCTACTGAAGGGCGTTCTGGTGTTATTTTGCAAACACCACAAATTGTATTTACCAAGTTGAAGTCAGATGACCCTAATGCGACAGATCAGAGTTGTAAAAAAGGCAGTTGTGTAAGAGCGTTTGAGATAGTGGATGGTACAGGTGTTTCAATTGCAAATGATACTACGAAAGGTGCTGCTAGTGGGTTAGAAAAAAGCTTACCAAGAACTTATTGGTTAGAAAAGAAAACGAATTAATAATAACAGAAAATGGATAATAAAATGAAAAATCAACAAGGCTTTACCTTGATAGAACTCATGATCGTAGTCGCGATCGTGGCAATTTTAGCTGCCATAGCAATACCATCCTATACTCAATATGTCGTTAAGACTAATCGATCGGATGCTAAAATCGTTTTAATGAGATTCGCGCAATTACAGGAAAGTTATTTTGTACAAAATATGAGTTATGCACAGGATTTAACGACAGGAGCAGGTGGTTTAGGCTTAGCAGCAACTGTTCCAGCAACAGGGATACCCTCTGATGAAGGTCATTACGGTGTTACGTTAACAAAATCTCCTGCGGGTTGTGATGGTACAAATACAACGCCTTGTACGGGGTTTACGTTGGAGGCTAAGCCATTGGCCGCTGGTCGCCAAGCGAGTGATAACTTATGTAAAGGCTTTAGCATTGATCAACTCGGTATAAGAATGGGAGTGGATAATGCGAATAACACCTTTACCGTCGCGAAAGGCAAGGCTTGCTGGTAAGTGAATAAAGGCTTTATGTTAAAATTGTGCAAAAATCCTTTAATTCTATTCGTTCATAGTGAATGTAATACGAGGGTTATGATTTAAGTCTGCCATGTTCTTTGGGTTGCTAAATTGATAGTCACCCATCAGCTTTATCACACACTCAGCTTGATCAAAGCCATGTTCAATAATTAAAAAGCCATCTTTTTTAAGGTGGCTTTTTGCATCTTGAATAAGGATTTCAATGTCTGCTAGCCCTTGATTACTAGCAGCTAAAGCGTGTAAAGGCTCAAAACGAATAGTGGTTTTTAAGTGTGGGTCTTGTGGGTCGATATAAGGGGGATTGGAGACAATTAAGTCAAAGTCTGTAGTTGTGATTTTTTCATACCAATCAGATTGTACAAATTCCACATTGTTGATTAGATCATGTTTCTTGGCATTTTGGTGTGCCACCGCTAAGGCTTTTTCAGAGGCATCACTGGCAGTAATTACTGCATCGGAACGTTCACTGGCAAGTGCTAAAGCTATTGCTCCTGAGCCAGTACCTAAGTCCAGTATTTTAGGTTTGTTAATATGTTTGATTTTATCTAAAGCAACTTCAACTAATAATTCAGTTTCGGGTCTTGGGATTAACACATCTTCAGTAACGATTAAATCTAAAGTCCAAAATGGTTTATGGCCTAATAAATAAGCAACAGGGTAGTCGGTTTTACGTTTTTCAATGAATAGATTAAAACAATCGAGTTGTTCTTCGCTAGGGTGTTTTTCAGGCCAAGTATGGAGGTAGGTTTGATTTTTATTCAAACAGTGCGCAAGTAATAGCTCAGCATCAAGGGCAGGGGAGTCAGAGGTTTTTTCTAATTCAAAACAAGCCTTTTTTAAAGCTTGTGAAAGGCTGATTGACGTGCTGTTAGAGTGTTGCATTGCACACCTTCATGTTCTTCATGCAATTCATGGCAAAATAATTTTTGACGGTTTAACTTTCTTCACTTAATGCTGAAAGCTGTTCAGCTTGGTATTCATTAATTAACGGTTCAATAATTTGATCTAAAGAACCCGACATAAATTCATCTAACTTATACAAGGTTAAATTAATTCGGTGATCAGTCACTCGCCCTTGCGGAAAGTTATAAGTACGAATTCGATCAGAGCGATCACCTGAACCTACCAGAGATTTACGCTCCTCAGCCTGTTCATTATGTTGTTCTTGGCGTTGCCCTTCTAAAATTCTCGCTGATAATACGGATAAAGCCTGTGCTTTGTTTTTGTGCTGTGAGCGTTGATCTTGGCATTCCACCACTATCCCAGAAGGTAAATGGGTAATTCGTACCGCCGAGTCTGTTTTATTAACGTGTTGACCACCAGCACCTGAGGCACGAAACGTATCAATGCGTAAATCACTACTTTTAATATCAGGTGCTTCAACCTCATCAGGCTCTGGCATAACCACGACGGTAGCGGCAGAGGTATGTACGCGACCTTGCGATTCAGTTTCAGGTACGCGTTGTACGCGGTGCGCACCAGATTCAAATTTTAATTTAGAATACACATTAGTGCCAACAATGCGGGTAATAACTTCACGGTAACCGCCTTTTTCACCCATGCTTTGGTTTATTATTTCAACTTTCCAGCCCTGTCGTTCGGCAAAACGTGAATACATGCGGAATAAATCCCCAGCAAAAATTCCTGCCTCATCACCACCTGTACCGGCACGAATTTCTAAAAAGGTGTTGCTGTGATCATGCGGGTCTTTAGGTAGTAGTAGTTTTTGTAAATTGCTTTCAAACGCTTCTAAAACGGGCTTTAAGGAATTGATTTCCTCTTGTCCCATTTCTTTCATTTCAGGGTCGCTGAGCATTTCTTTTGCGGTTGCTAAATCTTCCTGTGCTTGCTGGAATTTTTGAAACTCTTGTACTAAAGGCTCTAGCTGGCTGTATTCCATTGACAACTGACGAAATTGGTTTTGATCCGCCATTACATCAGGTTCTGCTAGCAGCCCTGCAATTTCTTCATGGCGATCTATAAATGATTCGAGCTTGGTAATTAGAGATGCTTTCACGTTGGTTCGTTATCCTTATTGTTTAGCTGAGCCTTTTGCTGGCTCTTATCAATTGAAGCGTTTGATAAATTAAGTATTTTATCAGAGGCTTCTAATAATTTATGATCCCCTGCGCGGGCGGCTTTATTCATCGCAACGGTTGCATCATGCGCCATTTTATTGCTGAGTATATGTGCTAAAAACTGCAATGCCTCTTCCGCCGTTGCGCCATTATTTAACATGCGCTTGGCTTTATGCAAGGATTCTTCTTGAATGTTTAAGACTTTACTGCGGTATTGCTTGATCAAGCCCATTTGATCTTGAGCGCGAATCCAACCTAAAAAGGTTTCTACTTCCTCACTCACCATGACTTCTGCGTGATTAGCGGCCTCTTGGCGAGATTTTAAATTATCTTCAATAACAGACTGTAGATCATCGACAGTATATAAAAACACATCATCCAGCTCGGCGACCTCTGGCTCTATATCGCGTGGTACGGCAATATCAACCATAAATATGGGCTTATGTTTGCGTTGTTTAAGTGCCCATTCGACGGTGCCTTTGCCAATCACGGGTACGGGCGCGGCTGTGGAAGAAATAACAATATCAGCCTCCGGTAAATAATCACTGATTTCTTGCAATGAAACGCCAATCCCCTCTAGTTTTTTAGCCACTTTATTGGCATTATCAATGCTACGATTTGCGATAATTATTTTACCGATGGAGGCATTTTGTAGATGTTTGCCAACCAGCTCGATAGTTTCACCCGCGCCAATTAATAAGGCGGTTTTATTTTCAAGGTTACTAAATATTTGTTTTGCCAAATTCACCGCTGCATAAGCAACTGAGACAGGGTTAGAGCCAATGCTGGTTTGGGTGCGCACTTTTTTAGCCGTTGAGAAAGCATGTTGCATCAAATGCTTTAACAAGCTACCGGCAGTTTTTTGGTCGGTTGCAACTTTCAATGCTGTTTTTAATTGTCCGAGTATTTGTGGTTCGCCCAACACCATAGAATCTAAGCCACTAGCAACTCTTAAAACATGCTTAATCGCATCTTTGTCGGTGTGGTGATAAACGCATTTCTGTAGCTCGTTAAAGCTAATGCCATCTTGGTGTAAAAACCATTCACACACTTCATCAAATTCATAATCAGAATGGGTATAAATTTCTGTTCTATTACAGGTAGATAGGATAATGACTTCGTTTGCTTTATGGGTGTTATCGTCAACAGATTTTATTTCGTTTAGTTTGTCGATTAAGCCCTGTGGGCTGAACGCAACTTTCTCGCGAACCGCAACGGATGCTGTTTTGTGGTTGATTCCTATGATACGTATCGACATGAGATGGGGATTATAGGTTAAGTTGTGGTGAAAAAAACTAATAAATTTTTTGATACATTAGTTAAGAAATTATTTGAAAGCATATCTTTTATGCTAATCTAACCAATTAGCTGGATAATGTGGGGTTTTATTCATGCTATTAGGGTAGAAAGTGAACGTAACTTGTAGACTGCATAGATATTATAAAAATTCAGAGTTTTTAAATGATCTTTTTTCAGCGTTTAATATTATTGGTAAGTTGCTTGTTGTTGAGTGTTGCTTGCCAGAGTGATGGTGCAACGTTACTGAGTGCAAAGAGCACGCAAAAATCTGTTGCCGATGCAGTGAACTTATCTATTGTTAATGAAAGAGCTAATGAAAATTTAGGAATTTCGGTTACTGTTGACCCTGCAGCAACCAGCCCCGACATACGTCAACAAACACAGCACATGTATTTAGCGCTTACTGCCGAACTGTACAATCGCCTAGATGTGCCCAAACAATCTGCGGATAACTATCAACAACTGATCAAGCAAACCGATGATGTGGCACTGGCTAAACGTGCAACCATACTTGCTGTAACGACGAATCAATCTAAAAATGCCTTATTAAATGCGCACAAGTGGGTGCAATTACAGCTAGAGGATTTAGAAGCGAATCAATATCTTGCATTACTATTATTAAGAAATGATAAAGCTAAGGCATCGGCCGTACAGCTTAGACGTATCGAACAGTTGGTGCAGAGGTCTGATTTAGAGGCAGATAAAGATAGTTTTAAAAGTTTGCGTTTCATTGGTGCCTTATTGAGTGTTGAATCGCATCATAAAAAAGCACTTAGTGTTTTTAAAGAATACCTTATGCAAACCTCGTTGAAGGATAGTAAAAATCAAGGCTTGCAGGCTCAGCAACAACTTATTTTAGCGTCATTAGCAAACCAAGCTGATAGTTATGAAGAAGTTATTTCATCGCTAAAGCAGTTGGATCGTTATGTAACACAAGAAAAAATCGAACCGAAAAGCTTTATTAAGGCTTCTTTAATGAAAGCAAAAGCACTTAAAGAAGTTAAACGTGTGAGTGCGGCTGTTGAGATATTAAAGCCGGTGGTAGATCAGTATGATGCGAGTGATTCTGTAACTTTAGAGTTGGTGCGTTTGTTAATTATGGATGAGCAGAAACAGGCTGCGTTTACTTATTTAAAGGCGTTAACCGTAAAGCACCCGCAGAATAAAGATTTATTAAAGTCTTTGATTGCTCTAGAAATAGACCAGTCAGATTTTATTAGTGCGACAAAGAACGTCCAAAAACTAAAATTATCAGCCGACTATAAAAGTGATGCAGAGTATTTTATGGCAGAGATTTTTGAAGCGCAAGGTGATAAAAAGAGTGCTTTAGAAAAATATCAGAATGTCACTGCAGGTTCGTTGATGAAAAATGCCAGAAAAAAAGTGGCTCGTTTAAGTAAGCAGTTAGCGCAAGAAAATAAACCTCAAACGGTTAACTTTAAAAAGAAAATAAAAATTAAAGACTTATAATATTTCTTCGGCTTAAAATTTGTTAAACTTTAGCCATTCAAAAAATTGTTAAAGGGGTTTTATAATGAATAAGCGTTTACTCGTTTTACTGAGTGTTATTTCTAGTTTTTTCCTGCTTTCAGCGTGTTCTCAGAACCGTAATATCACACCCGTGAACAAACCTGTTGTTCAAACGGCTAATAAAAATATCGCATGGAAAATGCGCCAACAACAACTCGCCAAAAAACCTAGCTGGGCGTTAATGAGTAAAATCGCTTTGCGTTATCGTGACGATCACTGGAACTTTGGTTTGAATTGGAATCAAAGAAGTTTAAATAATTATCAAATGCAGATTAAAAACCCTTTAACTGGGGCGATTATTGCGAAGCTGGATAAAACACCACAGCAAGTGTCCTTGTTGTCAGGTGATGGTAAAACCACTCGTGATACTGATGAAGAGCGTTTACTGCAACATCAATCAGGTGTGAAACTACCTTTAAAAGGGATGCAGTATTGGGTGCGCGGTTTGTCATCGCCTCAGTATAAGGTGGATCAATTAATATTGGATGCACAGGGTCGCCCGCAAGCGATTTATCAAGCGGGTTGGAAAATTGCTTACTCACGTTATTTAAATAATCGTTTCGATGCGATGCCACGTAAAGTTGTGATTACGCGTGATAAAGACAGCGTCTATCTAAAAATGATTGCCAAGCAATGGAAGGGGCTTTAACGGTTGTTAAGCTTGACGCTACCAGCGCCCGCAAAACTTAATTTATTTTTGCATATTACGGCTCGCCGTGATGATGGTTATCACTCATTGCAAACAGTTTTTCAAATTCTTGACTACAGCGATGAAATTACTTTAGAGCGCCGAGCTGATGGTGTAATAAAAAGAATAAAAGGCTTGGAGCAAGTACCAGAAGAATCTGACCTTTGTGTGCGCGCCACGAAGCTACTTCAAGAAAAAACAGATTCGAATTATGGTGTTAATATTTCGATTCAAAAAAATCTACCTATTGGTGGTGGAATTGGTGGCGGGAGCTCTGATGCAGCAACCGTGCTTCGCGGCTTAAATAAGTTGTGGAAATGCGGTTTAACAGTGTCTCAGCTTGCTGAATTGGGTTTGCAATTGGGAGCGGATGTGCCGCTTTTTGTTGAGGGCTATTCGGCATGGGCAGAAGGAGTGGGAGAGGCTTTAACCCCATTATCATTAGATCAGAAATGGTATCTGGTGATTCATCCTAATGTTTTTGTTTCAACGGCAGAAATTTTTGCAGATAAAGCATTGACACGAGATAGTGAAACTATCACAATAGCGCGCTTTCTAGAAAGCAATAAGAACGATCTTGTAAATGTGTTTGAAGGTGTTGTGAAAAATAAATACCCTGAGATTGCTGATGCAATCAGCTGGTTATCACAGTTTTCAACAGCGCGTTTAACAGGAACAGGAAGTTGTATATTTGCAACTTTTGATGAAAAGAAACTAGCTCAACAAGTTTTAATTAAGTTACCTAAACAATGGCAAGGTTTTGTTGCCAAAGGTGTGAATAAATCACCTTTATTGGGTGCTTTAAGTTAGTTGTATTGTTTGTGATTTAGAAAAATATTGGGACGTCGCCAAGTGGTAAGGCTCTGGGTTTTGATCTCAGCATGCGTAGGTTCGAACCCTACCGTCCCAGCCAAATTTATTGATGTATTGTGATGTTGTTTTAGAACTGTCTTAAAAGTTAGTTAAACACGCCACAGTACATCAAGCCCTTAAATCTTCTATAGAGATTGATCATGTCAGAGCTCGACAGAATGATGATTTTTTCTGGAAATGCTAATCCAGATCTTTCCCGTGAAGTTGCCGAATTGCTTAATATGTCATTAGGTGATTGTACTGTTTCTCGATTCAGTGATGGTGAAGCACATATTGAAATTCTAGAAAATGTCCGAGGTAAGGATATTTTTGTGATTCAGCCGACCTGTGCGCCAACCAACGATAATTTAATGGAATTGTTAATTATGGTCGATGCGCTTTATCGTGCATCAGCTGCCAGAATTACAGCCGTTATTCCATATTTTGGTTATGCGCGTCAAGATCGTCGTGTTCGTTCACGTCGCGTACCTATCTCAGCGAAGCTTGTGGCTGATATGTTATCAACGAGTCGTGTTGACCGGGTTTTAACGATTGATTTACATTCCGATCAGATTCAAGGATTCTTTGATCTTCCGGTTGATAATATTTATGCGTCAGCCGTTCTACTGACCGATATTATTGAAAAAGACTACGATAATTTGACGATTGTTTCACCGGATGTCGGTGGGGTAGTTCGTGCTCGAGCAATGACTAAAAGTTTAGGTGATCCGGGCTTGGCGATTATTGATAAGCGTCGCCCAGAGCCTAATGTATCAGCGGTGATGCATATCATTGGTGACGTGAAAGGTAAAACCTGTGTATTGATTGATGATCTTGTAGATACCGCAGGGACATTATGTCATGCGGCAGAGGCTTTAAAAGTGCATGGCGCTGAAAAAGTGATTGCCTACGCAACACACCCTGTTTTTTCTGGCCCTGCTATTGATAATATAAACAACTCCATGCTTGATGAAGTCGTTGTAACTAATTCAATCCCGTTAAGTGAAAGTGCGCAAAAGTGTGCTAAAATCCGCCAACTTTCTATCGCTGATATTTTGGCTGATACGATTTCACGTATCAATAGGGAAGAATCAGTGAGTGAGTTATTCGCTCATGTGATAGAAGATTAGGCTTTAATACATTGATTATTATTGCTTTTTAACGTGAAAAACTTGGTCGCGAGTTTGCACTTTTTTTATTATTAGCGTAGTTATTTAACTAATGCTTATTTGATTATCGGAGACATGATAATGTCAGTAAAATATATTTTAGAAGCAGAAATGCGCGAAGACTTGGGTAAGGGTGCGAGCCGCCGCCTGCGTCGCGTAAATAAAATCCCAGCCGTTTTATACGGTGCGGGTCGTCCTGCATGGTCGTTAACACTGAAAGAAAATCAGTTAATGCGTAACTTACAGGATGAAGCCTTTTATGCCGCAATCATTGAGCTTACACTTGATGGTAAACAGCAAAAAGTATTTTTGCGTGATTTACAACGCCACCCTGCAAAGCCTTTTATTCTGCATGTTGATTTACAGCGAGTACGTGATGATGTTGAAATGACCGTTGTACTACCTCTTCATTACCTTAATGAAGATACGGCGCATGGTGTTAAAATGGAAGGTGGTCAACTCTTACGTAATGAAGTTGATATTGAAATCACGTGTTTACCTGGCGTATTACCCGCGTTTATTGAAGTTGATTTGGCAGATTTGAAACTCGGTGACTCCTTGCATTTATCTAATATTAAATTACCCGAAGGTGTTGTGTCTACACAGCTTTCTTATGGTGAAGATCATGATCAGCAGATTGTTTCAATTGTCTCAGCAAAAACTGAAGAAGTAATTGAAGACACTGCTCCAGAAGCGCCTGTTACAGAAGGTGATGATGCTGAGTCAGGTGATGACAAAGCGGATGATGCATCTGAATAAGATATTTCAGTTTGATTTATCATGGCAATATTATTAATTATTGGCTTGGGTAACCCTGGCGATAAATACACCAAAACCCGGCACAATGCCGGGTTTTGGTTTGTTGATGCACTAGCAAGAAAGTACGGGGCTAGCTTTAAAGCAGAAACTAAGTTTTCGGGTGAGGCCGCAAAAGCAAATATCGCAGGTCACTCAGTGTGGCTGTTAAAACCATCAACTTTTATGAATCGCAGTGGACTTGCAGCACATCAGCTTAGTTCCTTTTATAAAATACCTGTTGGTGAAATATTGGTGGCTTATGATGAGCTCGACCTAGATGCTGGAACTGTGCGCTTAAAAAAATCGGGCGGACACGGCGGACATAACGGATTGCGTGATTTACATGCGCAAATCACTAAGGATTATGCGCGCTTACGTTTTGGTGTTGGGCATCCAGGTGATCGAAACAAAGTCGCCGATTATGTTTTGTCACGCCCGAGCCAAAATGATGAAATAAGCATTAATAATGCCATTGATAAAGCACTGGAAAATATTGAGTTAATTGTTCAAGGTGAAGACCAGAAGGCAATGAATTTACTGCATACAGAATAACGTTTCTAAATAAGTTATTCTTCAAAGGAAAAAAATATGGGTTTTAAATGTGGAATTGTTGGTCTACCGAATGTGGGCAAGTCGACTTTATTTAATGCGCTGACCAAAGCAGGAATAGCGGCAGAAAACTATCCATTTTGTACTATCGAGCCTAACGTTGGCATTGTACCCGTACCTGACCCTCGCATGGATGCACTTGCTGAAATTGTTAACCCAGAGCGTTGCTTACCAACCACAATGGAGTTTGTTGATATAGCAGGTTTGGTAGAAGGCGCAGCATCAGGTGAAGGCTTAGGTAATAAGTTTTTATCACACATTCGTGAAACCGATGCAATCGCACAAGTCGTGCGTTGTTTTGATGATGATGATGTGGTGCATGTGGATGGTAAAATAGATCCACTTTCTGATATTGATACCATCAATACCGAGCTTGCTCTGGCTGATTTAGATTCTGTTGAAAAAGCGATTAAACGTGCTGAAAAGAGTGCCCGTTCTGGTGATAAAGAAGCTATTGCCCAGTTAGCCTTATTTGAAAGAATTCAGGCTAAACTCGCTGATGGTCAATCTGCGCGTTCAGCAGGAATTGAAAAAGACGACTTGCCATTGCTTAAAGAGCTTTCATTAATCACCAGCAAACCTATCCTGTTTATAGCTAATGTGGCAGAAGACGGTTTCGAAAATAATCCCTATCTTGATTCCGTTAAAGAATTTGCGAAAAATGAAGGGGCTGAGGTTGTGGCAGTTTCGGCACAGCTTGAAGCTGAAATGTCTGCCTTAGAAGAAGATGAGCTTGAAATGTTTCTGGATGAAATGGGTTTAACTGAGCCAGGTCTTAATCGTGTCATTAATGCTGGTTACCAATTATTAAATTTACAAACCTTCTTTACAGCAGGTGTAAAAGAGGTTCGTGCGTGGACGGTTCATGAAGGTGCGACAGCGCCAAATGGTGCAGGTAAAATTCATACTGATTTTGAGAAAGGTTTTATCCGTGCTGAGGTGGTTGCTTATAACGACTTTATCGAATGTAAAGGTGAGGCAGGCGCAAAAGATGCGGGTAAATGGCGTTTAGAGGGAAAAGAGTATATTTTGCAGGAAGGCGATGTGGTTCACTTTAGGTTTAACGTATAAAAAGCGCAAACAATGACACCAAAAAAGATTGTAAAAAAAAGCCGTTAAAGAACCTTCTTTAACGGCTTTTTTATTATTTATTTTACGGAATAAGTCTAATTGGTAAACTTAACCCAAGGATACTTCTTATCGTCCTTTATTCGGCTCCAAAAAAGCGTGCCTGAATGCCGCCAAGGGTCTAGTATTATGCCTTCTTTAAAGGCTTGCCCTTTGGCGGTTACAACTAAAGTACTATGCTCTCGCCAGTAGTCCCGTCTAAAAGCAACACCATGAGAAAACTGTAATGATTTCATCGGACGGTTAATTTGTAAGCCCATATCGCGTGTCCATTGATAGCATAAGCCACGCGGACGATAACCATAATTAACTAATACATTATGGTACAGAGGAGGGCTGGCGAGTTGATAGCGATTAGCCAGAACTTTAGGGTAAAGCACGGCTTCTCTTGCAACAAAGCGAGCTTCTGAGGGGGCGATATTTGGCCCTAAAGTTAGTATCGCTTGGTAGAGGTTTTCTATTTTTGTGTTGTCTGCCGAGTTAATCGCAGAAACAACAGTATTACCCTGCTTACTCACCCCAACGTCTTTAAAGCCAACCGAACTGCAAGCGGTTAAAAAGAGTGTGCTAACAATTAAGGCTAAGCCTAGAGCTTTTGTTTTTCTTATTTGTAACATCATATGATAGATTCTTAATTAGTTGAGTTTGCAGGGTTGTTTTTATTAGAAATAAAAACTTTTTGGTTTTCATCGTTAACGTAATATTTTCTAGGATAATATTTAACCCACTGGTAATTAGGGTCATCTTTTGTTCTTACCCAATAGAGTAAACTAGCATGGCGCCACGGGTCTAAAATTATCGCATCTTCAACGCCTTTGCCTTTTGCGGCAACGGTTAATACGTTGTGCTCATAATTACCACCTTGATTGGCAACGGCGCGTTGTAGGGTTAATGACTTATAACTTCTACTAGCAATATGAGAGCTCATATCACGCGCCCATTCGTAGCATAATCCTTTCTCACGTCTACCTGTATTAACCAAAACATTTTGATAGTTAGGTGGCCACATTAGTCGGTATTGATTGGCTAAGTGCTTTGGATAGAGCACACCTTCTCGAGCGACCCAAGCGGCTTCAACGGGGTCAATAGTTTCAGGGTCTAAGGCAATAATGGCTTTTGTTAAGTCATTAATTTTCACTTGATCGCCACCATCAATCGCTGAAACAGTGGTGATTTTTTTTGTTTCATCAAAACCAATATTGTCATAGCTGATGCTGCACCCGGTTAAAGCACTAGATGCCACTAAAAAAAGCAGGCGATATAGGGTTAATTTTACTCGATTTTTCATAGTCATAATTCTTTGGTTAAACGTTAAGCGGGCTTGTGGAAGTGCATCAAATAATTCACATCTACATCAGAACCCAATTTGTATTGTTGCAACAAGGGGTTATATGTCATTCCCTTGATGTTTTCAAGCTGTAATCCTGCTGAACGTGCCCAATTTTCAAGCTCTGCGGGTTGAATGAACTTGGCATATTCATGGGTTCCTTTAGCAAGCATGTTTAAGACATACTCGGCGCCAATGATAGCTAAAGCAAAAGATTTTGGGTTGCGGTTAATGGTTGAGAAAAACACATGCCCATCAGGTTTTACTAATTTTGCACATGCCATGATAATGGATGAGGGGTCTGGCACATGTTCAAGCATTTCCATACAAGTTACCACATCAAACTGCTCGGACTGTTGCTCTGCAATATCCTCAACTGTTATTTTTTCATATTTGATATTATCAACACCTGATTCTAGTGCATGTAATTCTGCCACAGAAAGGGGAGTAGCACCCATGTCTATACCTAATGTGTCAGCTCCGCGTAATGCCATACTCTCTGATAAAATGCCGCCACCACAACCCACATCAATTACTTTTTTGCCTTTTAGCTCATGACAGTGCTGGTCAATATAGTTAAGACGCAATGGATTGATTTCATGTAAGGGCTTGAATTCGCTGTCTCTATCCCACCAGCGATGCGCTACATCTTCAAACTTTTTAATTTCATTCGCATCAACATTGGTATTTGTCTTTGCTTCTTTATCTGTTGTAGCATCATTTATTTTGGCAGTTGCTTGCATATTTTTACTCGTACAGGAACTAAACTAATACGCTATTATATAGAATTCAGATTCAAACGTTTAAAAAAATAATGTTTAGATTTTTAATAGGTATTATTACTTTACAACTTGCGACAGTTGTATTGGTGTTCTTAGCGCCTAAAGATTTAACGGGGCTCGCTTGGTTAAGATTGATTATCCCCTTATTATTTATTGGGGTTTTCACCGCTTTTTGGTTCTCTACAATTGCTAAGCAAAAAAGCAAAGAAGAACTTGCAGTATTACAGCAAGAACATGCACGCGAACGTGAAAAAATACAAGTCAATGCAGAACGGGCTAAAACAAGGCTGATTAAAAAGACCCAAAAAGAAATAGCTCGAGAAGCAAAAATAACACACGGTAAAGCTAACTTTAAAGTAGGAACAGCCCTAGCAGGGGTTATGGGGTTAGGGGCATTAATGCTATTAACTCAATTCCTAACCTTAGGGATTTTCACACTTACGACAGCAGGTGGTGTTTTAGGTGGCTATTTATACCGAGGGAGAAAAGAGCAGAAGAATCGTTTTTTAGATCAACGGATATCTTCGTCATTGAGCTCAAAGACTATTGAATTGGATGCCGCAAAAAAGACACTCAAAAAATTAACTAAGAAGTAATTGTTGAATAGATAGTTCTTTATGGAATCTCTGAATAACCTAGCTGAATTCTGGCAACGCCAAGTTTTCAAGTTCGAGGCATTGAATTTAAGCATAGTCATTCTGCCTGCGCTTTTAAGTCATTTGCAAGCAAAGCACTAAATATGGTTAAATTCAATAACAAAGAAATTGGAAACTTGGCTAAGCCGCGCAAGCCAACAAAAGTGGCGAGCTTACAAGACATCAATTCCGTTGTTGTTATTTTTTGCGAAGGGAGCGACCATTCTCAAAAAATACGCCTAGGACTTGATGTCTTGTAAACTCGCAGAATTCAACTAGGTTGTTCATAGATTCCTTATATTATATTACACGATGTAATTAATGTAGCGGAATATATTGAAGAATTTGGCTAAAAAGAATAACCAAACTTTAAAAGTTCGATATCAACAATGTACTTTGAGTCAGCCGTCAGCGCACCAGTACAGCCATCGTATAGATTATGCTTTCCAGTAAGATATTGTCCTACCGATAGACTTGCTCCCCAGTAGTAGGGTTTGTTTTTTGGGATAAAACGGTAGCCTGTACCGATGCCTAAGCCAAATTTAGTGCTACTTTTCTGCGGGTTGGAATAAGTAGGGGTATCAATTGGGGTGCTTTCACAGTCTGATCCACGGCAGGGTGATTTATGTAAGCCTTGCTTGTTACGCGGGAAACCATAGTCGCGTTGACGACCTTTCACATGTGCTAATTTTACGAAGCCGTTCCAGTAAACGCCATTGAGATCCTCACCTAAAAATTTACGGTAATGAAGTGCAATAGTTTGGTCTGATAATGTCCTATCTTGTTCTTTAGCATTTGCTTCGAGTTTTTCCACCAGCCAAGGAGCTGCTATTTCTGTATTGTTTTTGTGATTGAAATAAGAAAAGGATCCGCTAGCACTTTGCCAGTCATGGCTTCCTGTTAATGTAATTAGACGTGGAATATTTAACTCAATCCCGAATCTTTTATTTTCTTCTGTAGCTGTTAATCCTTGAGCAAAGCTTAAAGAGTGGCTTGTTAAAAGAAAAGGGACTATCAATAAATATGATTTCATAGAGGCGTTTCCAGATTAGTAATTCTAATCAGAAGTATGTCATATACTAATTAGAAAGATCAATCCTTCGATGGTATTGCCCTAATCCCTAGACAGAAAATATGATGATAGTGCAAGCCTTTGGTAGCATAGAAAATCCCAAAAATACTAGATTACACATTTGATTACATTAAAGCATGACGGAGTGCAGTAGCGCGTCACTAAACCTACAGGCGAAACGATTATTTAGTGAGCTAACCGTTTGTGTTTAACCGTTAATTCAATTATGCATGGCATTTTCAATGCCCTATGAAACCAAAGCCTTGTACTCTCATTTGAATTACTATCTGGAAATTGTATTACTCTGGCTTGTCTCGCAATAAAACATGACGAGAATCTAACTCTTCTGTACCTGTGTCTTTAAGCTCTTCCTCAATTAAGCCGACAGAGTTGATGGTCTTTTTAAATAAGCCAAAAAACTCCGGCATTAAGACTTGCTGTATATAATCTAAAGCCCATTTTTTATCTTTAGGTCCAAGCACATTAGCAATATTATTGGCAAACTCGCGTCCCATTGAAAAACCGGCTTCATCTTTTTCTTCATCCCATTTGGTTTCAGAGTAGCCGATAAAGCGCTGGTTCAGCTTTTCTATAAAAGGTGCGCGGTAATCACCTGGGCCACTAAAATCTCGGGCGTTATCTTGCACATGGTCCGCAAGTTTTTTAGCATACATGCTAATTAAAACACCACGGTCTTCATCGTTAATTGTGTTGTAAACAATGCGGTCAAGTGATTGCACCATGAACGCCATAATTTCTTCGATAACCTCAATGCGCTGTTTCTGTGTATCAATTTGAAACTCTTCGTTTTCTATTTCTAACAGAGTTTGCATGCCAATTTTCCAGCTATTAAATGCTAACACGCTAACTGCATCTTCAACAGATACCTCGCGTTCTTGTTTGCTCCACTTGGTTTTAATACGAATTCGCATACGTTATTTGACCTTTAATTTCTGTAGTAGTTAAGGAGAGACTGATCAAGTCCGATTATATTTAGTTTGTTAAATCCCGCCCATATTTTTCTGCGCTAAACTTGAATCGACTTAACGGCCTCTTATTTATTGATTATAAAAGCCATTCTAGCAGGATGCACATACTTAATTTTCCGTGAGGTTTTTATTGCTTAAATTCTAATCAATGAAACTAATCCTTGCAGAAAGTAATAATTTAGACTAAAAATGTTCTTGCAACTGACTAGGAGAAACTATGAGCGATCACCACACAGCAGACCCCCATAATGAATTAATTTATCATTTAGAAGATCGTCCAGGCGTTATAGAATCAAGCTTTGCAGCGATTCAACATGTGTTGGCTAGTTTTATTGGTATTATCACACCCACACTAATTATTGGTGGTGTACTGGGCTTAGGAGAACATATTCCTTATTTGATTAGTATGGCACTGATGGTCTCAGGTGTTGCTACCTTTATCCAAGCAGCTCGCCCTCTAGGGATTGGTTCAGGGTTACTCTGTGTGCAAGGTACTAGTTTTGCTTTTTTAAGTACGATTTTAGCGACTGGTTTTATAGCCAAGTCTAACGGTGGTGGCCCAGAAGAAATACTATCGTTAATCTTTCTAATGTGTTCTTTTGGTGCTTTTGTGGAAATATTTTTAAGTCAAATAATCACTTATCTTAAACGAGCAGTTACCCCATTAGTTACTGGTATTGTGATTACCTTAATTGGTATGAGTCTGATTAAAGTCGGTATGACCGATCTAGCCGGTGGTTTTAAAGCCGAAGACTTAGGCAGCCCTCAAAATTTAATGCTCGGTGGTACGGTTTTATTAACGGTAATTATTCTAAATCAGTTTAATAATAAATGGATTCGTTTATCGTCAATTGCTATCGGTTTAATTGTGGGTTATTTGTTAGCGATTGCGATGGGTAAGGTTGATGTAGATGCCTTAAAAGCACTGTTTGCAAATGGGCTCGGTGATATGACGATACCTTTACCTTTTAAATACGGCTTTAATCTTGATGTTTTTGATTGGAGTACTTTCTTACCGATTGCATTAATTTATGTGATTACGACCATTGAAACGACTGGTGATATTACCGCCAACTCCGTTATTTCAGGCTTACCGATTCGTGGGGATGAATACCGTAAACGCGTTAAAGGTGGCGTTTTAGCTGATGGTGTTAACTCATTGATTGCCGCTGTTTTTAATACCTTTCCTAATACGACCTTTAGTCAAAACAATGGTGTGATTCAATTAACAGGAATAGCCAGTCGTTACGTAGCTTATTTTATTGCGTTGTTTTTAATTTTACTGGGTTTATTCCCTTTAATCGGCGAGTTGTTAAAAAGTTTACCTAAACCTGTTTTAGGTGGTGCAACCTTGGTGATGTTTGCAACTATCGCCGCCAGTGGTATTAAAATATTAAAGCGCGTGCCAATGAATCGCCGTAATATGTTGATAATCGCCGTATCTTTTGGCTTAGGCTTGGGTGTGATGATGGTGCCTGAAGTGGTTAAACAATTACCAAAAGTCGCCCAAAACATTATGGGCAGTGCAATTACAATGGGTGGTTTAACAGCGATTATCTTAAATACCTTATTTCCAAAACGAAAAGAAAGCTAAGGCGTTATATTCGTGTTTGTAGCTGTCGAAATTTAAATGAAAACGTGGATTAAGAACCCCTTAGCGATTTATCTTGATGATGATAATCAGGGTGTCCAAGGTATCCAGAATGCTAAAGGCGGCATTGTGATTGATCAAGCTAAAATTATTGAGCTTGTTGCGGGTGGAAATACTCCTGTTGCTGATTATGATGAGGTGTTTGATGCCTCCGAACATGTCGTATTACCAGGGTTAATCAATACCCATCATCACTTTTATCAAACATTAACACGAGCCTATCCAGATGCTTTAAATAAAGAATTGTTTCCTTGGTTAAAAAGCCTGTACCCCGTATGGGCAGGTTTAACCAAGGAGATGATTCATGTGTCTACGCGCCTTGCAGCCACCGAACTATTATTATCGGGTTGCACCACGGCGGGAGATCATCATTATGTTTTTCCTGAGGCAGTGCGCGAGGCTTTGGATATTCAAGTTGATGCCATTCAGCAAGTGGGTGTTCGTGGTGCGCTGACTCGTGGCTCCATGAGCTTGGGTGAGGATGAGGGTGGTCTACCGCCGTGCAACACGATTCAAACGGAAGATGCTATTTTAAGTGATTGTGAGCGTGTGATTGACCAGTTTCATGATGCTAGTGATGGCTCAATGATGACCGTCGCGCTTGCGCCATGCTCACCCTTTAGTGTGACCGAAGATTTAATGAAAAATACTGCTGTGCTAGCACGTGAAAAAGGTGTGAGATTACATACGCATCTGGCAGAAACTTTTGATGAAAATGATTTTTGTATTAAGGTATTTGGGGTACGCCCTGTGGATTATTTAGAGCGTGTAGGCTGGCTAGCCGATGATGTCTGGCTGGCACATGGAATTCATTTTAATGATGAAGAGATTCAGCGTCTTGGAAAAGCAGGGGTAGGCATTACACATTGTCCAAGCTCCAATATGGTATTAGGTTCAGGGCAATGCCGTACGCTGGAATTAGAGCAGGCAGGCGCTGTTGTCGGGCTAGGGGTTGATGGTTCGGCATCGGCTGATTGTTCCAACCTTATCCAAGAAGCACGTCAAGCTATGTTGTTGCAACGTTTGCGCTACGGTTCGGCAAAAGTGACTCACATTGATGCTTTTCGTTGGGCAAGCAAAGGTTCCGCAGCGTGTATCGGGCGTAATGATATTGGTGACATCGCCGTTGGCAAGCAAGCTGATTTAGCGCTATTCAAACTCGATGAATTACGTTTCTCTGGCGCAGGTGATCCACTTGCTGCTTTGTTACTGTGTGGTGCGCATACGGCTGATCGCGTTATGGTTGCGGGTGAATGGAAAGTCAAAGATGGCGAGGTGCTTGATTGCGATATTGATAGATTACTCGTTCAACATGAACAGGCAAGGCGTAAACTGGCTCTGACATAAGTGTCAACCCTAGTTTATAAATACAAGGTAAGATAGTGAAATTAAATTCATTTAATCAATTAAGCCATCAGCAAGCTTTTGACTTGCTCATGCAATGTAATACCAGTGAAAATTGGTGTCATAAAATGGCTGAAGCCCGACCCTTTAGTCATTCAGATCATCTATTAAAAATGGCTGATACATTTTGGCAGGCATCGACAAGCAGTGATTTGCTAGCTGCATTTGACGGTCATCCAGAAATAGGTGATGTATCAACACTGCGTGAGAAGTATCAAAATACCGGACAATCAGCAAGGCATGAACAATCTGGCGTCGATAGTGCCAATGAGGAAATTCTGCAAGCCTTAGCAAACGGTAATAAAGACTATAAAAACAAGTTTGGCTTCATTTTTATAATCTGTGCAAGCGGTAAAAGTGCTCAAGAGATGCTATTAAATTTGCAAAAACGAGTAGCGAATACACGCCAGCAAGAATTAGCCAACGCCGCAGGAGAGCAGCGTAAAATTACTCAAATTAGACTTAAAAAAATGCTAGCAGACGGGGGCAAAACGAATGAGCCAAACTAGCCAAATAACAACTCACGTACTAGACACAGCTGTAGGAAAGCCCGCACAAGGTATTGATCTTACCCTGTCTCATTTGATAGGTGACAGCTGGGAATTGCTCGGTGGAGGAACAACCAATAGCGATGGACGGGTCGCTGATTTATTGCCCGATAAAGTGGTTTTAGAAGCAGGTCGCTACAAAGTACTTTTTGTTACCGAGGCTTATTTTCAGAATCAGCAGGTGAAAGCTTTTTACCCTTATGCAGAAATTGTTTTTGATATAGAAGGTGATGGGCAGCATTATCATATCCCTTTGCTTCTTTCCCCCTTTGGCTACTCAACCTACCGAGGGAGTTAAGCTTAGAGATGGAAGCACATATAGCAGAATGGCTAAATCTACTCGTCCGCTGGATTCACTTTATTGTTGGCGTCGCATGGATCGGTGCATCGTTTTATTTTAACTGGTTGGAAAATCACTTAAACCGTACAGGTAAACAAGAAAAAGGTATTACAGGTCACTTGTGGGCAGTTCACGGTGGCGGTTTTTATTACTTAAAAAAATTCACCAACGGCCCTGACAAGCTCCCTGAAGTCTTGCACTGGTTTAAGTGGGAAGCGTATATGACATGGGTAAGTGGCTTTACCTTGCTTACCATCGTTTATTATTACAATGCCAAGGCGATGATGATTGACCCTAGCATTATGGATTTAAGTCCTGCAATGGCAATCGCTATTGGTATTGGAAGTGGTGTCGTGAGCTGGTTTATCTATGATTTATTATGTAAATCAGCCTTAAAAAACAACCCCTTGTTACTGGGAATTATCATTTTTATCTACCTCACGCTGTTAGCTTTTGTGTTAACGCACTTGTTAAGTTCTCGTGCTGCATATATTCATGTTGGGGCTGCGATTGGTGCAATTATGGCGGCCAATGTGTTTTTTGTGATTATTCCTGCACAAAAAGAGTTGGTAAAAGCATTGGGTGAAAATCGTGTTCCTGGTGCGAGTTATGGCGAGAATGGTTTATTGCGTTCTCGGCATAATAATTACTTAACCTTGCCTGTGCTGTTTATTATGATCAGTAACCACTTTCCGAGTACCTATGGCAATCAATATAACTGGTTAATATTAATCGCTATCTCAGCCGTTGGTTTGTTGGTGCGACATTTTTATAATATCCGACATTTAAAAAAGGCACTCTGGATGCTGCCCACTGCATTATTTGGTTTTATCATGATTGTGATGGTGACGATGCCGGCTAAACAAGCTGCGTTAGATTCAGCTAATCAGATAAGCACCGCTCAAATTATGCCTATTATTGAGCAGCGCTGTATGAGTTGCCATCAAACCAAGCCTACCCAAGCGGGCTTTGCAAGTGCGCCAGCTGGTTTAGCTTATAATGTAGCAGGAGCGCTAGAAAATAATGCGGATAAGGTGAATAACCAAGTGATGCAAAAAATCATGCCTCTGGGAAACTTAACTCAAATGACTGAAGAAGAGCGTCAGCAAGTGAATCGTTGGTATCGAACCTTAAAAGCGGAGCAGTCACACTAATGACCTACCCACGCGACATGCTCGGCTACGGCGAGAATCCTCCACATCCACAATGGCCGAATGATGCGCGCATAGCCGTACAATTCGTTATCAACTACGAAGAAGGTGCTGAGAACTGTGTGCTGCATGGTGATGAAGCTTCCGAACGATTTCTATCTGAAATCGTCGGGGCTGAGGCGATACAAGGTCAGCGCCATGCGAATATGGAGTCACTTTATGAATATGGTTCGCGCGCTGGTTTTTGGCGTTTACACCGGCTATTTACTGAGCGTAATTTAGCGGTAACCGTGTTCGGTGTGGCGATGGCGTTGCAACGCAACCCCGAAGTGGTCGAAGCGATGCTAAAAGCCGATTGGGAAATCGCCAGCCACGGTTATCGTTGGATAGATTATCAAAATATGAGCATTGAGCAAGAGCGTGACTATTTACAAAAGGCAATTGATATTCATGAGGCAGTGACAGGCTCTAAACCCACTGGGTTTTACTTAGGACGCTCAAGCCCTAATACCCATCAGTTGGTTGCTGAGCAGGATTGCTTTAGCTATCAAGCCGACAGCTATGCCGATGACTTACCTTACTGGGCAGAGATTAATGGCAAAAAGCAGTTATTTGTACCCTATACTTTGGATGCCAATGATATGCGCTTTGCCACACCGCAAGGGTTTAACAGTGGCGATCAGTTTTTTAGTTATTTAAAAGACAGCTTTGACTGTCTTTATGATGAGGGTAAAACACAGCCAAAAATGTTATCGATTGGTTTACATTGTCGTCTTGTTGGTCGCCCTGGTCGGACTATGGCTTTAGCCCGATTTTTGGATTATATCCAAAGTAAACAGCAGGTTTGGGTCACACGGCGGATTGATATCGCCAATCATTGGCAAGAAAACTTCCCTGCTAAATAACTACAATTAAAGAGCCATATAAATCGCATGATCGAAAAATTTAAAAAAGAATATATCAACCTCGCCTCCGCACGCTTAGGTGCTCAGGCAGTATTCGCAACCGATGATTTTTTTGCCGCAAAAGAACGTATGTTGCACGATACTGATCCTGTCTTTATTGATGATAAGTTTGATGATCATGGCAAGTGGATGGATGGCTGGGAGTCTCGTCGCAAGCGTGTTGCAGGGCATGATTATTGTGATGTGCGGCTTGCCCGTTCTGGGTTTATTCATGGCGTGGTGGTGGATACTTCGCATTTTACCGGAAACTATCCTCCACAATATTCTTTAGAAGCCTGTTATGTTGAAGGTAGCAATAGTTGTTTTGATGAAAGTACCATTTGGAAAACAGTTATTGATAAAACGGATTTAGAAGGTGACTCACAAAAAGCTATTCAAATTGACTATCCTGAACTCGTTACCCATGTGCGTTTACATATTTATCCCGATGGAGGGGTTGCAAGACTCAAGATTTATGGTGAGCCTCAGTGCAACTGGGAAATGGTAGCTGATGATGAAATCAAGGATTTGGCTTTATCATTAAATGGTGGGCGAGCTATTGCCTGTAGTGATGAACACTTTGGTCAAATGAGTAATTTATTGTTACCCGATAAGGGCATTAACATGGGAGATGGCTGGGAGACTGCGCGCCGTCGAGGTCCTGGGCATGATTGGGTTATAATCGCATTGGGGCATCGGGGGAACTTAACAAAAATAACAGTAGATACGGCTTTTTTTAAAGGAAACTATCCTGATCGTTGTTCAATTCAAGCAGCTTGTTTGAGTGAAGTACCCGATGATATTGAGTCAACCAGCGAAAACTGGGCAGAGCTTTTACCAGAGCAAAAATTAGAAATGGATCAAGAACATCACTTTAAAGAGCAAATAAAGAGTATTGGAGCTATCAGCCATATTCGCCTAAACATTTTCCCAGACGGCGGGGTAAGCCGTCTGCGTTTATTTGGAACCATTGCAACATGTTAGCATTAACTCCTAAAATACTTAATCCAAAACCACTTACGCAACAAGCCTTCGAACCGTATGGTGAGGTTATTGATTTACGCAACGCTGCTAAACAGTTTGATATAAACTTCGGTCTAGCCACTCGTTATCATGATGTTGCACAGTTAGGTTTTGATTCAACCGAAGCCGATGCTGGTAAGCTAGGGTTTAGTCTTCTGACAACTCAGGCAACACCGTTACCCTTGCAGGTTAGAGTCATGGAATACCATCCTTTAGGCTGTCAGCTTTTTTATCCTATGGATGAAACCGCCTTTTTGGTGTTGGTAGCTCCAGCAGCAGAAGAACTTGATGTAACGAAATTGGAACTATTTATTACCGATGGCAAGCAGGGGGTGAATTATCATGCAGGGACTTGGCATCATTACTTATTACCGTTACTAAAAGATAATCAAAGCAGCGCTAATTTTATTATTGTTGATAGAATTGGCAGCGACAAAAATTGCATCGAAACCAAGTTGAACGAAGGGATTGTTATCACGATCAATGAATAATGAAATAAAACAGTTTATAAAAACGGTTCAACACAACTGCCATATCGCGGATGCACGTTACGCAGGGGATTATACCTTGTGCGTGTATCTGTTAAAAATGCGTGAAATGTACCGTTGGGAGCAGGGGTTTGATTTTAATAAAATGCTCACAACCGATGATGTGGGTGATTGGTTAACGGAACGCGAAGGGCTGTGGGATAAGCTTGAAGAGCAAGACGATCAGCCCCTAGTGATTCAGAATAAGCCTTACGATGCGTTTGATAATGATTTAATTAACACACTATTACTTGAAAATAATCTGGTTTATAACGCAGGTTTGGGTATTCGTTGTCGTCCGCATTTCTTTGTTGCGGAGCTAGAGCAACGTATTCAACAAGATGATTATACGATTCTAATTTCAGGCAAAGAATACGCCAGAGATATGGCAGCACCTGCGGCAATGGCACAAGACAATACCATTTTTATTCGACGAGAATCATTACGCCGAGTGATTTGGGAGATTCTTGATGATGCACGCGTGCAAGGCTTGGATAATCCTTTAACACGCGCCATGCGTTTTTATGATTTTGAATCAGCCCCTGAAGAAGCCATAAACCAAATGACTGAAGCTGAGATTGCCTATGTTACGCAACATGAGATAGGTGAAGTACAGGCAGGTAAAATTGTTGGCAAGGTTTGGGATGAGATGACAATGGCACTTGCGAGAACGCATGCCGAAATCATGCTGCGCGCTATTCGTGATCATTTAGCAGATTCAATCACCACACTGCCATTGTTATTAAAATCGTTAAACCAACAAGCACCTGAACAAGGCTCGGCACCTTCTTTACATTTTTACTTTGGAAATATGACAGCAATGCGCAAACACTTAGCGCCCAGTTTAGTGAAGACGTATGAAGTTTGGAATGAAACAGGTGATGTGAGTGAATTGGGCGCGTTATCTGAAACCTTAGAAAGGCACTGGACGACATTGGCAGAAAAAGTCAAACTGCAGTATCAAACCTCACAAGACGCTGAGCCACTCGAAGAATTGATTAAAGATACTATTTTATGAATACTAAAATAACGGAAGTAAAACCCAATAGCTTTATCTTTGAAGTAAAAGATGCGTTACCTGATTTTCTCTGCGACGATATGGTGGCGCGGTTTGAAGCTAATGAGGCAGATCAATACGCAGGGCGTGTAGGTTCAGCAATGAATGCTAATGATAGCTTAAAGAAAACAACAGATCTTATTGCCAGCGGCAAACAGCATTGGAAAGATGTTGATAATAACCTGTTCCGCTCGCTGGCAATGGCGTTAAATGAATTTAAACACAGTTACCCCTATTTTAGCGACATGAGCCGGTTTAAAGATATGGGCTATAATCTACAACGTTATCGTGAAGGTGAGTATTATCACTGGCATGTGGATGCAGATAATGAAGTCCTAGCACCTCGACAGTTAGTCGCTTTATGGTATTTAAATGATGTGGAAGAGGGCGGTGAAACAGAGTTTATATTTCAAGATGCCAGCATAACCCCAGCGAAGGGGAAGTTAATACTTTTCCCACCATTTTGGACGCATGAACACCGTGCCAAAGAAGTGATCAAAGGCGTTAAATATATTGCGACGACGTGGATTAATTTTCGCTAGCTCAATTTTACCTAGGAAAAAAAGTGCAAATTAATAGTGATGGCTTTGAAATAAAAAGACAGTTTGTTTCAAATAGAGTAATTGAAGCCATTAAAAATGATATTAAAAAAACACTCAAGGTGATGCAAGCTACGGTGTTAGAAAGGCCAATGAAAAACTCAAAACAATAGACGATTTAGCAAATTCTCAACAATTCATGGCTTTAGCAGAATCAGTTTTAGGTTCATCAGCAAAGATTGTGAGGATGATATATTTTGATAAAACGCCAGAGAAAAATTGGCTGGTTAGCTAGCATCAAGATAAAATCCATAGCACTTAACCATAAAATAGATGTTGCTGGCTGGGGTGTTTGGAGTATTAAAGACAATGCACATCATGTTCAGCCATCACTAGATGTTTGAATACAATGGTAACGTTTCGTTTGCATCTTGATGATGCTGACAAGGATTGGTTATTCCCTTCATGAAAAATCACAACAACGGAATTGATGCCTTGTAAGACCGCCTACGGGGCTTAGCCAATTTCCCAACTTCTTCGTCATTTGTTTTTACCATAGAATAACTATGCAAAAACAAATGCCCCGAACTTGAAAACTTGGCGTTGCCAGAACTCAGCTAGGTTAATCAGAGCTTCCTTAAACGTTATTCCAAGAAGCCAACAGTTAGGTATACTCTCGCAAGCAGAAATTACTCAAGTGGTGACTGAGTGACTGATCAAGAACCCTATTTATGTGAAGTTAAAGCAGCTGATTTACTGTTAATGAAACCTCATCTACTACACTCTTCGAGTAAATTAATAAACCCAAAACACCGCGAGTTATACATATTGAATATAGTAACTATTCTCTACCGAAAATTTAGAATGGGCTTAAAAATCTTTGCTAATAAAATCAACGTGTCTCTAAATCATACAAGGTCATATCACCTTCTAAATTAAGGTGCATCGCATAGGCGTTCGGTACACGCGATAAAATATAACCTGCCATTAATGTCCCTGTTTCTTTATTGTCATTTTCGAGTGCTGTTAGTATTCGGTCAGATACGATTTGGCAACGCTGTAACTGATCTGGTTTTGCAACCCATGAGCGACTCATTTGGTAGCCTTGATCCATATCTTTGTCGATCATGTCAAAATAATCTTTAGCATCGGTGAGAATTTCATCGGGTACATTGATTTCTTGCTCATGTTCATCGACGAAGATTTTAAGTATCATTTTAAGTCTATCCAGTAGGGTGTTAAAGATAAGTACATAGAGTACTAAATTATTGTATGTATAAAAACCATTTTAATCTAAGTGATTTAATTGTAGTGGCGTATAATTGATACACGTTTGATTTAGAGAGTGTAAGACGATGTTTTTAGCTATAAAAAATGTCTTAAATGACAATCAATTAAAGGTTATTCAAACCTTATTGAAAAATGCTGAGTTCGTGGATGGTAAATTATCCGCAGGAAAAGAAGCAAAACAGGTTAAAAACAATCAAGAATTATCGCAAAATAGCCCTTTACATGATCAATTGAATCAAATGGTGATGAATGCATTGTTACAAAATAGCGAGTATCAAGATTTTGCTTTTCCTTTAAAAGTTGCAACGCCTTTTTATGCTCGGTATACCCAAGGTATGACTTACGGCTTTCATGTAGATGATCCTGTTATGGGGCCGATGCATAGCCGTTATCGTTCGGATCTTGCGACAACCATTTTTTTAAATGATGATTATGAAGGGGGAGAACTGTGTGTAAAAAACACTTTGGGAGAACAACAGATAAAATTAGCGGCAGGTGATGCAATTGTTTACCCAGCGACAACCCTACATCAAGTGAATAAAGTGACTAAGGGCGAGCGACTGGTTGCAGTAACATGGGCGCAAAGTATGATTAAAGATCCACAAAAGCGCGAGCTGGTTTATGAATTAGGTCAAGCGCGAAATATTTTGATCGATGAGCGCGCTGATGCAAATGAAACAGCACATGTTAGCCATGTTTATGCCAACTTAGTACGGCGTTGGAGTGAGGTATAATAATAAAAGCGTACTATTTCAATTGATGGAATGGGAGAACAGCCACAACTACCATCTAACTCTCATTTTTTAGCCAAAGAAACTCCATTTGTTTCGCTGTTTTTTCTGCTAAAGAATGGCTATGAAGTTTACTTACAAGGTGTAGGCTCATATCAATACCTGCTGATATGCCACCCGAAGTAATAATATTACTTTCGTCCACCCAGCGAACATTTTTGATAATGGATAGTTTGGGAAACATAGTAGCTAAGTCGTCAATATCCTCCCAGTGAGTTGTTACTTTGTGGTCTTGTAATACCTTAGCTTTAGCCAATAAAAATGCACCCGTACAAACGGATGCCACTAATGATGCAGTTTGGGATTGGGAGTTAATCCAATTAATTACATTTGTTTTTTCAAGCTCAGTTGTATGAACTCCACCAACTACAATCAAAACATCAATTTCAGGATGATTAGCAAAACCATAGTGCGGGAGTACTTGATATCCCGCCCGTGCGGTGACGGTATTACCAGTTTCGCTGATTAGAAAAACCTCAAATGGTTTTATAGTATCGTTACAAACTCGATTTGCTGTAGTGAATACTTCGTAGGGCCTGAAAAGTCTAAAACTTCTGCATCATTGTAGATGTATATGCCGATATTCATTAACAAGTTACTCACAAACTATAAAATTTGACATAAAAAAACCACTCGAAAGTGGTTTTTTTATGAATTTATTTTTCTGAGTTTATTTCCAGAAATCAACTTCTTTAGAAGCAATATCGCGTACTTCGTTTGTAAGCTCTTGATAACGCTCACGGTATGCTTTCCACTCACCAACGTAATAGTCTTCGGCATTAAAATTGCCACTTTGCTCGTATTTTACAAACTTTGCCTGCATATCAAGCATTTCTTGAATTAGTTCTGATTTATTACTCATGTGAGTTCTCCAGTAGCTTATCTAATTAATTTTAATGCGCGAAATATACCTGTAGTTCATCCTAAGAGGTATATCCCTAAAGGAATGTAATCCCTGTAGAAGTTTATTTACTAAGTATAGGTCGCGTGACATTTCTATCATATTATGACATCTTTAGCTTGTCGAAGACATAAATCAAATGAGGTAGCTACTATTATGGCAATTGAAGTAAACGGAAAAACAATCGAAACTACTGACGCAGGTTATTTAGAGAATCTAAATGACTGGAATGAAGAGGTTTGTAAAGTAATCGCAGAAGGCGAAGGTATCGAAGTTACCGATCGGCATATGGACGTGATTGCATTTTTACGTGATGAGTATATCAATAATGCAGGTAACCAACCGATGGAGCGCGCTATCACTAAGCATATGTCAAGTGTATGGGGTGAGAAGTTAAAAGGTAAAGATTTATACACGCTTTTCCCTGGTGCACCCAGTAAGCAAGGTTTAAAACTTGCAGGCTTACCAGCTACCACACGTAAAGGTGGCTACTAAAGCTAGATAAAAGCTTAGACTATAAAAAAGCCTCATTATTTAATGGGGCTTTTTTATAGTCTAAATTTTTTTTAAAACCTTTGCATGAGTCAGTGACCTTAACCATGTTGCTGTTGGCGTTTGTTAGCCGTTCCGATTCGCGCTTTTCTTTGTTTATTAAGTAATAAATCAAGGCTGCCGCGTTGTCCTGATTGTTCAAAATCTTTAAGGAGAGCTATTTTGACGGTTTTTTCTGCCATTTTGAAATCACTCAATAAGCTTTGATAGAGCATTTTATACAGCCGAGGTAGTGCAATTTTCCAGGTGCTGCCCGCTTCTTTATATAATGCATTGCTGAGCTGCATAAAGCGTTGAAAAGCTGAATCATTATTTTTTTTATTTCCTAACACCAAGGCTAAGGTATTTTTAAATCGCCCAGAGTTCGCGATCATATCCCAGTAGCGTGCAAAGCGTTGTACTTGTTGTAGCTCCATAAAGCTGATATCACGGGTGCTAAGTACGGTATAAGGTGGCGTTTGGCTATAATTCATCTGGTATTCTTGACTATGCCGATTAATGGGCGCACCGCGCAAACGTTTTAAAATACCCATTTGAATTTCTTGTGGATTGAGTTCTACTAATTGATCAAAACTCTTAGAAAAATTTTCTAAGGTATCGCTGGGAAGTCCAAAAATGAGATCAGTGTGTAAATGTGCTCCCGTATGCTTACGCAACCAGCGGATATTATCTTTGGTTTTTTGATTGTCTTGTTTACGGCTGATGAGCGTTTGAATATCTGGGTCAAAAGTTTGTACGCCAATTTCAAACTGTAAAGAATTTTTTGGAAAGCGTGTGAGTATGGCTTTAAGTTTATCGGGCAGATTATCAGGAATGACTTCAAAATGAAGGTATAAATCATCCGTCATTCGTTCTAAGAAAAATTCTAAAATAGTGACGCTGTTGGCAACTTTAAGGTTAAAGGTACGATCAATAAATTTAAAGTTTCGTGCTCCGCGCTGAATTAGCTTATCCATTTCGACTAAGAAAGCACCTAATTCAAAGGGTTTAGAGGTTTTATCTAAAGAAGATAAGCAGAACTCGCACTTAAAAGGACAGCCGCGCGATGCTTCAACATAGATTAATCGGTTACGAATATCCTCATCATTATAAAAAATATAGGGTAGCTCTAATTGTTCTAAAGGAATAACCTCGCCATTAATTACTTTATTTAGTGGTTTTCTATTGGCTAATATTTGTGTGCAAAGTTGGTAAAAGCTTGTTTCGCCCGCGCCTTGAATAATATAATCAGCATCATTAACTACGGTGGGCTTATCCGGCAAGTGACTAACTTCTGGCCCACCTATGACCACAATTATACTCGGTGATATCTGCTTAATTAATTGTACTAACTCTGTAATCTCACTGATATTCCAGATGTAAACACTGAGTCCAATAATCTTCGGTTTTAACAATAAAAGCTTTTCTGAAATATCAATGGGCCGTTCATGAATAGTGAATTCAATGAGGGTGGTTTGGTGTTGCAACTCACCTAAATTGGCATACAAATAACGTAAACCAAAAGCACTGTGAATGTAACGTGCGTTGAGGGTGGTTAGGATGATGTTAGTTTCTGAGCTAATCGTTTAAGTCCATTTTTTGATTTTTATAAACTAACATTTTGAATCATAAAAATCAGTTTAATGTTGTAAACAATAGTATCACTAAGTTAGCTTATTATTATATAGAAATAAGCTAAATCATTGATTCATAACTCCTTTTAATTGGCCTTGATAAATATCAAATGTATTTTACGTGTATTGATATAGATCAATTAATAGATAGGTGTTGCTTAAATAATGATCAAAGGCATCACCTATAGACAATAAGGGTTACAAAGGATAAAGAGTAGCCTTAAACACCAAGGAGAAAAATATGCAAAAAATGATAAAGCCCAGTTTGATCGCGGCATCAATAGTACTGGCTATCTCGGCACAACAAGCGGGTGCAACCAACGGCTATGCTGCGCATGGTTTTGGTACGGTACAAAAAGCGATGGGGGGTACAGCAGTTGCTGGTAGTGACAATGCAATGAATATAGCTACAAATCCTGCATCCATGTCGATGGGTGAAAATAACTGGACTGGAGGATTGGAGTTATTTGTTCCTGATCGTGGTTTGGAACACTCAGGGAGAGCAGGAAATCAAAATAAACCTATTAGCGAATTTTTTCCACCGGGTACTTCTGGTAACTGGGCGCCAGGTGATACTGTTGGGGTCGACAGCGGTATTGATGGCCAGGTACTAAGAGCAAACGAAAAAAAGCAGTTTGTTTCACCCGAAGGCGCCTATCAAAAACACATCGGTAAAAAGTTTGCCATAGGTGTTGCGGTTTACGGTAACGGCGGGATGAATGCCAGTTACGATCGTCCTATCTTTTCACAAACCAATAAAACCAGCATAAACTTAGAGCAACTCTTTATCGCGCCAAGTGCTTCAATGAAGATTAACCCAAGACATAGCATAGGCGCTTCATTAAATTTGGTGTATCAACGTATTGATATTAAGGGCGTAGATGCCTTTAAACCTTTCAGTCGTAATCCGAATAGTTTATCGGATAAAGGCGTCGATAGTTCAACAGGTCTAGGTTTCTCAATTGGTTGGCAGGGTAAGGTTTTAGATCGGCTTACTTTGGGTGCAACGTATCGCAGTAAAGCGAGTATGGGTAGATTTAAGAAATACAAAGGCTTATTTGCTGAACAAGGTAAATTTGATGTGCCAAGTATGATTACTATTGGTGCTTCGATGAAGGCTACGCCAAAAACTACAGTCGCGCTTGATATTGCACGAATCAATTATACCGATTCAAAATCTATTTCTAATAAAAACAATACTGCAGGTTTACAGCAACAATTAGTCGCACAAAACTTCGGTGTTATTCCACCGGGTACAGCACTTCAAGGCCCCATGTTAGGAACACGGTTAAGATAACCGTTCAATTGAAAGATGAAACTGGTAAGAACCTCACTAAAGGAGGAGAGCAAGTGGTTCTTTCTTCGAGTGCCGGCTCTTTATCTAGTCTCGTCGATAATAAAGACGGCACTTATAGTGCAAATTTAACCCATACAGAAAATAACAGCTCAGTTACAGTTTCTGCAAAAGTGGCAGGAAAAACAGTTGTTGATACCGCAAGAATTGGTTTTAAGGTAGCTCAAAATCAACCCATGACAGCATTAGCCTCATTAGGTAAAAAAATCTTTGAAGATGAAAACCTATCCGTGCCAACTGGTCAATCTTGTGCATCCTGTCATGATTTAGATAGTGGTATAACAACGGATATCCGCGATACTAAAGAGACATCTGAAGGGGCAAGAAATGGAGTTTTCGGTGGTAGAAATACGCCTATGATTAGTTATTCAGCGCATACACCAAACCAGTTTTTTTTAGGCAAGCGTAAAGTTGGTGGACAATTCTGGGATGGTCGTACTGACTCATTAGAAGAGCAAGCACGTCAACCATTTCTTGATAAGCGTGAAATGAATAATCCCAGTAAAACTGAGGTTGTCCATAAAATTAGAAATGCCGTGTATGCGGTAGATTTTAAAACTGTTTTTGGGAATAATGCTTTCAATGATATTGATAAAGCTTATGTACAAATATCACAAGCTATTGCCGCTTTTGAGCGTAGTGGACGTTTTTCTCCCTTTACTTCTCGATGGGATAAAGAAATGGCTGATGGGAAAATGGACGGCGATGTGTTTACTGCTAGTGAAATGCGTGGCTTTCAAGCATTCAAAGAAGGTCGCTGCGATACTTGCCATTTCACACCAGATAATTTATTAGGAGCTCAAGTATTCACCAATTTTGAATATGAAAATATTGGTACACCTAAAAACCCAAGCAATCCATTGTTAACTGCTGATACCACCTTTATAGATTTTGGAGCAGGTAGCGCACCTGATGATCCTGAAAATGGGCCGCATTCGGTTAATCCTCCTAAAACAGGAAAAGGTATGTTTAAAGTACCCTCATTACGTAATATTGCTAAAACCGCACCGTATATGCATAACGGAATATTTAGTAATTTGAGCCAAGTTATTGATTTTTACAACGCAGAAACTGTTGTAGGAATTGATACAACAGCAGAAGTAGGTGATACGATTTCAGATGGTGGTCAATACTTTACGAATCTCTTTGAAACTACTCAGGAGAAAATTGATTTACGTGCATTTTTAGAAGCACTCACAGATGAAGGTTTAGAATAACTTTTGCTCACATTTCATTTGAATGTTTTTAGCACAAAAAATGAGAGAAATTATCATATAAATAGAACAGCTGCATTAGTTATTAAGAATATTATAATTTAGTTAAATCAGTAACTTAGGGGTATATTCTTATTGACACTTAACTCTTTAATAATGCATTATTGGCTGGAAATAATCGAAGTTATGTAAATATTAAATTAGGAGTACCTATGCAACACAGCTTAAAAAAGACATTTTTAGCCCTATCAATTTCAATTTGTTTGACACCTATAGCCTATGCTACCAACGGCCTTGCACCTACGGGGTTGGGTCAAGTACATAAGGCAATGGGCGGCGCTGCTGCTGGTAATCCGCAAAATACGACGACAATGATGACAAACCCTGCCGCAGGATCTTTTGTTGATAGTGGCTTTGATGTTGGTATAGAATTATTTCGACCTAAACGTACGGCTAAAAATAATAGTGATTTTCAGCCGTCTGGAACTAACTCTCCTTCTCCTGATGCTCAAGGAGATCCTACTAACCCTCCCCCTTACGATACGTTAAACCCTCAGGGTACCTTGACTAAAGGTACTGAATATTCGGGTGATGGGAAAAAGAACTTTTTAATTCCTGAGTTTGCCTATAACCGTAACTATGGTGGCTTTTCAGTGGGTATTTCGGCTTACGGAAATGGTGGAATGAACACCCAATATGATAAGTCTCCTGCCTTTGCAGCTGATGCTTTGGGTACGGTTCCAGTTGGAGGGATACCCAATGGGCAAGGTGGTACAATTCCTGCTGGAACTACTGGAATACCTGTAGAAATTGGGGCCACACCGGATCATCAGCCCGACTCTGTATTTAATTTTAACAGTACCAAAACAGGGCCAAAAGGAACAACAGGGGTTAATTTGGAACAACTCTTTATAGCGCCCACAATTTCTAAAAAACTTAATGCAAAGCACAGTGTTGGTTTATCGTTAAATTTAGTTTGGCAGCGTTTTGAAGCTAAGGGCCTTTCGGCCTTAACCGCAGGGTCAACAAACCCAACAAAGTTTACCGATAATGGTAAATCATCGGCAACGGGTATTGGTGCAACAATCGGTTGGATGGGGCAATTCAGTGACAGGTTTACGATGGGTGCTTCATATCGTTTAAAAACCAAAATGGGTAAGTTTAAAGAATATGCTGGCTTATTTCCTGATGGTGGCGAAATGCATGTTCCAGCTGCGTTAACAGTGGGTGCTTCCGCAAAGGTTACGCCAAGTACAACGATAGCGGCAGACATTCAACAGATTTATTATTCAGATGTTGCAGCAACGGGCAATGCATTTAAGCCTAGTGGTTTTGGGGGTAAAGATGGACCGGGTTTTGGCTGGGATGATCAAACAGTTATCAAACTTGGTGTTAAGCAACAAATGGGTCAAAAATTAGCGATGCTTGCTGGCTATAATCATGGTGCTTCACCTGTTGGGCCAGAAGATACTTTTTTTAATGCTTTAACACCGGCAGTTGTTGAGGATCATCTTTCTCTAGGTTTTGAATATAAAGTGGGTAAAAACTCTGCAATTACAGGCTCTTACACGCACACCTTTAAAAATGAAGTTAAAGGTGATGTAGCTAAAGGCCAACAGTTTGACATTAGTATGGAGCAAAATGCTGCGGGGATAGGTTTTAGTAAAAAATTCTAGTCAACGGAGTTATTATTTTTGTTAAAAAACCAGTATCATCTAATGATTGCTGGTTTTTTTATGGGAGACTGTTTAATTATATAGAGCTATCCATGGTTTCACGTTATTATTCTGAGACTTTAAAACTAACAGTAAATAGATAACGTGAAGAAAAAAATAGGCATAGTAGGCGCAACGGGCTACACCGGCGTTGAATTATTAAGGATTTTAGCAACGCATCCTGAGGTTGAGATTAGTTATGTTACGTCTCGTTCTAACGCAGGTTCGCGTGTGGATGCGATGTTTCCTAATCTACGTGGGTTTATTGATCTTGAATTTAGTGACCCGTCTACAGATGCATTGGCTAAATGTGATTTAGTCTTTTTTGCAACGCCTAATGGTGTGGCGATGAACCATGTGCCTGCGTTATTAGAAGCAGGTACAAAAGTCATTGATCTCGCCGCTGATTTTAGAATTAAGGATATTGACCTTTGGAGTCAGTGGTACAGCATGGATCATGCCTGTCCTGAGATAGTTGCAGAAGCGGTTTATGGCTTGCCTGAGATTAATCGAGATAAGCTTAAAACCGCCCGTATCGTTGCTAACCCAGGTTGCTACCCAACGGCAGTTACTTTGGGTTTGTTGCCTTTGATTGAAAACAAGCTGATTGATTTAGAGAATATTATTGCGGATACCAAATCTGGGGTAAGTGGAGCAGGTAAGGGCGCGAATGTGGCGACTTTGTTTAGTGAGATGGGTGAGAGTTTTAAAGCCTATAACGTCGGTGGGCATCGCCATCAACCAGAAATTGCGCAGACGTTAGGCTTAGTTGCGGGTTTATCTAAACCTGTTGAACTTACTTTTGTGCCCCATTTGTTGCCCATCATTCGTGGTATTCATGCAACTTTGTATGCAAAAACGAAAACCAATCAAGTAGAGCTACAGAAGCTGTATGAATCTCGCTATGCGGATGAGCCGTTTGTAGATGTGTTGCCAACGGGCTCACACCCTGAAACTCGGTTTGTTAAAGCGTCTAATATTTGTCAAATCGCCCTGCATAAAAAAGAGACTAGCTCACAGTTGGTTGTGTTATCCGTGATTGATAATTTAGTTAAAGGTGCTGCTGGGCAAGCGGTGCAAAATATGAATATTATGCTAGGCTTAGATGAAACGTTAGCCTTATCACAACCAGCGCTATTACCTTAGAATCATGAGTTTAAAAGCTTCCTGAAAGTTAATTTGGAAAAGTTGAATGTTTGGATCAAAAAAGAAACAAGGTAAAGAGCGTTTAAGAACGCAAATTAACACATTGATTGGTGAGGGTACAACCGTTACAGGTGTTGTTCAGTTTGAGGGTGGCTTGCATGTGGTCGGTACGATCAAAGGTGGTGCTAAGTCAGAAGATAGCAGCTCAGTACTAATAGTGAGTGAAGATGCTTTGGTAACGGGTGATATTCACGTTAATCATTTGATAGTTAATGGCCAAGTAGATGGCAATATCTACGCAACGGGAAAAGTCGAGTTATTTGATAAAGCACGCATCAATGGTGATGTGCATTATGATGTTCTAGAGTTACCTGCAGGAGCTGAGGTGAATGGTAAACTGATTCGCCAAACGGATGATACCGCTTAGAGAATACCTTTTCTTTGTGGTGTTTCTCTTTAGTTCTCTATGTATAGTGCCTTGGCTTTTGATCAGTCATTCCTTAAGGAATGACTGATTAAGTCCTAGGATCATGAGAAAATAGCATAATCCAAAGAAAGGAGTTATTCAATGAAACAACAAAGCTTTGCCAGCCTAGCCTATGATAAAAAGAAAATCACCACGAA